>Ga0233412_10000265_pt1 | contig 31097 bp, 23 predicted proteins | sample Na_anoxic_4_MG_FD_180667 | JGI IMG/M metagenome (GOLD analysis project Ga0233412, IMG submission 180667) | Seawater microbial communities from Saanich Inlet, British Columbia, Canada - Na_anoxic_4_MG | ecosystem: Environmental > Aquatic > Marine > Inlet | place: Canada: British Columbia... | reverse complement strand
AGCAGTGGGCCGGGAGGACAGAATGTAAACAAGGTCAATACGCGGATAACCCTTTGGTTTAATGTGGCCAATTCATTAAGGCTCACAAACCGCCAAAAAGAATTGATCCGGAATCATCTGCCTACAAGAATTAGCAGGGAGGGAACCCTAAGGGTTGTTTCCCAGAAGCATCGAACTCAGGCTTCCAACCGGTATGAGGCTGTTAAACGTTTTACGTCGCTGTTACGAGAATCCTTAACAGAGGCTTCGCCCAGAAGGAAAAGGGCCGTACCCATGGCTGCGAGAAAGCGTCGGCTTGTTGAAAAAAAGTATCGAAGCCGCATTAAAGAAAGTCGATCAAAAACGATTCCATTAGATGATTAAGAAGAATAGAAATCAGGGGACATTTTTATTGCACAGTTAAGGGGACATATTGACTAAGCTTAAACAGTTTTCAGGATTGTTGATATTCCTGAAGGGTAAGGTTAAATAAATATCAAAAATTCATTACCAATAAGGAGAGATAGGCATGGAAAAAAGATGTATCAAAGGTGATTGTGTGAATGGACAAGGGGTTTATACCCTTTCTGATGGAAGTAAATATGAAGGTAATTTCAAGGATGGTAAAAAACATGGACAAGGGGTTTTCACCTTTGCTGATGGAACTAAATATGATGGTGAATTCAAAGATAGTGAAAGGCACGGGAAAGGGGTTATTACCCTTACTGATGGAAGTAAATATGATGGTGATTTCAAGGATAATAAAAAACATGGGAAAGGAGCTTATACCTTTGCTGATGGAACTAAATATGATGGTAAATGGAAGGATGGATTACCAAACGGAAAAGGGGTTTATACCCTTTCTGATGGAACTAAATATGATGGTGATTTCAAGGATAGTGAAAGACACGGAAAAGGGGTTTATACCTATCCTGATGGAAGAAAATATAGAGGTGAATGGAAGGATGGGTTACCAAACGGAAAAGGGGTTTATACCCTTTCTGATGGAACTAAATATGATGGTGATTTCAAGGATGGTAAAATATATGAAAAATGGGGTTTTACCTTTTCTCGTGGAAGAAAAAAGGCTGGTGAATGGGTTTATGATGAGTTTTACAAATAAAAGAGAATTTTCATAAAAACAAATCACACCAACCTGACAGAAAGGGAATTCCTGTCTTATAAGTACTAACGTAATAGCCACGTGCCCAAAAAGCGTGGCCTTTGAAATTCTTTCGCAATTTACTATACCTTTCGAACAGTATCATTGTGCTTTTACCCTTTAAATAACCTACAATTGTAGATACTGCATATTTCGGAAGTATCAAAAGAAAAATGTGCATTTGGTCAAGGCATGCTGTACCCTCAAGCACTTCAATACCTTTATATTCACATAGTTTCCTGAGAATCCTTCCTATGTCACTTTTCAGCTTCCCATATACAATTTTCCTCCTATTCTTTGGTACCCAGACTATATGGTATTTTCATTCCCAAACCGTATGTGCTAACGTTCTTTTCATAAAATTGCTCCTTTCGAATACTGTCCACAGAATCAACACTGTTCCCTATATATCAAAGGAGCTTTTTAATAAATACTACAGCATAGCTTTTGCCATTCTCCCCGGCATAGCCGGGGGTTTAGCACTGGAATTAAGCGCTTAGAGGGTCGTGGGCGAAGTTAGAACCAAGCCCGGGATTTTTTCTAAATGGTTTGATGCAGATAATTGCGGAAAACAAAAACTTGATTTTATTCCGCAAAAAACTTACTCTCCAGCCATACATTTCTTTGTTGGGTAAACAAAGAACACCTGCTGGTCAAACGTCATTCTTGGCAATACAGACCCAGTACAAGGAGGTAATCGTACTTGATCACGATGATTCCCTTTTCTGTTTTCTTCCCACTCGGAAAGTTGGCATTTCTATCATTGATTCTCCTCTTTTCTGCAGGAAGCCCTTGTAATGCCCTTGCAGAAGATAAGGACCAGGCCAGTCCCGGGAAAGGAAAAGGATTACCCCTTATGGAGGCGGTTCGGGATACCCTTGTTATGCAACCGAATGTCTTGATCCAGCAGCAGGAGGTTCTTACAAGCGAGGGGCAATTGCGGGTAGAGACGGGGGAGTTTGATGCCAACCTTAATTCAAGCTTTGGTTACACTCGTTACGGGACAGCTGTCGACCAATACCAGGCAGAGACCCTTGAGACTACAAACAGGACATACCTTTCAACGAAAGGAACCTTTGACATTCAGAAACAAACGCGATACGGCATAACTTTCGGGCCCAGCGTGAATGTGACCAGATCCCATGGTGTTACAGATTATCTCGTAAATTCAAGCAGCAACCAGTCCACCGTCAATTTTGCCGTGACCGTTCCGCTCCTCAAGGGCCTTGGAAGAGATGCTACCGGCGCCGAAGAAATGGCCGCGGAAGCCCGGCTGGAAGCAAGTCGATTACAGCTGGAAAATACCGTTTCCAAAAGCGTCATGGAGACAACCCTTGCTTACTGGTCTTATCTCGAAGCACAGATGCAGCTTGAGATCATGCGGCAAATGGAGAAAAATTCACGCAAGGCGCTCAAAGACACCACACTGCTCGTTAAGGGCGATCAACAACCCGCATCCGATCTCGATACGCTTAATGCGGATCTTTCTGAAAAAATTTCCGGCCGGATCTCGGCGGAACAGTCCCTTTTTGTAGCCCGTCAGAACCTGGGCCTGGCTATGGGAATCGCTCATGAAGCCATTGATTCACTGCCGCTTCCCGCGGATCCTTTTCCTGATTCGATCCATGGGCTCACTCCAATGATTCACCTGAATCCTGAAAGACTCTTCAAGGAAGCCCTGGTAAAACGCGGGGATTATCTGGCCGCGAAGAAACAGGAGAAGGCCTCAACGATTCTTCTCACGGCGGCCATCAATAACCTCCTGCCCAAGTTAAATATTAATGCCGGGGTTGGATACACGGGTCTGCAGAACGGGGGAGAAGTGGACAACTATTTTGAATCTCTTAACCACAACACGGATGGCGCCAACTATTCGACCGGAATCAAATTGACCATTCCGTTGGGGAACAACGCAGCGAAGGGATTGCTGGTCCAACACCGATCCAGCTTGAGAAAAGTAGTCATTAATACCAGCAGTCTTGAAAGAAATATCCGATCCGGCATTGTGGTGGCCATTCAGGGCATCAGAAACGCCACCAGAGAATTGATCGAAATGCGCCGGTCGGTGAAGTTCTACAAGACGGCGGTATCCAATCAACAAACCTTGTTCAGAATGGGAATGTCCTCCATACTGGATGTCATCAACATGCAAAATTTTCTCCAAAATGCCAGTTTGGGCGAGGTGGAGAAAAGGAACAAATACGCGGCCGCCCTTGTCACCCTGAATTACCAGACCGGCAACCTGGTTGTAGCCGCCGGGGACAATTATCAGGTAGCTGAGGAAAGGTTAACGTCTCTACCAACAACCAGAGGGAAGATCGATGGCGGAAAATAAGACACCCAAACGCCTGTTTCGCAAGGCTTCACTGGAAAGACTCTCCTCTCCCGAGCAGTTGGACCAACTCATGCGGATTACAACACCCGCGGGCTGGGTCACCGTGGTCGCCATAGGAATGATTATTGTTGCCGCGGTCATATGGGCGATCTGGGGATCCATTCCCACAAAGGTGGAGGGCTCCGGGATCCTGATGGACAGGGGCGGGGTTTACACGATCACGGCCAGGGCGCCCGGCAGGGTAAAAAGCCTCTTTTTCGTCCAAGGGGATATGGTCCACGCAGGCCAGATTGTCGCCGTTGTTGGACAGCTCGATACCAGGAACAAGATTCTCAACACGAGGGAAAAAATCGAGGAATTGAAAACGACATACCGGATAACCAAGGAGTTCAGCGACACGAATATCGCTTTAGAAAAACGCTCGCTAGCCCAACAGAAAGCGAATTTTGAAATGACCAATAGCGCCCTTCAGGACATTCTGAAGTTGTTGAACGAAAGGCTTGTTGAGCAAAAAAACCTCGTTAAGCTGAGGTTGCTTACTAACCAGAATGTCATTTCAACGCGGGAAAGCATTAACAAATCAAAACAGCAGATTCGGCAGAATAAAAACAGTATGAAGCAATTGGGCATCAAGGAACTGCAAATCAAAAACCAGGCCGAGCAGAAACTGATCAACCTCCAGGACCAGATCGCAAACCAGAAGGCCACTCTCCTGGATCTTGAAGCCAATCTGAGCGAAGACTCCGCCGTGATAAGCCCCTATGCGGGGATCATCGTCGCCATGGATGTGGATCTCGGAGGGATCGTCGAGATGGGCTCTCCCGTGATAACCATCGAGCTGATGGGCCAGCACTCAAGATTTCTGGAATCCATCATGTACTTTCCGGCCGACCAGGGCAAACGGATTTATCCCGCCATGACGGCCCACGTGGCGCCTTCTACGGTGAAAAAGGACAAATTCGGTTCCATCATCGGCCTGGTCACGTTTGTATCCGAATTTCCTGCAAACCCTAAGGAGATGAACCGTGTTCTTCAGAACCAGGACCTCGTCAAAACCCTTACCGCGAATGGGGCGCCTGTTGAAGTGAGAGTTGTTCTGGTTCCCGACCCGGGGACTTTCAGCGGGTACAAATGGACCTCATCCGGCGGTCCCCCTGTCCATGTCCAGGCGGGAACAGTCAACACCGGGTCGGTTGTTGTCCTGCGGCAACCGCCTTACCAACTGATTATCCCTCTCATGAAAAAATATCTTTTGGGTGTGGGAGAACAAACCTCGAAAAGCTTTTAAGAAATGTCTGAAACCACTGAAAGTTGGAAAAACAAACGTGTCAAGACGCCTACCGTGTTGCAGATGGAAGCAGTGGAATGCGGCGCGGCGAGCCTGGCCATGATTCTTGCTCACTATGGCTTGTTTGTCCCCCTTGAAATTCTCCGGGTGGATTGCGGCATTTCAAGGGATGGCAGCAAAGCAAGCAACATTGTAAAAGCAGCCCAGAAGTATAAACTGGAAGCAAAGGGATTCCTGAAGGAGCCTGCCGATCTAACCAATTACCGGCTTCCCATGATCCTCTTCTGGAACTTCAACCATTTCCTGGTTCTTGAGGGCATCAAAGGAAAATGGGCTTATGTCAATGACCCGGCCGCAGGCCCCCGAAAAATACCTATGACGGAACTGGATGCATCTTTTACAGGAGTTGTACTCACCTTTCATCCCGGAAAAGATTTTGAAAAAGGGGGGGAAAAGCCAAACCTCTTCCGATCCCTGGCCAGGAGATTTTCCGGTTGTTGGACCGCCCTTTGGTTCGTGGTAATGGCGGGGATGCTCATGGCTATCCCCGGACTCGTCTATCCTTCCTACACAAAGATATTTCTTGACGACATACTCATCGAAGGAATGGATCACTGGCTGAAACCGCTTCTTCTCGCCATGGCCGTCACGGCTCTGGTCCATATGATATTGAACTGGATTCAGCGCTATTTTCTTCTCAGACTGCAGATCAGGATCTCCTTGAGCGAGTCAACCCGTTTTTTCCTTCACGTCTTGCGCCTTCCCATAGATTTTTTCACCCAGCGCCTTGCGGGAGACATATCGGTCCGGGTTCTATTAAATGATAATCTGGCCAAACTCCTTTCCGGGCAGCTAACCATTACGGTGGTCAACCTGTTCACCGTGGCGTTTTACGCAGTGTTCATGTTTCAGTACAGCGTCATATTGACCCTCATGGGGATCGGATTTGCCCTGCTAAACCTCTTCGCCCTGAAGGTCGTTTCCTATCGGCGAAAAAACCTGAACATGGGATTGCAGAAGGTCCGTGGCAAACTCACAGGGTTCACCATGACCGGATTGCAGATGATCGAGACGCTCAAGGCAGGCGGCAGTGAAGCGGATTTTTTTTCCCAGTGGTCCGGTTACCAGGCAAAGCTCGTTAACTCAGAGCAGAGACTCTCCGTTTCCACCCAGCTCCTGAACGCGGTTCCTTCCACGCTTCTTTCCCTGAATCAGGTGTTTATGCTGTTTATCGGCGCCAAATTGATCATGGACGGCGAGATGAGTATCGGCATGTTGTTTGCCTTTCAAGGCTTGATGATGGGTTTCATGCAGCCTTTCAATCATTTTGTGGACATGGGAAGCACCCTTCAGGAAACCCATGCCGACATCGATCGACTGGACGATGTACTCGTCAATCCAATGGAAACTTCCTTTTCGCAAACACTCGAAAAACCGGAAGACCTGGATACCTGGCCGGTGAGACTTTCAGGCCGTCTTGATCTCAAAAATATTACTTTTGGGTATTGCCCTTTAGAGCCCCCCCTGATTAAAAACTTCAGCCTTTCTCTCAAACCCGGGGCGCGCGTGGCCCTTGTGGGTGGTTCCGGGTCGGGAAAATCAACCATAGCAAAGTTGGTAACCGGTTTGTATCGACCTTGGGAAGGAGAGATACTTTTCGATGGCAGGCCCATGTCTTCCGTTCCAAAGCGTGTGTTGACCAACTCAGTCGCCATGGTGGATCAGGATGTATTTCTCTTTGACGGGACTGTAAAGGAAAACTTGACCATGTGGGACACAACCGTTCCAGAGGAGGACCTCACCCAGGCAACCAGGGACGCCTGTATCCATCAGGATATCATCTCCAGAGCGGGGGGATATGCGGGAAGGGTTGGCGAAGCCGGAGACAATTTCAGCGGGGGGCAGGGACAGCGCTTGGAGATTGCAAGGGCGTTGGCGGGAAATCCTTCTTTCCTGGTAATGGACGAAGCAACCAGTGCCCTGGATCCCCAGACGGAAGCCCTGGTTGACGATCACCTGAGAAGGCGCGGCATAACCTGTCTCATTGTGGCCCACCGCCTCAGCACCATTCGAGATTGCGATGAAATTATCGTATTAGACCAAGGTGAAGTGGTTCAACGGGGCGCCCATGAACAGCTGCGAGATCAGGAGGGGCTTTATGCCGAGCTCATCCAGGCCCAATAATCCAGCAGTAAAGAGGGATCCCCTGAACTCCTTTCTTGGTGAAGGTGTGAAGGTGAAGATGGCCGGAAACAAGCCGTTGCTCCTCCTGGAACCCCTGTCTTTCTGGATGGTTACGAAGGGCGAGGTGGATATCTTTGCAATTTTCGTTGAAAATCAGGAGCCAAATGGGATTCGAACCCATCTGTTTCGCGCTAAAACAGGCGCTATTCTTCTTGGCATCGACGACAATCAGACCGATATACCTTTACGTCTGATAGCCGTGGGGAAGACGGGCGCCGAACTTACCAGGTTTAAACGCACCAAATTCATGAAAAACCTTCACTCCCCTGAATTTCGGAACCTCGCCACGGAATCCCTGGAAGACTTCATTGATGGACTTTCTTCAGGCTTTCCCAGGAAGGCAACCCCTGCCGGAAAATACCAGGACCTTGAAAACGAAGGAACTTTTCCGGTCAAGGAAGGGGATGTCCTTCGAACCTCCCTGAAAGTGGTCTGGATAGAGCCATTGAAAGGGGATTTCGCGTTGCTGGACGACAGGAATCTGCCTCCCATTCCCGATCACGGATTTTTCCCATTATCCGGGAAACTCTGGCTCCGTTCCAACAGCCCGTCCGAAATTGCGGTTCTCTCTTCGAATGAACTGCTCCCCCGGGAAGATTTCTGGGCTGCCATGGAGGCTTTTCAGCATTTCGCTCTTGAAACCATTCGTGTTGTGATGGTGGAATTGGAGCAATCGGCCCGAAACCCCTTTCAGAAACGTGCTGAAGGAGACGTCCAAAAACGGCGGAATGCACTTCGCCGATTGGGATCTATCCTTTTTAAAAAACAGGAACGCCTCCTGGAAGACGTCGATGAAGGGGAGCCCATCTATGCGGCCTGCCGGCTTGTGGCGAAAGCATCCGGCATTAAGATCCCGGGTCAACCCCCTGTCGGTGCGGGGGATAAGGCATCCATCACCATGGAAGAGGTCGCCAGGGCAGGGAACTTCTTTACGCGGGAAATCCTGCTTCAAAAGGGGTGGTCGAGACAGGACAACGGCCCCCTTCTTGGATACCTTGAGGATGAAGACGGGAATAGGCCTGTGGCCCTTATCCCTTCATCGGCCCGACGGTACGAAATGGTGGATCCTGAAAAAAGAACCCGGGTGCGCGTCACCCCGGCATTGGAAGATGCGTTAAACCCGGTCGTTCATGCCTTTTATCGAACCTTTCCCGCCAAACCCCTGTCTCTGTGGAATATCTTTTCTTTCGCGCTTCACGGGACCTTGTGGGATATGCTGACGGTTTTGGGCGTTGGCATATTGGGTGCCATTATGGGGTTATTGATACCGATTATGACCGGGATAATTATCAATTCGGTCATTCCCGAGTCAGCAAGAGGTGAACTGCAGCAAATCGTATTCATCCTCCTTGTGAGCGTCTTTGCCACGCTCATGTTTCAGATCACCAGGTCAGTGGCCATGGTTCGAATCGAGGGGAAGATGGATGCCTCCCTTCAAGCCGCCGTGATAGACCGTTTGTTGGCACTTCCCGCCCCTTTTTTCAGGAAATTTGCCGCCGGGGACCTGGCCAACAGAAGCATGGGAATCAACCAGATCCGTTCGATCATCTCGGGAGCCACCCTCACCACACTCATGACCTGTATTTTTTCCTCCTTCAACCTGATCCTTCTTTTCTGGTATGATTGGAAATTGGCTCTCGTGGGGCTCTGCTTGACTTCACTGAGCGTCTTGATCACAGGAACCCTGAGCATCTGGATGGTTCGGTACCAGAGAAAGATATTTGAAATTCACGGAAAATTAGCCGGAATTGTTCTCCAGCTGCTCACAGGGATCAACAAACTCCGCGTCACTGGTACAGAAGATCGTGCCTTTGCTTTGTGGGCCAAAAATTTCTCAACAAAGAAGAGAATCGGTTTTCAAACAGGGAAGATCAGCGCTTTCCTCGATACAGCCACCGCATTCATCACACCCGTAGCCACCCTGCTGATTTTCTGGTTTTTTTTCAGGTTTCGCGTAACGGAGTTGAATACGGGCGACTTTCTGGCTTTTAATGCCGCCTATGCCAGCTTCCAGAATGCGGTAACGCAGATGACCCTGGCATTCACGAATATGCTTCACATCATACCAATTTATGAACGGGCCAGACCAATCCTCAAGACCCTGCCCGAAGTAGATGAAGCCAAAGGGAAAGTGGGCAATCTGAGCGGCGAAATTGAGGTGGAGAATGTCTCATTCAGTTATGAAACCGATGGCCCCCTGATCCTGAAAAATGTGAGCTTAAAGGTCTCACCCAGTGAATTTGTCGCTATCGTGGGGGGGTCAGGCTCGGGAAAATCCACCCTGCTGCGGCTTCTTCTTGGTTTCGAAAAGCCTGCATCAGGCGTAGTTTGTTATGATGGCCAGGATTTGAAGGACCTGGACATAAGGGCGCTTCGCAGACAGATCGGGGTTGTCCTGCAAAAAGGACAGGTCATGGCCGGCGATATTTTTAAAAACATCACCGGGGCCGTCAGTCTTACCGTGGATGATGCTTGGGAAGCTGCCCGCATGGTGGGGCTTGCTGATGATATCAAGGCCATGCCCATGGGAATGCATACCGTGGTTTCAGCCGGTGGAACAACGCTCTCCGGAGGGCAGAGGCAGCGCCTTCTTATCGCCAGAGCTATCGTGAGAAGACCAAGAATTCTTTTCTTTGATGAAGCCACCAGCGCCCTTGACAACAGAACCCAGGCCGTTGTCAGCCAGAGCATCGAGAAACTGCATGTGACGCGTATTGTGATCGCCCACCGGCTGAGCACGATTATCAACGCGGACAGGATCTATGTTCTTGAACACGGAAAGATCATTGAAACAGGCAATTACGATGAATTGATGGCCCACCAGGGCTTTTTCTATGAATTGGCAAAAAGACAGATTGCGTAGGGGAAAAATATTTTTTACCCCTGCCAAGAGGATTATTCCATGACATACAGACTGATAACGATTTTGGTGGTTCTGCTATTGGCATGCACATCCTGCATGGAGCGCGATAACCTGGCCGAAAAAAGGGCTGTTCTGGCGAAACAATCCCATGGAGATATCCTTGTGGGGGCAGTAGCGCCGTGGTCTAAGATCGATAGTCTGCTGTGGGCCGGCCTGGAGCTGGCCATGGATGAGATAAACGATGCGGGAGGAATCCTGGGGCGCCGAATCAGGGTGGTCAAGAGGGACGATGAGGGAAAGCTAAAGAAAGGAATTCAGATTGCCCAGGAGTTTGCGGATAATCCCAACATAGTCGCGGTTATTGGTCATTACCAGCCCTTTGTGACCATCCCAGCATCAGTAATATACCAGTACTACGGAATCCTTCTCCTTTCTACCGTGGTTACCGATCCAAAATTGACAAGGGAAGGATTTTCCCTCGTTTTCAGAACCGTCCCGGACGACAACGATTTCTGCGCCAAGTTAAACACGCTTTCCGCAAGGAAAGGCCTCAACCAGTTTCTCTTGTACCATGATTCCACGGTTACCGGACGCAGCCTGGCGGATGCTTTTGAAATCGCAACCGAACAAGCTGGAATTACCATGCTTGATCAGCAGTCCTATAACAGATACACAACCGTCAGAGATTTCAAGAGGATTCTCACCCTCTGGAAACAAAGCTATTCTTTTGAGGCCATCTTTGTGGCCGGTGGGTTGCCAAAAGCAGGCTTGTTCATTAAAACGGCGAGAAATATGGGAGTCAATCAGCCAATTCTGGGGGGGCTCGTTTTAGATGACAAGAAGCTGCTCCCCATCCTTGGCAATAAGGTTTCGGATGTCTTCGTACCTACCACGTTTGACCCTGATTCGCAGAAAAGCCAGGTTCAGAAATTTGTAAAGGATTTCAAAAAACGTTACGGAAGAATTCCGCTCACGCTGGCGGCTCAGGGGTACGATACGATACACGCCCTCGCGGAGGCTATAAAGCAGGCTGGATCCACTTCCCCGCCTGCGATGGCGAAAGCGCTCCTGTCCGGAAAGGGATTCCAGGGTTTGACGGGCCCCGTTTACTTCGATGCCCAGGGAAAACGTTTGGCTACCAATATCGGGATCAAAGAGGTAAAAAACGGACAGTTTGTGCACCTCTACACAAAAGACAAGTAAGGAAGTTCAATTTCCGGAGTTTCATTTGAGGTTGCGAAATGGAAGCAAAAAAGCTGGTTCTGGTTGAACCGGCAGAAAGAACCGGTGTTGGAGCCGGGCATAAGAGCCCTCATGAACCCATAGGGTTAAGTATCATTGGCGCATACACGCAAAAAGAGGGCATTGAGACGTCTATTGTCTGTGCCACGGAAAGCCACTCCTTCTATTCCGTGGGTAGGATATTGGAACAGGAACCAACCCATGTGGGCATCGGTGCTTTTCTGTACAACCTGCCCCATGCCCTTCGTCTGGCGGAAGGTATCAAAACCATCGATCCGGAAGTGATGATTATTCTGGGGGGAAACGGGGTTACGGCAGATGCTGAAGAACTCTCACGGAACCCTAATGTGGATTACGTGGTGAAAGGGGAAGGCGTTTATGCCGTTAACGATTTGATCAAAGAAAATGAGCCGAGGGGCAGGGTGTTTTCAAGGGGCCTTTTGATCGCGAACAATCCTGTCAGGACAGACCCCGACCAGATACCATTGCCATTGAGAACCAGTGAAACCACGGCGGGGCGGATCAGGACGGATTTATCTTATCCATCGCAGGAAAATCAGCGGTATGGATCTGTATTTACTACAACAGGGTGTACGAATCGCTGCAATTATTGTCAGACCCAGGAGATGTTTCCCGGTTCCGTCCTTTTCAGGGACCCCGTAAAGGTTCTGGCAGAAGTTCAGGATTGCCAAGAACGGTTTGGGATCAATCTCTTTTTCTTAATGGATCCCTTGGCATTTGGAGGGAAAACTGGCCGTCGAACCGGGCACAGCCGGAAATGTGCCGAACTCCTGGAAAAAACCGGAGCCCATTTTCATGCCCTGACCAGAATAGATATGCCCGATGAATACTGGGATATCCTGACCCGGGCAGGAGTTACCAAAGTAGCGGTGGGCATAGAATCCATGGTCATGCAGGGAGTTAAGGACGGGGTGTCAAGCATGCGCCTGGAAAAAATCGAAGAGTACGCATCCAAGGCTGCCACCAGGGGCATTTTATGCAGGGCCCTTTTCATGACGGGATATGAAGGGCAGAGTCTGGATCAGATTGAGCGGGAAATCGAGGTGCTCGGTAAATTAAAGGGACCCACTGATATTCGGATTTCCTGGCTGACGCCTTTTGAAAAATCCGCGTGGGAACGCCGGGAACTCTACGAAAGAGGGGCCATTTACGCTGCGGACATATCTCATTGGAGTGGCCATCATCCCATATACAAAATTTCCGGTGTGGACAATATTTCTGATTTTCAGGACTTGCGAATAAGAATGTATCAGGCTTTTTACGGGAGCGGCAATGCGGACGAGGCGGCCAAAGCCCGCATGAAATTTCGTCCGGGATTAAAAGAAAGTTACCAGTGGTTCAATGAAAATGTGTTGAATAAAATGGAAACCAGGATTAATTTGGAATAAAGCCTCCGGATTTGCTGTTCTCCACCGACAGGCAACTCAATAGAGTGAAGAAGAACGAATGAACAGAATCGAACAGAAAACATATATGGTTCCTCCGGGGCTTCGACATAAAACCGAGGAGTTCGAAGCCCACTTTGCCGTTGCCAAAGGCGCTCCGATTATTATTTGCGGTCCTTCCGGCGTTGGAAAGAGTCTTTTTCTTCATCTGTTTAAGAAGTTGTACAGAGAAACCTACAAAGGTCTTCAACTCTTCTGTTTTCTTTTTCTCTTGATGTCAGTGGATCTGGAAACCTTTTGAACACAATGGATGAACGGGCCGGTTCAGGGATTCATCCCGGGGCACGTTTTTTTGATTCGAAGATAGAGAACCTCGAATTTAAGGAATCCATACGGAATTATCTTTAGAAAAAGAAAGGGAAAAAGGAAAAAGAAACGGTCTTAATGACCCGACAGGAGCTACTGAAGACGTATTACAGCAGATTGCTGAAAACGGAAGGTGGGAATCGTACGACCGCCGCGAAAAGAGCAGGCCTCAAATACACTACTTTCCATTCACAGTTAAAGAAATACGATATAGTGTAACGGGCTATGGTATATTGTAATCTTTCTCTTTATATAATGAGCCAGGCCTTTTTTCAAATTCTTTCAAAAAAGCTGCCAATATAAGTGAGTTGTTGTCTTTGTGGGGGCAAGGATGACCATGGCACGAGTTTTGCTATAACCTTTTTATCTACAGCTTTCATTTGGCTTTAATAAAGGGACTTCCGAATGTCCAGAAAAGATGCCTTCGCTTTCCTGAGGAGATGCGCGGATGACGAACATCTGAGGGAAAGAATCAGAGGAAAAGGACTGAAATCTATTCTTCAGGTTGCCGGGGAGGGAGGATTGTCATTTACGCTTGCCGAACTGGAAGAAGTAAACAATGAGATCCGGGGAACCACGGATGAGCTTTCCCATGATCTGCTGGAGATGGTGGCCGGCGGGTTGAGCATCGAAGACACCTCTGACTGGCTTGAGAAAAATACTGACAAGTTGAAATCCGTATATGACGATATAGACGGTACGCCTTGAGCACTTACCCTTGATCTGATGGAGATAGACCGTGTTTGTACGCAGAATCGGCAATGTGATTATGAGGCCGAGCCATCGAGGGTCTCGTTCATGCACCCGATTATTGGCTTACCTGCACTCCGTCGGATTCACCTCCGTACCGGAGCCTGTCGGTGTCGACGATACATGGGAACGAGTCAGTTATGTGGAAGGAACCGTTCCGGGTTTACCCCTGCCTGAGTGGGCATCAGCAGATCAGGTCCTGATAGATGTGGCCCGGTTCCTCTGTTCTTATCATGATGCGGTCAGGTCTTTTCCACAGAATGGAACCGATAGATGGATGAGTACATGCCCGAAAGGCTTCGAGGGGAAAACCATCTGCCATCGCGATGTATCCCCCTCAAATATGGTCTTCCGGAACGGCGTCCCGTGTGCTCTAATCGATTTTGAATATACCGGCCCGGCGCATTTTTTATGGGATGTGGCGCTGGCCGCTCGACACTGGGTCCCGCTGAAAGATCCAAAAGATTTGGATCCAAACCTTTTGGGGGTGAATCTTGTTGAACGTTTCGGTCATTTCTGTGACGCCTATGGCCTGGATGGAAAAGAACGCGAAAAGGTTGTTGAGGGAGCTCTGATGTCTCTGTATCTCGCGCTTCAGCTGGTGCGTGAACAGGTGAAACGAGAAGATGTTCTCTATATGGCCCTCTGGATCAGAGACTACGAAGGAATCAATAGAAGAAGCTGTTCCTGGCTCGAAAGGAACAGGGAAGTTCTTGTTGGAGTGCTGTGAGGGGAAGAGATCAGACACGGTGCAATCCATAAAACCATCCCATTTTTCATGGAGGATAAAATGAAGCGAATATCTTATTCTTACCAAGCCTGTTTTTTCATCAGCGCCATTGCCTTCGTTCTCGGATTGGTACTCATGAACTACAACATAAGCGCTTTTCCTTTTGCCTGCGGAATTATAGCCGGCAGTTTCTATGTTGGAGGAAAACAGCGGTTACGTGAAGCAAAACGGAATGAGGGTAACAGCAAGTCATAGAACCAAAAACCTTTCCACGTGGGAAACGAAACAGAGTGAATAAAAAAACGTCCGATATCCTTTTGATGTTCCCTTCGGCCGATAAAAACTATGGCCTGGGACCGGGCTTTACACATACTCTGGGGTTGGGATATGTGCATGCCTATATTTACTCAAAGGGTTTTGATTCAAAAATTTATTTGAGCGAAAAGACCAGTTTGCCCCTGTGCGTAAAAGAAATCCTCGCCTACAAACCTAAAATTGTGGGCATCTCGGTTGTGGATGACAACTACGCCAGGTGCCTGCTTCTGGTACATACCCTCAAAAAGGTGAAACCATCTCTCATTCTGGTCCTGGGAGGTCCAACACCATCGGTCAACCACAGATTCATTTTAGAGAATAACCCGTTAATCGACATCTGCGTACGGGGGGAGGGAGAAGAAGTATTTCATAAACTTCTACAGGCTTTGTCCGCAGCCGGCTTCCGCATGAGAAATGCCGATCTCACCGGTTTACGGGGTATTACCTATCGGGACGAAGATGCCATTATGGTCAATGAACCGGCCAATATTCTCATAGAAAACAAAGCGATTCGACATTATCTGGATCGGTACCCCTCCCCCTATTTGTCTTGCTGGCTGCCGGCAGCCGAAGCGGTGCACAGCGGCATCATCACGGCACGAGGCTGCAATCAAAACTGTGTATTCTGTAACTGTTCCATCCTGTATAAAAGGCATGTTTTCACCCATTCCATAGATCGCGTTCTTGAGGAATTGAGTTTTGTCAGCAGGATGTCTCCACAAAGAGCCGCCCATATTTTTGACGATGCTTTTACCCTGTTCCCCAAAAGGGCGGAAAAGATCTGCAGGGGCATTATCGAAAACAATATCCGGCTTCGTCTGACCTGTTTGACGAGATGCGACTATCTGTCTGAATCCCTTTTGGACCTGATGAAAGAAGCAGGATTTAAGACGGTATCTCTTTCCCTTGAAAGTGCTGTTCCCAGAATTCTCAGGGTCATCGGAAAAAATCATCTTCCTGAAGATATCCCTTCAGATGGTCTGGAGAAAGAAGTTCATTTCATCAATCATATAAAGACCATGGCCGCATATGCAAAAAAAATCGGAATGAACGTCATGGTGAGTATCATGTTGGGACTTCCAACAGAAACGCATGCGGAAGCCGCAAGAACAATCAGGTATTTAGACGAATTGGCCTTTGACCAGTATAATCACAATTTTTTTACTATTCCTGAAGGGACTCCCATTTCTTCGAATTACAGAAGGTACGGCTACAGGCTGGAAAGAGTGTCAAAAAATCAGATCAAGCCGGAAACCATTCGCCCTCTCGATCTTTCCGGCATCGGGCGCTCAAGAAATTCCATGCAGGAGGGTATTTTCCGTCATAACGAGAAGGAACAATTTCATATTTTGGGTTTATCGACCAAACGAGAGATGAGAGAACGTTTTTTTGACAATGTGATTGTTCGATCCGATCTTATTCAAGAGAATGTAGTTAGGTGGCTACAGGAAAATCTTGCCTTGGGGGGCGGAATCGTTCAGATTTTTTCCGGATCTGAGGAATTTAAGGAGAACCGGAGGTGCAATATGAAGATGTTGCTGGATCATTTTTCCCCCTCCACAAAACTGAGCTGCTATTACATGAACAGAGACGGAAAAGAAAACAACAAAATACTGACTCGCGGGAAGAATGTTTTCTGCGAAGAAATTCCTTTAAGGGTTCTTGGAACCAAAACGGCGCTCGGGAAATTCCAAGGCGAAAACGGATCAGGCGTCCACACATTGGCTCTGGATCTGGAAAGGGAAGACGGTGAAAGTCTCATCGATTTATTGAAAACATTCGACGGCGTTAATCCCTGTCTTGACCACCTGATGAACGCCAAACCATATCCCTTGTTCACCGGTTTATGTCGATGGACCCGAACAGCCGCCAACTGCAGGAAGCTTGAAACGGCGATTATTGATGAGAAAGATCAAATCAAACTTTGTTGGGGGGGGGATCCTGTCGGCACGATTCCGGACTCCCTGGAAGTAATTATTGAACGTTTCAAGTCATCTACATCCGAATTAATGAAGAAACGGGGCTGTTCCTGCTGCCATGCGGAAGCAAATTGCATCAAATGCTATTTCCCCGGGCCGTTGCCTGTCGAAGAATACTGCCGGTATATGAAGAGTACCTCTATTTGGGAACAGGCGGAAGCTTTTAGAAACTATTATACATTCAGTGACTACTTTGGCCTCATTCACCGTGAGGAAATATAAATGGCAAAACATTGTATTTCAGCTAATTACCTTTTAATTAAACCACGGGCTATGCCCGTGCGACCCCGGGAGGCTGTCCGAGAATGGCTATTTTTCCCAATCTCTGCGTCAGGCTCAAATTATAATCCTCGAAATACTTCAATGTATTCCTGTGGTTATAATTTTCGCCTTTCTTGATCTTGGAAAGAATATCTCATTCTCGGACAGTCTCCTATAAGATTTGACCGTTTCGGCGGCTAAATACCTCACCATCGTCATTCCGGCGTAGGCCGGAATCCGGGAAGGTGGCAGCAAATTAAAATCTCTGGATGCCGGATCAAGTCCGGCATGACGGGATGTGCGGGGGGTGCCGGGTAACCGGCATTCCTACCGCGACTATTTTAGCCGGGTTAATAAGTTGCCCGATTATTACGAGTGTGTGCTAAGGAAAAAGAGTTTGAGAAATAGGCCCCTTCGAGGGGGCTTCATCAAACCACGTCTCTCTCGGCGTGGTGGGTGATTGCCAGTTGCATTTTTGAAAGGGATGTTTTTGATTCTGATGACCTGCGTTCTAAACAAAAGAAAGGAGGAGTGTTTATGAAAGTAAAAGATGCTTTTAAAAAAATTATGTCAGATGATGAGTTGAGAAGTAAATTCAAAAAGAACCCTGTCGGTGCACTCAAAGACCAGGGAGTAGATACAGACAATCTGCCTCCTGAAGTTCTTGACAAAATTGCAGGCGCCGGCGGAACCACGGAAGGGGTGACGACAGGAACAACAGCCGCTGTTTCCATTTCATCTATTTAGCACCGTTTCAAACTGATTTAGAATGAAAATAGTTTAGAACGCAGATCATCAGGATCAAAGGCAATTGTTATGAAGAAACATTCTATCACCTTGGTCAATTTTATTTTCAACTCCCGTACAAACTGGCTCCCCATAGGGAGCCTATCCCTCATTTCCAGTCTAAAAAAGAGCAACTTTGAGGTTGATTTCAGAGATTTTCAACTGTTTGAATTAGATCCGGTTCTGAGCACGGATCACCTGTATTCTTTTTTCAGGGATTCTTCCGATATCCTTGCCGTGAGCTGCTATTCCCATGCTCTGCCTTATCTGATAAAAGTCCTTGAAAAGATAAAGGGCGAATTTCCCCAAAAAAAAATTATTCTTGGAGGCATCGGCCCCAATCTGGTGGCCCGTCAACTCATGGAACGATTTAAATGGGTGGATTTCATCGTTCGAAAAAATGAATACGACATCCTGCCCTTTCTGGCTGAAGCAATCGTTGATAACAAAACGGATTTTTCCGGAATTCACAACATCGTCTACCGTGAGGGAGACCAGGTCATTTTTTCGGAGGAAACCCCGCTGATACAGGATAAGCAATTCTCAATCATTTCGGAACTGGAAAATTTCGACCTTACGCCCTACCATGTTTTTCCGTTTCTTGCAGCAACCGGATGCCTCTTTAATTGCCCCTTTTGCTGCATCCCCAAATACATACCGAAATATGAAAAACGTAACCTGGAAGAATTGAAAGAAGAAATCCTGCTGGTTCGCAGAAAAATGGATGCCAGGAGGGTGTTTTACCTGTTGGATGAAGGTCTGGTAACCGATCGAGACAGGCTCGAAGGATTCCTGTCTTTTGCAGGGCAGCCACAATTCAAGAACGCTGTTGACTTTGCCTGCGATGGAAGAATTGAATTCATGAACGAAAAAATGGTGGAAGATATGGGTAGGAACAATTTCTCTATCATTTTGTATGGTGTTGAATCAGGATCCAATAATATCATCCGAAAAATGAACAAGAATTTCACCATTGAAAAAGCTGTTGAAACGGTCCTGTATACGAGAAAGTATTTTGAAGTGACCACTGCGTCATTTATCTACGGGTTTCCCTATGAAACCAAAGAAGATTTCCTGGACACCCTCTATTATGCCATCACTCTGTCGGCACAGAAAATCGATATCCATTTCAGCCTTCTCTGCCCCCTGCCTGGAACGGCTTTATTTAGTCAATACGACAAGAATCTACGCTTTTCGGAATCCATGATTTCCCAGTTGAGCGCGCCCCAGGTAAAATCAGAACATGAAAATATCAGGCCTGTTCAGGATATTGTGGAAAAATATCCCGACATTTTTCCCACTTTCTATCATTATGACAGTCCGGATTTGGCGTTCAAAAATTCTATCGCGGACAGTTACAAACCAAGCATTCAGTCGCAGCACACCTATGACTATGAGAGAAAATATGAGGATTTCATGTAATGGGCCGAAACGGGATTGACATCCTCTTTCTGTTTCCTCCCTCCATTAAAAGCGTTTTTACCTATAATCTGGGTGTTGGTTACCTGTCTGCCTATCTGCATGAAAAAAGTTTTTCCTCCTTCATCTTCCTGTCGGAAGAAACGGATCTCAAAAGATGCATTCGAGGGATACTTTCCCATAATCCCAAAATCGTGGCCTTTTCGGTTTTAAACAACAATTATGTGACCTGTCTCCTCATTGCTCAACGGTTGAAACAGGTTGCTCCTTCCATACTTATCGTTTTTGGTGGACCGACACCCACGGTAAACCATCAATCCATCCTGGAAAACAACACTATCGATATCTGTGTGAGAGGCGAAGGCGAAGAAATACTTTTTGTGCTTATGCAACATTTGAAGGAAAATCATTTCAGGATGGATGGGACAGGTCTAAAAGCTATCAAAGGCATTTCCTACGTGGTGAACGGAGAGGTTCAGGTAAATGAACCGGCCAATATTCTGCTCAAAAAGAGACACGTGAAGAACTATCTTGACCGGTATCCTTCTCCCTACCTCTCAGGAACTGTCCCCGCTTCCCAGGCGGATCACGTGGGAATGATTACAGCACGGGGCTGCAACCAGAACTGTGTTTACTGCAACTGCGCCGTCTTATACGATAAACACGTTTTTACCCACTCTGTTGATAGAATCCTGGAAGAGCTGCGTTTTATCAGTCGTCAATCTCCCTCCCAGAATGTTTCCATCTTTGACGATGCCTTCACCATTTTCCCCCGAAGAGCCGAAAAAATATGCAGGGGAATCATAGAGCAGAAGATAGACCTTCGGTTAACGTGTACCACGAGATGTGACAGGATATCTGAGGGACTTCTGGACATCATGAAAGAGGCCGGATTCATATCTATTGCCTTTTCCCTTGAAAGCGCTGTTCCCAGAATTCTGCGCGTATTGGGAAAAGTTCATCCAGCTGAAGATGTTCCTTCCGATTCCCTGGAAAAAGAGAGAACCTTTCTTTATAATCTGAAAAAGATGACGGTCCACGCAAGAAAAATTGGAATGCGTCCCATACGTGTGAGCATCATGGTTGGACTTCCTTCTGAAACTCCCGAGGAGGCCCGACAGACATTGGATTTCCTGGAGGAACTCGATCTTGATATCTATACGCATAATGTCTTTTCGTTGTTTGAAGGCACACCAATTTTTCCGGAACATGAAAAATACGGATATGGGCTGAAGCGGTTTTCAAAAAACCAACTCTTCCATCATACGGTCCATCCCTTCAATGTCTTTGAAATTCCGCACGCCGGGAAGTCAATCATCCGGAAAGAAACAGAAGACAATGCCCTGGATAATCTGAATATATTGGGATTGGCAACAAAGAAGATCCATAAGAGGCCCTGGTTTGATAACGTCATTGTACATTCGGATATTCTCAGTGAATCTCTTATCGAATGGTTTAAAGACAATCTTGCTTTTAATGGAAAGATCATCCAGATTTATTCCGATCTGGAAAAATACAAGCGGCATCTTTCTCTCAACTACGCGGCTCTCTTTGATCAATGTTCCCCTTCGACACAACTGATGGTGTACTATCATTCGAGAGAAACCTGCGGGGAGAACGAGGAATGGATCCCCGGAAGAAGCGAATTTTTCAAAGGAATGCCAATACAAGTCAGGGGGATACATGATGCTCTGAATTCACTCTATAGAGAAAGTCAATCAGAGTTTCCCATGATCTGCCGTGAATTCCACAGGGAAGACAGCATGGAGTTCATCCGTTTATTCAAGCAATTCGGGAAACCCGATTCCCTCATGGAATACCTGGCATTGTCCGGGCCATACCCCGTTTTTGCCACCCTGTGCAGGTGGCTGCCAAGCGGGGTCAATTGCAGCGTGCTTGAAACGGCTATCATAGATGACAGGGACAACATAAGGGTTTGCTGGGATGGAGATCCTGTGGGAAAAATTCCCATGTCTGTGATCGAAATGGTGCGTAAATTTGAGGAAATCGAAACGGACGTGATGCAAGAGCGGGGATGTTCAGGATGCGTGCAGATGAAAAACTGTGCGAAATGCTGTTTTCCCGGCCCTTTATCTGTTGATGAATACTGCCGGATCAAACAGGAAGAAGATATTCTGGAACAAGCTGGAAACCTTAAAGCCTACTATCTTTTCAAAGACCTGATGGAAACGGTTTTTGATGAAAAGACCCATGAACGGGAAGAATAATGCTCTCCATTGTTGAGCCCATAAATTTATTGGATATGATCGACCGGCCGAATCTGGGATGTGCCATGCTGATCGGTGCTTGCCGCGAAAAAGGATTTGAAACTACCCTCATCCAGGGCCAGACCCGGTATATTCATGACATGTTTATCCGGGAGGGCGAGGAAATCTGGAACCTGTACCAAGATCTTGAAGAAAACGAAACAAGCGGGGCACTGGTCCGGTATAAAGGGCTTTTTAAAAACAAACCGGTGGGCCTGTTTCAGGATGAACTGAGAAGATTGTATGATGAGGTCATCACCAACAAGACGATTCGAAGCAGCTTCAATGCGCCTATGGTCAGACGATTCCTGACTCTGTACAATGACTTTGCAGGCCTGTACCATTATTACACAAACCATTTACGGTATACGGAATTAAGCCTTGTGCAAAGATATGTTCATCAAATCATAAAAAGCAATCCCGGATACCTGGGATGGTCTCTGAGAGGAGGATTTGATTTTCTTTCTCGAACCATAAGAAAAATCGTAAAGGAAAAGACCGGGATTCCCATTATCCTGGGAGGCGCCTTTACCCCGTTCATTGATTTGAACAAGGCCGCACTGTTTTTTGAGCGTGAAAGCTTTGACTACCTGATTATCGGCGCAGGGGAAATAGCTCTTCCTGCCCTTCTGGACGTGCTGGAACATAACCAGACCCCCAACCATATCCCCAATGTGGTGTATCTGGAAGGGAAGCGTATTCATGCGGGGGAAATGGAAGTTATTTCCAACCTGAACGAGCTTCCCCGTCCGGATTTCTCGCAATTTGATCTGGACCGCTACCCTGCGCCTGTTCGCATTCTTCCCATCCAAACCGCGAGAGGCTGCTATTGGAGGAAATGCGCGTTCTGTACCCATCACCAGATCGATCAAGGGAACTATGAGGAATGGAAGATCGATAAGGTAGTGGAGACCCTGGCTCAGCTGGAAAGAGAATATTCCTGCTCTCATTTCTTCCTGGAAGATGAATCGGTCAGTCCGGGAAGAGCCCGAAAGCTGAGTGAAGCCATCCTTCAGAGCCAACTTCAGGTAAAACTTGACATGCGGGGACGCTTTGAAAAAGGTTTCAATGATAAAGAATTGCTGGCTCTTATGCGAAAGGCCGGATTCTCTTCAATCAGTTGGGGATTGGAATCGGGTTGCCAGAAAATACTGGATGCCATGTGCAAGGGCACGCGAAAAGAAACGATTCGGGAGGTTCTGCACAAGGCTTCCCGAAACAGGATCGCAAATCTCTGCTTCATCATGTGTGGTTTTCCAACGGAAACCAGAAAAGATTTCAGTGAAACGATGGACTTTCTGATGGAAAACGACCCCCATATCGAGCGGGTAATGACCAGTGTTTTTGAATTTGAACGTCAAGCGCCTGTTGGAAAAGATCCCGAAAAATGGAGAATCGTCGTGCAGGAAGACGGAACTATTTCCACACGGACGGGGATGTCCAGGGAAGAGGTCCATCCCCTGCATGAAAAGGCCTTGGGTCGGTATATCAAGTTTCTTGAAGGAAAAAGGCGTTTTGCAAAATACCTCGTATCCGGTTACGACTCAGGGCAGATTGTCCGCATGATCATCTTTTTCATCTTCAGTCACCTGCTTTCAAAAGCGGAGATGCTGCAGTCTATTCAGGACGACAACTATGAGGATGTTTACCCCGTTCTGTTGGGAACCCTTAAAAGGAGGGAAAAGTCCCTCTTTTTTTTCCCTGTGGATTCAGGGAGATCTTTATTAGACAATTATCTGAATCCGGAAAAGGAAAAGCCGGTGAACGTATTGGAAGCAGAACTCTTTGAACTGGCTGATGGCACGCGAAATATGGCTCAAATCAGCCGCATGCTGGGAGAGAGCGGGTGCGCCCCTTCGGATGGGGCTTCCCTGGATGAAAAGACCGCAACATTTTTCAGGAAAATATTCTCGAGAGACCGGGGAGTAGCCCTTGGGCAAAAGACCTGATATTACGCTCGTTAATTTTCTGTTGAATTATACAGGGGCCTACGGACCCTGGCTTCCTCTCAACTGCCTGGCTTTGATAACGTCACTTTTGAAGGAAGGAATTTCTGTGGATTTCCGTGACTATCAACTGGTGGAACGGAACAGATTCCTGGACCTGGTTAAGATGACCTCTTTTTTTGATGATTCCTCGGACATCATTGCCATCAGCTGCTATTCTCATGCCCTGCCTTTTGTGATCAAAACGACTGAAAAAATCAAAGAGAGGGAATCACACAAAAAAATTATTCTGGGAGGACTTGGATCCCGGTTTGTTGCTGCAGATCTCATGGAGAAATTCCGGTGTTTTGATCTGATTGCCACAGGCGATGACCCGCGAATTCTGCCGGAACTCGTGAAAACATTGAAGGACGGTAACACAACTGACTACGAAGATATCCCCGGGGTTTGCTATCGAAATGGAAATGATGAAATCGTGTTTACACCCCAAAACAGGTCAAAATCCCGGGGGCACATGAATGACAGCATGATTCCGGCCTTTGAGATGCTTCCGCTTCATCTGTATGAAACCGCTCCCATACTCTCTGCGAAAGGGTGTATTTATAAATGCCCTTTCTGTTGCATTCCAAATGTTCATTCCGCGTATATCCAGAGAGACCTTCTGGTGGTCAAAGAAGAAGTTCGATTCCTGAGTAAACAGGATGGCCCCAGGACATACTACCTGATCGATGAAGCCTTTCTCCATAACCAGACCAGGACGTATGATTTTCTTGACTTTATAGGACAAAGTCAGTTTTTAAACGAAACGGAATTCAAATGCTACGGCAGGGTCAACCTGATTGACGAGGCCCTGATGAAGGATTTGAGCCGGAGCCGTTTCAGTTGTCTGTATTTCGGGGTTGAATCGGGGTCCAACAAAGTCCTCCGCCGGATCAAAAAAGGATTTACTATTGAGGAAGCTGTAGAGACGATCATAAAATGCAGGAAATATTTCAGCAAAACGATCGCCTCTTTCATTTATGGATTTCCCTTTGAAACCTTTGATGATTTTTTGGAAACCATGTATACTGTCTGGCGCCTGCACGGACTGAATATCAGCCTGCAGTTCCATCTCCTTGCGCCCTTGCCCGGGACCGCGCTTTATAAAGACTACAGGTCGGATCTTACCCTGTCTCCTGAAATCGCGTCCTATATGAGTGCTCCCTATCTGGAGCCCTCTATTGAGAATATGGAACCCGTGGCCCATTTGATTCAAGAATACCCCCACATTTTCCCCAGTATTTATCATTTCAAATCTCCGCGCATTGAGGAAAAGGAAAGAATTGTTAATGATTTGAGGAGCATTGTTTTTTTCGATGAGAGCCAATAAAAGCAACAAAGACGAACTGAATATCGTCTTAATTGACCCGCCTTTTGGTTCTATAAACGGCCCATCCATCGGCCTTCCCGTTCTTGTGTCCTATCTTTGGAACCATGGAATAAACATTGGGGCCATTGATTTGAGTAACCGTTTTTATGCGTTTTTGCTCACGGAAAATAATATCAGGGCAGGATTGGAACATCTTGAAAATCAATTTGCCCAATTAAACCGTAAAAACAGATTAGGATTTGCTGAAGTGGTGGAGTTCGAAAAACTCGTCAAACTGCTCTTAAAGAGAGAGAAGCTCGATTCCGAGTTGGCCTGGCTATTGTCCTGTCATCTGGACCCCCTGTCTATCCGCAATTCAGACAATATGGATCTTGTCAGTTTTCTCATCCAGCTGGCAACCATAAAAAATTTTCCCGAGATCATCGAATTTGCCCCAAGGCTGAAAAAAACAGATCTCCTGAGTAAATACTCCAGTGAGGATATAGTGAGGGCGACCTGTGAAGAGAGTTTTTATACAGAAATATTTGAGAAGATTCTCAGCATTTCTCTTTTTAAGATGAAACCGGTTCCTCTGGTAGGGATATCCGTTTCTTTCAGTGATCAGGTGATACCTGCATTCCAATGCGCCAGGATGATCAAGAAGAAATGGCCGGATACCCATATCACCATGGGGGGTTCTTTTGTTTCCATCCATCTCAGAGAAATCAACAATACCCGTATTTTTGATATAATTGACTCGCTGGTACTCGATGAAGGAGAAAATCCCCTTGAAAAATTGTATGGGGAAATCGACTCAGGCAGCCCGAATCTGAACCATATTCCCAATCTTATTATCTGCCCGGATGAAAAGATCCAGCATACGAAAAAAGAACTCCAACCCCTGGAATCATTATCGTTTTCCTCTGACTACTTCCTCTTTGATTTGGATCAATATCTTTTCAGTCCGGAGAATGTCATTATCCCTTTCTGCCTTTCCAGAGGGTGTAAATGGAAAAAATGTTCTTTCTGCAGAACGGACATTCCGGTCTTTCACAATTACTGCCGACCATCATCTGACATCCTCTATGAGCAGTTGGTAACCCTGGTCAGGGAATATGGAGCAAAAACCGTCTCTTTCTCGTCCGCTTTCTCAGAACCGAAGGTCCTGGAGTATATTTCAAAGAGACTCGTGGAAGATGAGATTCAAATACACTGGTTTGCATCGACGCGCCTTTCCAATGATTTTAACAGGGATCTATGCGCACTGTTCCGTGATGCCGGATGTGCGCGTCTTTCATTTGGCATAGAGTCCTTTTCTGATCGGATCCTTTCCTCCATGAAGAAAGGGATTCAAGCAAAGCAGATTGAACAGGTCATCACGGATATCGACGGTGTCATTCCGATTTTCCTGTTGATGATGGTAGGAATCCCTACGGAGACGGAACAGGAAGCCTGCGATGGGTTTGAAAAGATCCAGGATTTACTGAGCCGAAAATTGATCACGGGGTATAATTATAATGTGTTTCATATGACCTACGGTTCCGATATCTGGAAAAACCCCCGGAAATACCACCTGTCCAACATTCATTGGTTTTCTGAAAATGACCTTTTCCCAAATGTGGTTCACTTCGACTGCCCCGGCATGTCACGGGAAAAAGCCTTCAGCCTGCGTGAACTGTTCAGCGGAAACCCAAAGGAAGAGAGTGTTAAGGAAGTGAAAATATCCAGAAAAAACGAACCTCTGAGGTATGACCTGAGACAGATCAGGAGCAAAATTCAAACGGCCCGAAGTGACTACCTGGAAGTGTGTTATGGAAAATGGCTGCGGGAAAACGAGGATATGGAATTACGGCCCATAACAGGAAATGAAAGGCCTCACTCAAACGCGTAAAACCGCCAAAGTTTCTGAGGAAGTTTATTTTGACATCCTTCACACAAACCAGGAAACGGTTTTCATTTTTCGGCAATAAAAACCTTACGGATTAAATTCAGAACCTTGATCTCAGGAAGTTAGGTCGTAAGCCTTTTATCGTGTTTTGCTGTAGAGATGTAAACCGGCAAATATTGGCTGGCCAGGATTCAATCCTGGCAACTGATTAGCGAGGTTTATCCCGTGAAAAAAAACGCTGACATTACCTTAGTCAACTTTATTTTGAATGCCCCGCGCCACTGGCTTCCCATGGCTTCCATTGTGTTGACGGCAGCCCTGTGGGAAAAGGGGTTCCGGGTGGATTTCAGGGATTTCCAGCTGGAAACACCTCAACCTTTCATTGACATAGACGCTCTTGAAAGAACCCTCCAGAATGCATCTAATATCGTTGCCTTCAGTTGCTATTCCCATGCCCTCCCCTATGTACTCCTGCTGTCGCAACGGCTTAAGAAAAAGGACCCCCATAAAAAGATCATTCTGGGGGGGATAGGCACGTCGGTTATCGCGAAAGAGATCTTGGATGCCTTCGATTTTATCGATGCCGTTGGTATTGGAGACGGACAGGACGCTCTTCCTGAATTTGTAGAGTCTGTTCAAAACGGGGAAGAGAACTACCCTAACATTGCGGGGCTTGCCTGGCATAACGGGGACCAGACTATCGTAAACCCGCAAAGGGGGACCGGGGATATTGTGGCAAACAGCCTGATTCCGGTCCTTGAAGAGATACCTCTTGAACGATATGGCGTGGCCCCAATCGTCACAGGGAGAGGGTGTCCTTTTAAGTGCGGGTTTTGCAGCGCCAGGGTCATGGATCCTGTTTATCAAAAACGCGGCATGGAAGAAATGAAGGAAGAGATCTCTTTCCTGAACGGACGGGAAAATTGTCCCGACAATATCTATCTCCTGGATGAAGCATTTATCACGGACAGGGATCGCATCTACGAATTTCTGGATTTCTCCGGTCAAGGGCGATTCAAGAAAAGGCATTTCTCCTGCTACGGGAGACTGAACCGGGTGGAAGAGTCGCTGATACAAGACATGACCAGAAACCACTTCTCTTCCATTCTCTACGGGTTTGAGTCGGGTTCCAATAGAATCCTCAGAAAGATTGCAAAGGGATTCACTGTGGAAAAGGCCCTTGACAACGTCAGGCTTTCAAAGAAATATTTTCAGATCGTAACGGCTTCCTTTGTCTATGGATATCCTTTTGAAACGAAAGATGATTTTCTGGAAACCCTCTATTGCCGGTGGCTCCTGCACAATATGGGTGTGAACATTCATTTTAATCTGCTCAGTCCCCTGCCCGGAACCGGTTTTTATGAAGAATACGGGGACGATCTGGTATTTTCGGAAAACCTGATATCTAAACAGTGCGCCCCCTATGTGGCAAATAACAGGAAGAATCTCAACACGATTATCGAACTTGTGAAAACTTATCCACATATTTTCCCGAATTATTATCATTTTCGGACGGAGGCTGTAGAATTCAGCAACGATTCCGCACACTTCCTGGATGAAACTCTGGAAAAGAACTGTTTCGTTTTCAAAGAAAGGGAACTTTTGTGAGGCATGACATGCTTACTCATTCAGATCTTGAAAGATACAATCGACAGATTGCCCTGACGAATATTGGGAAGGACGGACAGGAAAAACTGAAAAACTCCAAGGTGTTGATCATTGGTGTTGGAGGCGGGGGTTCCGCTGTTGCCCTTTATCTTGGGGCGGCAGGGGTAGGAACCATAGGGCTTGTGGATCCTGATTCAGTGGAACTGTCTAACCTTTCCCGTCAGATTATCTATTCCCACAGGGATATCGGCAGGCTCAAAGTGGAAGCCGCAAAGAAAAGAATTCTTGCAAACAATCCCGATATTCAGGTCAACACCTTCCCCTTTGGCGTAGATGCGGAAAACCTGAAGGGTCTGATCTCAGGATATGATTTTGTCCTTGACGATGCCAGCGGTCTCAAGACAAAGTTCATGATCAATGATGAGATGGTGGCCCATTCAAAACCGTATGCATTCGCCGGGGTCAATTGGTATAATATGGGGAAGGTGGCCACCATCGCGGGTGGGTCAGCCTGCTTTCGCTGTATTCTCGATCTTCCTCCGGATCTTCCCCCCGATACCCGTCCCGGACCACCCAGAGTCATTGGCCCTCTTCTCGGGGTCATCGGGAGTATTCAGGCCATGGAAGCCATCAAATACCTGGTGGGGGGGCGTGAGCTTCTCACAGATCGCGTGATGGTATTCAACCTTATCACCCTGAAAATGAAAATTTGTCCCATAGAAAAACGCCCTGACTGTCCTGTCTGCAATGAAGGAAACGAAACCAGGGAAAAGGCGACAGCGGAGAAATAAAAAAATGAAGGACAGGGTTCTATTGATTTCCATGCCCTTTGCCGACGTTTCCATACCGTCCCTGGCGTTGAGCCAGTTGAAAGCGATCGTGAAGGAAGAAGCGGGGCTCCCCTGCGATGTCCTCTACCTGAACATGGCATTCAGGAACTTTACCGGCCATCCGGAGATCTACGACAGGGTGAGTACGTACACGTTGTTCGGGGAATGGCCGTTCGGAGATGATCTTTTTGGTTCTGAATGGGGAAAATCAGACCGTGGAGGAGCCGGATTTTTGGATAGGCAAGCCCCCCCTGGCGTTGTAGATTCCGAACCAGCCAAAAGTGATCTTATCCTAATGCGAACCCTGTGCAGGCCATTCCTGGATAAATGGATGGGTGCCGTCAACTGGGATGACTATGGCGTGATTGGATTTACGTCTGTTTTTTTTCAACAGGTGGCCTCTCTGGCATTGGCCAAACGGATCAAACAAGCCTGCCCCGAAAAAATAATTGCTTTCGGAGGAGCCAACTGTAACGAAGCCACGGAGAAGGCTTTGCTCAGATTGTTTCCGTTTATTGACTGGGTTTTTTCTGGACAGGCTGATGCTTCCTTTCCGAGGGCGGTTCAACAATGGACTAATACCCCGGGTAAACTACCTGCGGGAATTTCAGGCATTTCCTATCGCGACAAGGGGTCCATTATTACACAAGGATCAGGGGAGTCTGTCAATCTGGACCGTTTGCCCTTTCCGGAGTTCCGGGAGTTTACGAAGGGGCTTAAAAAGTGGGTTTCGGATATCCAGAATCCGACGATTTCCCTCGAGTTCTCACGCGGTTGCTGGTGGGGAGACATATCCCAATGCGTATTTTGCGGTGTAAATCATAGAACCCTGTCTTTTCGCAGCAAGAGCCCTGAGAGAGCCGAACTTGAAATCAGGTCAGTGGTGGAACTCTATGGCATAAAAAAGATTTGCATCACTGATTCCATTTTGCAGATGGCCTATTTCAAAACCCTGCTTCCTTCCCTGGCTGAAAAGGAATTGTTGCGGGAGCTCTTTGTGGAAACCAAAGCCAACCTGAATCGCAGGCAGGTGCAGCTTTTAAAATCCACCGGTGTTCACAGGTTCCAGCCGGGAATAGAAAGCCTGGACACTGAACTCCTGGCCTATATGCGTAAAGGGACCACCCTCCTTAAAAACGTTCAACTCCTCAAATGGGCCAGAGAATTCAATGTAGAGCCCGTCTGGAATTTACTTTACGGTTTTCCGGGAGAAAGTCGGGAGGCCTATCACCGAATGGCATTAATTATTCCTGTGCTTTCCCATTTAAAGCCTCCAGGGCATTGTGGCCCTGTGAAGCTTCAAAGGTTCAGCGTTCTTTTCAACCACTGGAAGGACTGGGGAATAAAAGATGTTGTGGCAGCAAAGCTATACGCTTTCCTCTATCCCTTTGAGCAGCAGGATCTTGACGAAATCGCCTATTATTTTAACTGTGACTTTGACGGAAAAAATGAAATCTCTGCTTATACGGAACATCTGAGGAGAGAGGTGAAAACCTGGCAGGACGTATGGAAAGACCCGGAACCGCCTTTGCTGGCTTTCAAACGTGAAGACGAAAATGGAAGCGGAGAGCGGATCACCATGTACGACAGTCGTTCCTGCGCGACGGACCCGGAACTGCAGTTGAATGAAGAGATGTCCGCCATCTACTTATCCTGCGATAAGCAGCAGCATTTTAAATCCTTGACAGGTTCTTTGCGAAAGAAAATGGGAAAGAGATACCCTGGTGATGTCCCCTTGAAAAAACGACTGGACGATCTGGTGGAGAGGCGCCTTATGTTGCACGAAAATGGCCTTTATTTAAGCCTGGCCAACGATATGGATACCCTGGGGGAATACGGGGGCTCCATGCTGGCCTGTTTGTTGGCCCAAGACGAAGTGTAGAGAAATTTCAAGGCATAAAAACGACTAAACTAGAGGTAGCCCCACCTGCCCAATCGATTCCTATTGTTTCGGACGTTATATTTAGTGTTTGAAAGGAAAAAACATGAAAATCGTCTGATTATCATTTCCATATTATTGTTTGGTTTATCTTTTCCAATAAACTCATTTGGTGAATGTATCAAAGGGGATTGTGTGAATGGGAA
>Ga0233412_10000264_pt1 | contig 31098 bp, 30 predicted proteins | sample Na_anoxic_4_MG_FD_180667 | JGI IMG/M metagenome (GOLD analysis project Ga0233412, IMG submission 180667) | Seawater microbial communities from Saanich Inlet, British Columbia, Canada - Na_anoxic_4_MG | ecosystem: Environmental > Aquatic > Marine > Inlet | place: Canada: British Columbia... | reverse complement strand
TAAAAGCCACACATGCACCAATGCTAAAGAAAGAAGAGAGCATAATTGAATGGGAATATAGTTCAAAATCTATTCATGACCGTGTAAGGGCGCTGAATCCATGGCCGGGTTGCTTTACATCATATAAAGGGAAAAGGCTGAGGCTTATAAGAACCGGTTATTCAGATACCCTGCACAATAATATTCCAGGTGCAATAACATCCTTGACAAAAGAATCAATTGATATTGCCTGTGGAACCGGTTTTTTGAAAATTTATGAACTTCAATTCGAAAATGGAAAAGCCATGGATATTTCACAGTGCTGGCATAATATCGATAAAGCAGTTGTTTTAGGTCGAAAGGATTAAAGCGGATGTATTACTATTTTTGGCTGATGATCCCGGCTCTGCTGCTCAGTATCTGGGCACAAGCGAAAGTAAAAGGGACATTCAGCAAATACTCAAAAGTCAGGTCGGGAAATGGATATACAGGAGCGATGACAGCCCGTGAGATTCTTGATGAAAACGACCTGCATGATATTGATGTAGTCTCCGCTAAAGGTATTCTTACAGATAATTACAATCCTAAGAAAAGGGTAGTAAACCTGTCAGAAGCTGTTTATTCAAAGGCATCTATTGCCGCAATAGGGGTAGCTGCCCACGAAACGGGCCATGCCCTTCAGGACAAGGACGGATACGGCCCTCTGAAACTCAGGTCTTATCTGGTACCCGTTGCGAATATCGGGTCAGCTGCAGGTCCTTACATTGTTATATTCGGACTTATTTTTAGTGTTGGTTTTTTAATCGAACTTGGCATAGTTTTATTTGCAGCGGCAGTACTGTTTTATCTTGTTACTCTCCCTGTGGAACTTAATGCAAGCAAACGGGCTATGGAACTGCTGGAGACAAAGGGAATCCTTGAAAGGGAAGAGCTTGGGGCAGCAAAAAAAGTACTAAATGCCGCAGCATTTACATATGTCGCGGCAGCCTTGTCAGCGGTACTGACTCTTGTCAGGCTGGTGCTCTTATCAAGGAACAGGCGATGAAAGCAAGAGAAGCTGCATTTCGTGTTGTCCATGAGGTCCTCTTTAAGAAGGGCTATTCGAACATTGCCCTTGAACAGATTCTGACTAATGAGAATTTTGATGGTAAGGACGCCGGGTTCATAACTGAAATAGTATTGGGTACGCTTAGAAATAAGAATTTGCTTGAATACATTGTTTCCAAATATTCAAATATAAAAATAAAAAAGATTTCCCCATCTGCGATGACATCCATATTAACAGGTGCATATCAAATTCTATTCATGGACAGAACGCCCGACAGCGCTGCTTGCAATGAGGCAGTAAAAATCGCGTCAAAATTTGCCGGTCAGAGGACCAGGGGATTTGTTAATGCCGTACTAAGGGCAATATCCCGTGAAAAAGAACACATTGATGATAGATTTAAAAATTTAAATGGCCTTGAATTGATTTCAATAAAATATTCCTGCAGCATGGAAGCAGTTGAAAAAATGTATAACCAATATGGAAAAGAAAAAACTATTGAGATACTAAAAAACATGAACCAACCGGCCCATACATGTATACGGTTCAATGATGGCAAAGGAAAAGAAGCTAACGAAAATTTGCTAAAAACATACGGAATTGTTTTTAACAGGGGAAATATTGCCTCTGAAGCTTATTACCTTAGGCTTAGCAAGCCAGTGTCATCACTTGAACTATATAAAGACGGTATATTGTCAATTCAAGACGAAGGGGCGCAGGCAATGGGTGAATTTACCTCGCCGGATCCGGGGACAAAGGTTATGGACGCATGTGCCTCTCCCGGGGGTAAGACAATACATATGGCATGCCAAATGAACGGTACAGGCGAAATAACCGCTTGCGACATTTACTCACAAAGAGTAAAGAATATGAAAGAGAATTTTTCCCGTGTGAAGTTTTCAAATATTGAGAGTGTTCAAAAAGACATGTCGGTCCCGCACGATGAATATAAGGCTAAGTTTGATACAGTGCTGGTTGATGCTCCATGCAGCGGGTTAGGAACCGCACAACGAAGACCTGAGATTAAACTGTTCTATAAAGAAGATTCATCGCTCTACGAGCTACAGGATAAAATTCTGGGAAGCTGCGCGGATTACGTAAAACCGGGAGGCTCGCTTATATACGGCACATGCACGTTTTTCAGGGAAGAAAACAGGGAGGCGGTGGACAGATTGCTAAAGAAGCGTGAAGAATTCATTTTAAGCGAAGAAAAAACCATACTGCCGGACGGTATGGCCGGCAGCTTCTATATGGCAAAGCTGATGAGGGAAATATGAAAAATATACTTGATATACCGATAGGCGGTGTCCGTGAAGAACTTACTGCAATGGGATTCAAATCATATAAAGCCGATCAGGTTCTGGACTGGATTTATAAAAAAAAGACATTTAATTTTGAAATTATGAGCAACATATCAAAGGTTGATGCCAAAAAGCTTACCGCCGCATTTGCCATGGATATTCCGCGACCTGTTGATATACTGAAAAGCCGCGACGGCACTAATAAATATCTTCTAGAACTTTCCGATGGCAATGTTGTAGAAACAGTGCTCATGGAGTATTCATACGGATATTCCCTATGTATATCCAGCCAAGCTGGTTGCAGGATGAACTGCAGCTTCTGCGCTTCAGGCAAGGATGGTCTTGCGCGCAACCTGACCCCAGGGGAGATGACGGGTCAGATACTCTCGGTCTCAGCACATTCCGGCTGTGATATCGCAAGAGTCGTTGTCATGGGCATAGGGGAACCCTTTGATAATTATGAAAATTTCATAAAGTTCATAGAAGCTGCAAACGACAGAAAGGGCCTTGATATAGGTCAGCGCAGGATAACAGTATCAACATGCGGCATAGTGCCTCGAATTTATGATTTTGCGGACTATGACAGTCAGGTTAACCTTGCAATTTCGCTGCATGGAACGAACAACACATTGAGAAGCACAACAATGCCTATAAATAAAAAATATCCAATTGAGGAATTAATCAAAGCATGCCGGTATTATGTTAAAAAGACCCACAGGCGCTTATCATTTGAATATGCTTTAATGCCAGGTATTAATGATTCTGAGCAGAAAGCTGAAGAGCTAGCCCGCTTATTGAAAGGTATGTTATGCTATGTTAATATTATACCGGTTAACAGGATTGACGGCGTTACATATGACGGAGACCCCAGGGCAAATGCTTCCCGCTTTTATGATATACTTGAAAAACAAGGTGTTCAGGTAACGGTAAGAAGAGAACTTGGGACCGATATAAAAGCCGCATGCGGCCAGCTCAGGAGGAGCCATGCTGATAAGGTACAGTACCGGGACCGATAAAGGCAAAGTAAGGGACCGAAACGAAGATAATAACATAGTTATTGATTGCGACAGTTATTTAGTGTTCGCAGTTGCCGACGGCATGGGAGGCATGGACTTCGGCGACGTAGCAAGCACAACGGCTGTCGAATGTATTGAAAAAGAACTTTCCGATTGCGGTATGCAGTCTTTTACGGAGACTGAAATCAAAAAAATGTTCACCGGTATTTTTAATTTAATTAATAATAAAATAATAGAGAAATGTATTGAAAAGAAATCTATTACCGGAATGGGTACTACATTATCCGTATGCATTGTGACGGATGATAAAGCATATATCGGACATATGGGCGATTCCAGGATTTATATAATCCGCGGCGGGAAAGCAATCCAGGTAACCAAGGATCATTCATATGTTGAGGAACTTATAGACAGCGGACGTATTACAAGGGAGCAGGCAAAAAGCCATCCGAACCGGAATATCATTACCAGGGCACTGGGACTGGACAGAGATATAGTCGTTGATACCGATGCTTTTGATTTGTTAGAAGGAGACCGTATATTATTGTGCACCGACGGATTGACCAATGCCGTCGAAGATCATGAAATTACGGCCATGGCGGTTGATGAGCCTGAACCGGACAAGGGAATTTCCGCTATGATAGCGAAAGCTATTGAGAGGGGCGGCAGGGATAACATTACCGTGCAGCTTTTATATAAAGAAGTAAAACCGGAGGAGTAAATGGATAATACCGTTCTCAATGATAGATACGAATTGCTGGAACTGATAGGTTCGGGCGGTATGGGTCATGTATATAAGGCAAAGGATAATAAACTAGACAGGACTGTTGCAGTTAAAATCCTAAAGGAAGAATATCTTGACGATGAAGAATTCGTCGAAAGGTTTCATAATGAAGCCCAGGCCGCTGCCAAATTATCCCACACCAATATCGTCGCTGTCTTTGATGTAGGCGTTGACAGGGATATGCATTTTATTGTCATGGAACTCATAGAGGGTGTAATACTCAGTGACTATGTCAAGAAAATGGAAAAACTTAAGTTTGAAGAAGCTTTCTCCATTTCCATCCAGATTGCCAGGGCTCTTGTACATGCGCATAAAAATGGAATAGTACACAGGGATATTAAACCCCACAACGTTTTGCTTTCAAAGGACGGGGTGGCTAAAGTCGCTGATTTCGGAATCGCCAAAGCCGCAACAGCAAGGACATTTACGTTAAGCGGAAAAACAGTTGGTTCTGTGCACTATTTTTCACCTGAACAGGCCCGAGGGGGATATGTTGACGCGAGGGCGGACTTGTATTCACTTGGAGTTGTCATATATGAAATGCTCACCGGAAGACCGCCGTTTGACGGCGAAACACCTGTGGTTGTTGCGGTTAAGCATCTTCAGCAAAAATTAACTGAGCCTAAAACTCTGAATCCGGATATCCCGGACGATGTCAATAAAGTTGTGATAAAAGCAATGGCAAAAAGCGCCGATGACAGATATCAGTCGGCAAAGGAAATGCTGGCTGAGATGGAAGCGGTAGTCGCAGGAAAAGAGCTCCCCTCCGAATTCAGCATCAATATGGATTTTTTGGATGGCACGGAAAATGCGGTTGACGAGATGGATGTAACGAAAGATTTCACTCCCGTCACCGGCACAAAAGATAAAAGAGAGGAGTATGATGTACCTTTGGCTAAGTATAAAAAGAGACACATCCTTTCAACTACCCTGGCAGTACTGTCTGCAGTGGCAATCATCATTTTACTCACATATTTCGGAGTTTCAGAATTAATGACAACTGTTTTGCCGGATCCCGAGGAGTATATCGTTGAAGATTACCGAGGGCTGGATTTTGAGGATGTTAAAGATAAACTAGAAACGGAATTCAGAATAATAGTTGAAAAGCACGGAGTTTACAGCGAGGAAGTACCAGCTGGGGAAATAATTGCACAGGATAAAGAGCAGGGGATTGTTTTTAAAGAGCTTGCAGTTAATAAAATCAGGATGACGGTAAGCCTTGGTGCAGAAGAAATCGAAATTCCTATGTTGCTCGGTCTTGAGTATAGGCTTGCTGAACCACAGCTGAAGGATTTAGGCCTTGACCCGATAAAACTAGAAATTAACAATGAGACCATACCAAAAGGGCAGGTAATCAGAACTGACCCCGAAGAGGGTTTGGTAGCCAATCCAGGCGATAATATTACGGTATATGTGAGCCTCGGCCCAGAGTTGGAAGATGTTACGGTACCGAATTTCAAAGGACTGACTCTGGAACAGGTGAAATCACTTCTTACAAGAAGCAATCTGCAGCTTGATAAGTATGTGCCCAATGAACTGACGCCGACTTCGTTTGTTATTGAGCATATCCCGGGAGCCGGTGCAAGTGTTCCTGAAGGAACAAAGATTGAGTTTAAGTTCAATGTGCCGGTTAATAAACTAATTGTGCCGTATATAATCAATCCAGTTGGAATAGAAATGCAGCTCGAACCTATCAAGGTAGTACTTGAAGCCACCCCTAGCAATACAGGAATTACTGCTATTTTATATTCCCAGAGTCATATGAAAACGGCATTTCCGATATTGGTATATGTTGAAATACCTGAAAACGGTGCGACAAACCTGAATTTACTGATAAATAATATCCAGCAGTTGGAAACAATACTTTATTACGAGGATTTCAAAGATGTGGAAGGGGTTCAGCTGATAGAAGTGAATCCGCCGGTTGATGAGTAAGACACCAGAAGGCAGGGATGGAACCGGCAGCGATGGTTCCAACTAGGAGCTTTCTGACAGATTAAACTCAGAGGAGTGGTTTATTGCCCGAAGGAATAATTCTAAAAGGCGTAGGAGGCCTGTATAGCGTAAAATGCAGCTCCGGCATATATTTTTGCCGGGCAAGGGGTCTGTTTAGAAAATTAGGCCAAAAGCCACTGCCCGGAGACCATGTGGATTTTACCATAACTGATGAAAATGACATGGAGGGGTATCTTAAATCAATACATACAAGGAAAAACGATCTTATCAGGCCTGCAGTTGCCAATGTAGACCTGGCTTTCATAGTTATATCCATAATTGATCCTGAACCTGATTTACTGTTGGCCGATAAATTACTATGTATTTTTGAAAGCAAGGGAATTGAGCCGGTTATCTGCATTAATAAGGCGGATCTTGCTAAGAAAACTGAAATCCGGGATTTATGCCAGCAATATGAAAAAGCCGGTTATGAGGTTATTGTAACTGAGGCAAAATCGGGTAGGGGAATAGAGCAGATTGAAGGAGATATTACCGGAAAAGTCTGTGTTTTCGCAGGGCAGTCGGGTGTCGGCAAATCAACTATCCTGAATCGTTTTATGGGTTCCGAGGTGATGGAAACCGGAATAATTAGCGAAAAGATTGGCAGGGGGAAACATACGACGCGGCATGCCCAGTTTGTGGAGGTTTCAGGCGGATACATTGTTGACACCCCGGGTTTTTCAAACCTGGACACAGGTTTGCTTGAACCTGATGAAATTAAAAACCTTTACAGGGAATTCACAAATCTGGCCATGGAATGTCGTTTTAACGGATGCATACACATAAATGAGCCGGACTGTGCAGTTAAAGAAGCGGTAAACGATGGGGTCATTTCGCAATCAAGACATGAAAGATATGTTAAAATATATACACAGGCTAAAGAGGCCAAGACAAAGAGAAGGGGATACTGATGATTAAGATAGCGCCGTCAATCCTGGCTTCGGATTTTACTAAGCTGGGCGAAGAAATAAAAATAATTGAAAATGCCGGAGCCGATTATGTGCATATTGATGTAATGGATGGCAGGTTTGTTCCGAATATCACAATTGGCCCCCCTGTGGTATCGGCAATCAGGAAAATTACCGACATGGTTCTTGATGTACATCTTATGATAGTCAAACCGGACAACTATATAGAATCTTTTATTAATGCAGGCGCTGATATTGTATGCATACATCAGGAGGCAACAATTCATCTCGAAAGAAGCATCCAGTATATCAAATCACTTGGAGCAAAGGCGGCCGTATCAGTAAATCCCGCCACGAATATTGACACCCTGAAGTATGTCCTGCCGGAACTGGACATGGTCCTTGTAATGAGTGTTAACCCGGGCTTCGGAGGTCAGAAATATATTGAGTTCTGTACTGAAAAAATCAAAAACCTCAGGGTGATGGCCGATAGGCTGAACCCGGGGCTTGATATTGAAGTTGATGGAGGAATAACCCTTGATAATATTAAGAAAGTATATGATGCCGGGGCGAATGTCATAGTGGCCGGTTCGAGCATATATAAAGCTGAGAATCCTGCGGCGGTCATTTCAAAAATGAGGGAGCTGACTGACTGATGAAAGCGGTAGTTATTTCAGGAGGACAGCCTCTTTCGGTTGCCAGAGCGCAAGTTCATCTTAATGGGGCCGATTATGTAATTTGTGCGGATAAAGGCGCGGAATATGCAGAATTATACGGTATTGTTCCAAATTTAATTGTCGGTGACATGGATTCCATTGATGAATTAAAACTGGCTGAATACACCAAATCTAAAATCATAAAATCGTCAAGGGAAAAAGATTACACTGATACACATCTTGCCATTATCAAAGCGCTGGCCGCTGGGGCCAAAGAAATAACGGTCTTGTGTGCCACAGGTCTTCGCAGTGATCATGCGATAGCCAATATCAGACTCTTATTGTTTATTAAAGAAAACGGTTCAACCGGTAAAATTGTCGATGATGAGAATACTATTTCATTATGTACCGGCGAAACAGTTTTTCATAATAAAAAAGGAATGACAGTATCAATACTGTCGCTGTCCGATGTTGCACAAGGTATTAATCTAGAGGGTTTCAAATACCCGCTTATCGAATATAACGCAGGACTTGACTGGACAAAGGGCATTAGCAATGAAATAACTTCCAACTACGCCCGGATCAGCATTAATTCCGGCCGTCTACTCATATTTGAAATCCATAACGCTTGATAAAATGAAAAATTATCCATAGAGATATTTTTTTATTTTTATTATATTTGTCCATAGGGACAATTTATCGTTATGTGATATAATTTTTAAAAACCGAAGTGGGGGTTGATTATGTTTTCTGATAAAGTTATGGATAATTTAAAAAGAGCTTCCTGGATAAGGGCAATGTTTGAGCAGGGAAATAAGCTTAAGCAGGAGTTTGGAGCCGAAAATGTTTATGATTACAGCATAGGCAATCCTGAGGTTGAACCTCCAATTGAAGTTGTGGAAGCAATAAACGAGATTGCAGCTGACGATTCACCGGGAATCCATAGATATATGCCTAATGCGGGTTATCCTTTTGTGAAAAAAGCCATAGCCGGTAAACTAGCGGTGCAATACGGGATGGAAGTTCCTGATGAGAATATTTGCATGGTCTGCGGAGCTGCAGCAGGATTAAATGTTGTTTTTAAATCAATATTGAATCCCGACGAAGAAGTAATCATTTTTGCACCTTATTTTGCTGAATACAAGTTTTATGTCGGCAACGGCGGCGGAATGCCGGTAGTCGTTGAGACAAAAGATGATTTTCAAATTGATGTAGAAGCATTTAAGTCGGCGATAACATATAAAACCAAGGCGGTACTGATAAATTCGCCAAATAATCCGACAGGTGTTGTATATTCCGAGGAAACACTGAAAGATATGGCAAAGGTCATAAAGGAAAAAGAAAAGGAACTTGGAATTAATATACTGCTAATCAGTGACGAACCCTATAATGAAATTACATATGACGTTGAAAAACTCCCAGTGGTATTTCAAATTTTCGAAAAGGCCGTTGTAGTTAATTCATATAGCAAATCCCTTGCTTTGCCGGGCGAAAGAATCGGCTATATTGCTGTAAGTCCAAAAATTGAAAGCTGTGACAAACTTATGGCTGCTATAATCTTCAATAACAGAACCCTCGGTTTTGTAAATGCCCCGGCTATTTCACAAAGAATAGTGGAAAAGGCAATTAATGCATCTGTGAATTCGGATATTTATAAAGAAAGACGGGATGTACTATATAACCACCTGATATCCCTTGGATTCAAGTGCCAAAAACCTGATGGGGCGTTTTACCTTTTTGTAAAATCACCGGTTGAAGATGAACTTGAATTCGTCGCTAAAGCGCAAAAATATAATGTGCTGGTAGTCCCGGGCAGGGGATTCGGCAGGGCGGGATATTTCAGGATGAGCTTTTGCATAAGCCTTGATACAATAAAAAGATCGCTTCCGGCATTGGACAAAATCGCCTCGGAATACTTCTGATAAACAAATCATCCCGTGGATGATTCGGTATGGTGTATAAATGGGAAAAAGAAGAATAATTGGAGCAGTTGTTATAGTTCTTGCTGCAGCCATGATAATACTCGGTGTTTTCAGGGAAGAAGTCGTCGATGTCTTTAACAAGGCTATCAGAATATGCCTTGAATGCATCGGCATCGGGTGGCTGCTATGAGAAGGAAAATTGTTCAGGCACTATCTGCAATTATTACTAATGCCAATATTCAGGGTTTTCTAAAGGGAACGATATATCAGGGTAAATTAAAAAATATCTGTGTTCCCGGTCTCAATTGCTATTCATGCCCGGGGGCACTTGGCTCGTGCCCCATAGGTTCACTGCAGGCGGTTCTGGGCAGCGCAAAGTATAAAATTTCTTTTTATGTCACCGGTTTAATATTAGCCTTTGGTGCAATATTCGGAAGGTGGATATGCGGATGGCTTTGTCCTTTCGGGCTGCTTCAGGAACTGTTCTATAAGATACCCGGTAGAAAATTCAAACTTAAGGGGAATTGGACAAAGTTGACTTTGTTAAAATACCCGGTCCTGATTATTTTTGTTATATTAATACCACTTTTTATTGTTAATATTGCCGGCTATGGCAGCCCTGCTTTTTGCAAATACATATGTCCAGCAGGTACAATCGAGGCTGCTTTACCACTAATGTTATCTGATACAAGTCTTTTTCTAAGTGTTGGATGGGTGTTTTACTTAAAAGCCGTCATCGCATTGGCGGTAATTGTCGGCTCTATACTAATATTCAGACCGTTCTGCAGGATACTTTGTCCCCTTGGTGCAATTTACGGATGGATGAACAAAATATCACTTTATCAGATGGAGATTGATACCGAAAAATGCATTAGCTGCGGCAAATGCCAGATCCAGTGTAAACTTGATATCGATATATACAAAAACCCAACATCAGCTGAGTGCATTAGATGCGGTGAATGTAAGCCGGTTTGTCCGACACAGGCTATCACAAGCGGCATTAAATTTAGAAAAAAGCCTGGTCAGCTGATGAAAAAATCACTTGACTGACAGTGCTCTGACAATACTCTCATCAGCAGTGGCATAAGCACTGTAATAAGTAAAATAATTAACCATGCCCGGCTGGGAATTGTTGGGTTTTTTTATGTTTTTAGCTTCAGAATAATCAACTGCCACCTGACCGGAGTTTTTAGCCCTGCTGTGATAGGCAGCAATAATTGCTGCTTCTGAGATTGTTCTGTCCGGGAATAATTCCTCACGTTTATCTTTTTTCCTGATGATTACATGGGAGCCGGGTATTCCTTTTGCGTGGAGCCATAGATCCCTCGAGTTAGCAAACTTAAAAGTCAGATAGTCATTCTCAACATTATTCCGACCAACGAAAATTTCATATCCCTCTGAAGAAATATATCTGAATGGCTTGAATTTAAGTTCGGGTTCTTTTTTCTTATATTTTGGATGCTTTTTCTTTATATATCCCTGGGCGGCAAGTTCTCTGCGAATTTCGGTGACATCTTCGGGATTTGCAACAGCAGTAAGACTGTGTTCAACACTTTCCAGATAATTCAATTCATCCTGCGACTGTTTAAGCTGAACCTGTGAATTGGCAATGGCTCTCTTTGCCTTTTTATATTTTTTGAAGTATCTCTGGGCATTCTGGGCGGCATCCTTATTCGGGTCAAGTTTTATCTCAGTCAAATTCCCGGTATAATAATTAAGCAACTCGATCTTTTCCATATTTGGCTTTATTGCATGCATATTGGCTGTGATGAGTTCGCCCATAAGCTGAAACCTTTCAATGGAATCAGCCTTCTCGACAGTACCAACATGTATGGCGATTTTCTTTTTACATCTCTTGGTATTTCTTGCTACAGCTTTAATTAAATCTGATTTTTGAAGGTTAAGTCGTGCTTTTTCGCCTTTATTGGTGAAATAATAATCCAGTGCACTGTTGATTCCATCGAAAGTCCGGATAAATGGATACTGGGTCAGCAAAAGACCATGGAAATCAATAGGCAGGCCGTCATCATTCAGGACCACGCAGGGCTCAAAGCTGCCTTTATTCATATCAAATAATATTTCATTAAGTGAATTTGAAAAACGGGTTATTTCATCTTTGTTAAGCAAGTCAGTCGATTTGCCTGGATCAATGTTACTCCTGTGACAAACTTCACGGCATAAAACCGGTGAAAATCCTAGGATTTTTTGAAGCATGGCTTTTTCAACAGGTGTGTCTTCAACCGCTGTGATTTGACCGGGTGTTATTGTTTCAGGTGAGATTTTATGCTGTGACGGAATAAAAACATAGTTTCGCGCCGGCATGATTTCACGGATTCTACTCATATCAGAATCGACATGCCTGAGTGAATCAAGGATTTTTCCAGAAGCATTCAGGAGTACCAGATTGCAGTTGCGGCCTGTTAATTCCACCATAAGTGTCTTTTTTTGCATATCGCCCAGTTCATTGCGCGACTCTATTAATATTCCCAAATATCTTTCATAATCATATGAAATTACATCCCTGATTATCCCACCGCCAATATGTTTTCTTAAAAACATGCAGAAATTAGGCGGCGACTGAGGGTTTTTCTGAGGTGCTTTGGTAAGATAAATTCCGGGATAAGCTGAATTCATAGATATCTTAAGCCTGTGGTTGCCCCTGTAATTCCGCATGGTCATTATGACCTCGTCTTTTTCAGGCATATGAATCTTGTCAATCCGGGATTCGCATATTACATTTTTCAGCTCAAGGGCCTCTGCCCTGACTGTTACTCCGTCAAATGGCATCAGGCCTCCGTAAACACTTTCCGCATCATAATGCTCTTTCGGGGCACTCCTTTGGCATCGGGATAATTAAAATCTGAATAAAACACCAATGCTGTATCGGGACTGATTTTTTGAAGTGCGCAGTAGGAACAGGTATCGGTCTGATACTCCATGGGTTCAACTACAGTAATCCTGTCATGCCATTTTCCATTTTGGTAAGGCCGGATGAATAACCCCGGTCGTCCGTATCCTGCAAGAATGACGCCATTGTCCAGTACAACAGTCTGAGGCCACACACCCCTGTCATCAAAATACTCTGGTTTAGTCCAGCTCTTGCCTGTATTTTCTGTCCATGTTATATAAAGAGGGCCGGTGCCTGTTCCGTCAGTGGTCCGGTGCAGGGCAAATGCTTTGCTATTATCTATAAAACACATGTCAGGTTCCCCAAAGCCATAACGTTTGGCTGCGCCCGGGTCTTTTTCGATATTGAATTCATAAGGAACACGGCTTATGTATTCCCATGTTCGGCCGTTATCTGAACTTTTATGGAACCATGATGCTCCGTAATTGCTGATTTTCCCGTCAGGCTTTATATAATGCTTGTATAGGAATGTCCAAAGAGACCCTCCGGGACCCTCCTTTATCTGATGGAAAAATGGCGTAGGAAAAACTCCTTCTGAAGTATTCATTGTAAAATCGGGTAATTCAACGGATACTTCTTCAATTTTCATTGGTCCCCCGGGACTGGTCCTCTCGATAAACCAGCGGCGGTACTCCTCAGGGATTTTATTATAATCAAAATAGTCCCTTTTAAACCCGTAGCCATAAAAAGTTCCGATGATTTCTGGCAGTTCGACATCTTTTTCAGGGATTGCTTTCATTTGATGAAGTTTAATCATATCTCCGTTCTTCAATAGCCGGCCGCCTTTAACACACTTTGACCAGGTTTCGCCTTTATCTTCAGAACAAACCCATTCCCTTGGGTTGCCATATGATTTAGCACTGTCTGCAGATATATGGTATTCAAGATATATCTTGTCGCCGCAGTCGAATACTCTGGGAAACTGCCAAGGACCCCAATCACGGATATCTGCCGGGGCTTGTGAAAGGCATTTTTCTTTACCAAGTGTAATTTTCATAAAAGCCTCCTTATTGTACTGGTTTTGGCATGCCAAGCGAGGAAACCGGCTGTATTCCCGGTGCCGGGATTAAGCTGCCTGTCATGGAATATAGTATTGCTGTATGCATTTCAAATTCAACCATTATAAATTTACCGATAAGTTCACTAATGGATTTATCTTTCCATTCCGGAATTAATTCTGTTTCATCTCCTGTGAATGTTTTGCAGTCATCGAAATCAAAACCCATATACGGCATGAAATTATCCGGGTTGACCAAACGGTATCTGACAGTGCCTGTCGGGGCACATATATTAAATGTCAGCTCAGGGCCTTCAAGACGCATTCTTTTCATCTGCAGCCTCGCTTTCAGACCATAAGATTCCATTCCTGCAAAACCGTGTTTTCTGATTTTATAGAAAAGAAGGCAGTTGTTGCCGTGCTCCTTTACATAATCCGATAGTTCTGAATCAGGGTAAGCCGGTTTAAATCCCCAACCATGATCGGTTCTGCTTCCGCCTGCAGCAAGAATCCACTCCTTACCATCTGGTGTTTCATTCATATTGGAAAAGTATATGGTTGTAAAACCGAAGTCCGGCGGAGCCGGTCTGTCTACCATTGGATCGCGTGATGCGCGGTTCCATACAATGCCGTCATAACTGTATGTTAAAGCAGCATCCACCTTGCCGGCCATCTTAGTCCAGACGGTATCGTCCTCATCTGTATAGTAAAGTTGCAGAAATCCGAGGTAGTAACCGATTTCAGGATAAACTGTCATGCCGTAATACTGCGTAAAATCCACATCAAAAGGATTCGGGGACAGTATAACCTGCGGATCCGACCAATTTTTCAAATCCTTTGATAGCAAAGTAACTATTCTCCTGTCAACATGAGCACCTCGGCAGATTATTTGGTATTTTTCAAGTATTTCATTATAAAAAATGTTGTTTGAGGTATCTGAAGCATGTTCGCTTACTTGGTAATCGGTATCTGAATTCCAATCCAGTGCATCCGGGCTTGTAGCAACATATCCCCGGGCCTCGCTTGTATCATCCGGGTTTATTTTCATAATCACGCATTTATATCTTTCATCAGGATTGTCAGTGTGATAATCCCTGTAAACGATATATGCCCCTGTTTTTCTTACCGATGGAACAGGGCCGACGGGAGTAAAATTTATACCATCATCGCTGGTAGCATAATATGCGCGGCGGTCCCAGTCTTTGCTTCTGTCCGGAAGGAAATTATAGTAGAGATAATATTGTTTTTTTTCGGGGATATAAACAACGGAATTACCTGAAGTAATACCGGGTTGTTCGAACCATCCGGCCCGGACAGGCTTGAAATTCCTTCTTCTTACCCCCCGTTTTGTATAAATCATGAAATCATCGAAAAATACGAAAGTATTCATATAATTACCCCCTTGTCTATATTATTATAACCCATATCTACAACTCCTCCATCGCAAATTTACCGCTAGGGAATAAATTAAGGAAATTGCATGTATTTACTATGATTCTACATAATGGAACTATAATAAGCTGATATAATTAAATCATGAGATAACCATTTTAAAGATATTAAAACAAATCAAGGGGTATATTTATAGTATGAAAAAAGAAGAAAAACAAATAATATTGAATAAATTTTATGACAGCATACATGAAGACGGCAAACCGGCCGTAATTATGTTCCGGTCAAAGAAGTGCCCGCCCTGTGATGTTTTTGAACCTATTTTCAACAAGTATAAAATGGGATTTGGAAAAAGCATTAACTTTGTTAAGGTGGATATTTCAGATAAACCTATCATTGCCGGGGCTCTTAAGATCAGGAGTATGCCGACCCTTGTATTCATGAGAAACGGGGAAGAGGCCTGTTCAAGGCTCAGCGGTTACATTGAAGCCCCTGATTTTAAAGAAAAAATTGAAAATGTTCTTGGAGGGACATGTCCCAAAATGGGCAGAGCAAGGGTGAGTGCAGATGTCATTATACTGGGTGCGGGACCGGCAGGCCTGTCGGCGGCAATTTATACCGCGAGATCAAAGCTTTATACAATAGTTATAGACAGGGCGTTTCCCGGAGGCCAGGTTGCAACTTCATATACAATCGAAAACTATGCGGGCACCGGCGGTGTTATAGAAGGTCCTGTTCTTATGGAGAAAATGGTCTCGCAAGCGGAATCTTTCGGAGCTGAAATAGTTGAGCTGAAGGAAATAACGAAAGTAAATCTCAAAGAAGGAATTAAACACATAGAAACTGACGATACTGATTACTATGCCAAATCAGTTATTATTGCAACAGGGGCGCAGCCAAAGCATCTTCCCGTTGAAAAAGAAGAAGACTACAGGGGCAGGGGGCTTCACTACTGCGCAACTTGTGATGGAGCTTTATACCAGGATGCAGAAATAATAGTCGTGGGCGGCGGAGAATCGGCAGTTGAAGAAGCGGTTAACCTGACTAATTTCGCATCGAAGGTAACAATAATGGCGCGACGGGATAAATTTACTGCAACTAAATCCGTTCAGGATTCTCTTTTTGAAAATCCTAAGATTGACATTATGTTCAACACGGAGATAACAGGCCTTTCCGGTGATATGTTTCTAGATAAGGTTGTTATAAAGAATAATGTGACGAAAAAAACATCAGAAATGCCTATCGAGGGGGTTTTCATATTCATAGGAATGATACCAAGGACGGAATTGTTAAAAGATGTAATTCAAATTGATGAATATGGGTATATAATAACTGACGAGAATATGGCGACCAGTATCCCGGGTGTTTATGCGGCCGGGGATGTCAGAAAAAAACCGGTTAAGCAGATAGCAAATGCTGTCGGAGACGGGGCGGTGGCAGCTATATTCACAGAAAAATATATTTCTTCATTAGAAGACTAAAGAGGAGGAAAAGAAATGTCAGTAAAAGTATACTCAACGCCAACGTGTCCGTTTTGCACCATGGCAAAAAACTACCTTAAACAGAATGATGTAACTTATGAGGACGTGGATGTTTCCAAGGACCGAGAACAAGCCATGGATATGATTCGCAAATCAGGCCAGAGAGGTGTTCCCGTTATCGATTATAATGGGGAAATCATAGTTGGGTTTGATAAAAAACGTCTTACTGAGCTTATAAGCTGAATGATAAAGATTATATAACCCGGGAAAGATTTTCCCGGGTTTTTTATTGCAATAAAATCGAAGGGAAGACCCAAAGCCGCCCTTTGCGTCCATTGGCTGATAATAGTGGTAGATGGTACGGTTTAATGTATATAAATTAATAAGTAGTATAACTTGACATATGTCATCTGAAGAAGGACAATAGACATATAATTAGTTAAGGGAGCTTAAACAATGAAAAAACAGAACGTTATTATCATCGGTGCCGCCGGCAGGGATTTTCACAATTTCAATACGTATTACAGAGATAATGAAAATTACAATGTGACGGCATTTACAGCTGCGCAGATTCCGGATATTGACGGAAGGAAATATCCTGCTGAACTAGCTGGAAGGCTTTACCCGGATGGTATTCCAATCCACACCCAGGACAATCTAGAAAAATTAATAAATGAAATGGACATAGATATATGCGCATTTTCCTATAGCGATGTACCATACAACTTTGTGATGGGAATCAGCGCCAGGGTCAATGCGGCCGGCGCGTCGTTTATCCTCATTGGCACTAAGGATACAATGTTGAAGAGCAGTAAACCCATAATTGCAGTCTGTGCGGTAAGGACAGGATGCGGCAAGAGCCAGACCTCCAGGAAAATAGTAGAACTCTTGATGGAAAAAGGACTTAAGGTAGTGGCTGTACGCCATCCTATGCCGTATGGAGATTTGACAAAACAGAAGGTCCAGCGCTTTGCAACGATTGAAGACCTTAACTTACACCAGTGTTCAATAGAAGAGATGGAAGAATATGAACCTTATGTCACACGAGGCAATGTCATATATGCCGGCGTAGATTACGAAGCAATACTGCGACAGGCCGAGAATGACCCCAATGGCTGCGACGTTATCCTCTGGGACGGAGGTAACAATGATTTTCCTTTCTACAAACCTGATCTCATGGTTACTGTAGTAGATCCGCATAGGCCGGGTCATGAACTGTCATATTACCCCGGTGAGGTTAACTTGCGGATTGCCGATATAGTTGTTATCAATAAAATCGATACTGCAGATTATAAAGACATAATGACTGTCAGGAAGAACATAATGAAAGTAAATCCGACAGCTGTTATTATTGAAGCCGCATCAACAATTTCGGTTGACGACCCGGATGTAATTAGAAACAAAAGAGTGCTGGTCATTGAGGACGGCCCGACGCTGACCCACGGAGAAATGAAGATTGGCGCTGCTATGGTAGCCGCACAGCGTTTCGGGGCAGCCGAACTTGTTGATCCAAGACCGTATGTAGTCGGAAAACTTAAGGAGACTTTTGAAACATATCCTGATATCGGTGTCCTTCTTCCCGCAATGGGTTATGGGGAACAACAGGTGAAGGACCTTGAAGCCACTGTGGAAAATACCGAGTGTGATTCCGTTGTAATAGGCACACCTATTGATTTGAACAGGATTATTAAGATATCCAAACCGAATACAAGGGTCTACTATGACCTTCAGGAAATCGGTTCTCCGAATCTAAAAGAGCTGTTAACTGATTTTATTATGAACAAGGTTAAATAGTAATCTTAGCAAAGAAGAAAACAAAAATGTCATAAAAAAACCGGTTCAGCTGAACCGGTTTTTTGGAGCCGCTAATCGGATTTGAACCGATGACCCCTTCCTTACCATGGAAGTGCTCTACCTACTGAGCTATAGCGGCAAATATCGCGATTTGTATTTTAACATAATCAATATATTAAGTCTATATATTTTTATCTTAGACCTCCGGCAATATTTGAAATCTTCTTCTTAATCCGCTGCAATGCATTGTCAATTGATTTGGGTGATTTAGCTAGTATTTCAGAGATATGCATATAATCCTCGCCCTTTAGATATAAAGTTAATACTTCGTTTTCCATTTTACTAAGATTTTCATGAATTTGCCTCATAAGGTCATTGGTAGTTTCCTTGCTGATGACAAGTTCCTCCGGATTTCTGTTGCTGTATAGGTAGAGGATATCCGCCAGTGTGCGTTCTTCTTCGCCTCTGACAGGTTTGTTCAGGGAAACATATGAATTCAGGGGCCGGTGCTTCTGCCTGGTAGCAGATTTGACTGCAGTCAGTATCTGTCTGGTGATGCAAAGTTCTGCAAAAGAAAAAAACAGGGGTGTTTTATCAGGATCGTAATCCTTTATGGCTTTATAAAGCCCGATCATGCCTTCCTGGATTAAATCCTCATGTTCTGCACCTATCAAAAAATAGGCCCTTGTTTTTGCTTTAGCGAGGTAACTATATTTATGCAGGATGAAATCCATGGCTAAATCATCGCCGCCATTTGCAAGGGCAATGATTTTGGTATCATCCATATTATTAAAATCAGTTGCATTGTTCATAATTAATATTTACCGGGCAAGGTTAATATATTTATCCTGATTGGTAAATACATCAAGCAGTGCCTTAATATTCTCTTCCGGCACATCATAAGGAACCCCATGGGTTGGAGAGGCTATATAACCTCCGCCCTTTCCGAGTATATTCATGATTCTGGAAGTTTCCCTAATAACGCCGTCCGGAGTCTCAAAGGGGAGCATGCCCTGTGTGCTTATTGCACCCCAGAATGACAAGTCGTTGCCATACAATGCCTTTGCCTCTTCAATATTATATATTTCCGGTTGGAATGTCTGATAGCAGTGAAGTCCGCATTCAATGACATCAGGGAAAATCTCATAAATATCGCCGCAGGAATGCTGCAGGACGTATTTGCCGGCGGACCTAACCGCTCCGTACATTCTTTTGATGCGGGGTTTTATAAACTCACGCCACATGTTCGGTCCCATTATAAGTCCGTGTTGTTGTCCCCAGTCATCGCCGAAGTAAATGCCGTCAAAATCATACTGTGATGCAAACTCAACCAGTTTTACATTAAAATCGCAGATTCTATCCATAAGGTCGTGCACAAAATTGGGGCTCAGAACCATGTCCATAAGCAGGGCTTCCATGCCCCTTAGCGTCCATGCCCTTTCAAAAAGGGAGAAGCCTATGCAGAATATATTAAAGGTATCATCATTTACCTGCAGGAATTTCTCAAACCTTTTACCGAGGGCATCATAGTCTATGTCAGGATATTCGAATGCCGTCGGGTTCTTGCCTTTTAATATGATGTTTTCTACAACACCGATATCCTTGTCGGGGCCGCTCCTGTTCCATATTACGCCCCACATGTCCACTACATGTTCAGGTTTTCCCAAAAGCGGGGTATGGCCGGTGGAATAACCTATGGTTTTGATATGATTTTGAATGTCACTTTCAAAATTAGGGTCGTTGAAAAACTTAGCGAGTTTCTCGCGGAGTGGTATTGTAAAACCTATTTCATAAGGTATTATGTCGGATTCTTTATGATTGAGTGCATTTATCACACGCTGCCGTTTATTCATGTTTCCCTCCTGCGGATTAAACTGTATTGAATATTATACAGCAATACTTATGACAGATAAATACGGTAAAGTTTTTTTTAGTTACATATGGAACAAATTCTTTATGACTGAGTGCATTTATTACGCGCTGCCTTTTAATACTGCTAAGCTTATTGTTTAATTTATTTAATAAATTTATTAATTTAATTAATATATATAACTATTTTACTCAATTTTATAAATATTTAGTTTTTATGGAACACAAATCCTATGTTTTACGTCAAACCGTTATAAAAAGAAAGGGAGATCAGACATGAAGAAGAAAGTAATGATTATTATTTTGGCAGCAGCAGTCCTGATTGCCCTGACCAGTACGGGAATTGCAATTGGAATGAACAATGTTAAGACGTCGGATGACGTAATAAAGATTAAAGTTGGTCAGGTTGATTGGATTATGCTGGAGGAAAACCCGTCCACAGGTTACATGTGGGTGTTTGATGGTTCCGGGAACGGTATTGCTGAAATAGTCAGTGATTACTATGCTGAAGGTTTAGCAAGGCCGGGTGCTGCAGGACAGCACATCTGGAAAGTCAAGGGACTGACTAAAGGTGAAACTACTCTGACATTCAGTTATGAAAGATCCTGGGAGGAAAACAGCGCTATTGAACAGAAGACATATACTATAATAGTAAAATAGCAGAATCTAATAGGCTATAGCACTCTTTGCAGAGTGCTTTTTTTATTATTGATAATCGTTAGCCTTAGAATTGCAAAAAAATAACTAGCTGGAATCATTTGCTTATAGCTGTCCCGTCCGATTGCCAACCTACCCTATCTGTAATATAATATCAAGGCGGCTGGAACTAATGAAAGGACCGCTTTTAAATGGAAAAAACAATAGCATTTGATAATATAGACCACGTCATGAATTTGTTCGGCAGCCAGGATGAGAATGTAAAGGCGATTGAGAGCATCCTGAGTGTCAGTATCGTACCCAGGGGAACCGAGATAAAAATAATTGGTGACGAAGATAAAGTTCAAAAAACCGTTGAATTGATTGAAAAACTCATGCGTATTGCACGCGATGGAGATGAGATTAACAAGCAGAATACCACCTACCTGGCATCGCTGATTGCGGAAGGCGCCATGGGCAAAGGGGAATATCCTGTTGACTACGTCTGCCTAAATGCAAATGGAAAACCTATTAAATCAAAGACATTCGGACAAAAAAATTATGTTGAGAGCATAAAGAAGAATGATATCGTATTCGGAATCGGTCCGGCCGGAACGGGCAAAACCTTTCTTGCCGTTGCCATGGCTATAACAGCGTTCAGGTCTGATAAGGTCAATCGTATAATCCTAACAAGACCTGCCGTGGAAGCCGGTGAAAAGCTTGGATTTCTACCAGGCGACCTTCAGAGTAAAATTGATCCATATCTCAGACCATTATACGACTCCATGTATGAGATTATGGGTCCTGATGCATTCTACCGAAATCGCGAAAAGGGGCTTATTGAAATAGTTCCCCTTGCTTACATGAGGGGGCGCACCCTTGATGACTCGTTTATAATACTTGATGAAGCGCAAAACAGCACAAAGGAACAGATGAAGATGTTCCTTACAAGGATGGGATTCAATTCCAAGGTAATTGTAACAGGTGATGTAACCCAGATTGACTTGCCGAGGGATAAAAAATCCGGTTTGAAAGAATCTGAAAAAATATTGAAGAATATAAAAGGCATAGCCTTCTCATATCTGACCGAACGCGATGTGGTCAGGCACGAACTTGTACAAAAAATAATTAAGGCTTATGATAAGTATGAAAATGGCCGGGTAAAGAAAGGTTAGAATGAAGAAATTCAGACAGCTTTTTACCAAAAATAACATTTTGTCGGGAATAATGATTTTTGTGACACTGGCTTTACTTGCCTTCAGTGCTTATTTTAAAATGATTCCGATAAACAGAACCCTTGATGATGATTATGTGGCGCAGAAAAACGTTTATGCCCCATATGATTATTTCGATGAAGATGGCACAAACACCCTTGCGGAAAAGGCGGCTGATGAAACCGCTCCCGTTTTGATTCAGCGCTACGATGCTACTTTTTCTGCTTTTGAGGACATAGCACTGTATTTTGATGAAACCGATGCCATTAGGGAAGCTATAGAGCAGAATAAATCCCAGGCCGCCGACTTTACTGCTTATCTGAATAATAAAATCAGTACATATATCCTGCAGAGTGGGAAAAAGGGCATCGCGATAAACAGCAGTACTGCTAACCTGATACTTGCCGGGTTGTCTGATGCCCAATATGCTAATTTTAAATCTATAGTAACCGAGAATTTTTCTATCATCCAGAACCAGGACGTTTTTGAAGGCAATAGGGATACACTTCTGACTGAATTCACGGATAGTACAAAATATTCTATACTTGATGAGGAACTTAATGAACTTAGCGTCAGGGTTGTAACCGCGTTTCTCAGGATAAACAGCATTGTAAATATCGAGGAAACCGCTGCTTTGAAAATGGCGGCTAGGGACGATATCGTAAATAATCAAGCCATAATCATCAATGAGGGCAGTCTGATTATAGCAAAAGGTGATGTAGCTGATGCCGATACAATCAGAATTTTGGACAGCATGGATCTGTCGGGCACAAAAAATTTCAATGAAAAAGTTTTCATAGGTATTGCCGTTCTTCTCATTTTACTGACTGTCCCGGTAATTGTTTTCAAGATTCTGTTTTCAAACAAGAAAAAATATACGAAACGCCATGTCCTGGTAATATGTTTCCTTGTGGTATTTTTATTCGCAATTGTATTCCTTATTCCAAACGAATATAAACTGTATATACCGGTATTTCTGCTGCCTATGCTCATAGCCATCCTGGTAGATGAAAAAATGGCTGTAATTGTAGGAGCTGCCGCTGCGGTGTTCCTTGGATTCATTTACAGGGCTGATGTTTCATATATCGCTATACTGATAACCGGCGGTACCCTTTCAGCGTTTTTTGCAAAAAGGATAAATGTCAGACTTAAGCTGCTGGCTTCGGGTCTAGCCATCGGAGGCTTTATAACAGTTGTTTTATTCGCCGCCACACTTGCGATCAACGGAAGCTTAATGGATAAAATATCTGATATGCTGGCGCTTTTGGTTAACGGCATGGTCTCCGTAATCCTTGTGCTTGGACTGCTTCCGTTGTTTGAATCAGTATTCAATATTATTACACCCTTTAAATTGCTGGAGCTTGCCAGTCCAAACAGGCCCCTTCTTAAAAGGTTGCTGATGGAAGCTCCCGGTACATACCACCACAGCCTGATGGTAGGGAATCTTGCAGAGGAAGCATCTAATGAAATCGGCGCGAACGGACTACTGGCCAGGGTAGGCGCATATTACCATGACATAGGCAAGATGAGCCGGCCGTTGTTCTTTAGAGAAAACCAGGGTTCTGAAGAGAATCCACATAACAAGATGAAGCCGGAACTCAGTAAGCTCGTTATAACAAGCCATACCAAGGAAGGCGATGAAATAGCCAAGAAATATAAACTGCCGCATGCCATCAGGGATATCATCTATGAACACCATGGAACAACGCAGGTAAAATATTTTTATAACAAAGCCGTTGAAAACAACGGGGACGAAGTTGACCCGGATGCTTTCAGGTACCAGGGTTCACGTCCCAGGAGCAAGGAATCGGCCGTTGTAATGCTGGCTGATTCTGTTGAAGCTACAGTAAGGTCAAGAGGGGATATTTCACGTGGCGAAGTAGAAGGAATCATACGAAAAGCCATTAAAGATAAGCTTGATGACAGACAGTTTGCGCTATGCGATCTGACTTTAAAGGATTTTGACGATATATCAAATGCATTCATGCGCGTCTTCGGGGGATATTTCCACAAGAGGATTGATTATCCGGAGCCTCAGGAAGGACTTGCGAATGGCAATAAACATTGACATAGATTTCGACGGTCCCGCAACAACAGAGTCAGGGGTCATGGAAATTATTAATAATGTTTGCAGTGAAAGCACCCTTGGATATGAAGACTTATATGCAGGGGTTCATTTGACTGGAGATGAACAAATAAGGGGAATTAACAAGGAGTTCAGGGATATTGATGCGTCTACGGATGTTCTGTCCTTTCCGTTGCTGACGGCAAAGAACGGCCGTGTTGAATTCTCGGATTTGGACAAGGATATGGAAAACGGCTTGTTTCTTATCGGTGATATTATTATTTCCACAGAAAAAGCGGCTGCGCAAGCCGAAGAGTACGGACACTCTTATGAGCGTGAAATTGCATTTTTAACATGCCATGGAATGCTGCATCTTCTTGGTTACGACCATAAAGATAAAGAGGACGAAAGACTTATGCTTTCAAGACAAAATGAGATACTTAATAAACTAGGATATTTAAAATAAGGTGATTAAATGAAAAAATTAATGGAACTGGCTGAAAAAGCCTATGAGAATTCCTATTCCCCGTATTCGGGAATCAGGATAGGAGCCGCACTAAAAACAGGAAGCGGCCGGGTGTATACCGGGACGAATATAGAAAATTCATCCTATGGTGCAACAATATGTGCCGAAAGAAGTGCCATTTCAAAAATGGTCTCAGATGGAGAAACCGACATTGCAGCAATTGCGATAACAGGGGATATAGATGATTATGCTTATCCATGCGGCATATGCAGGCAGGTGTTAAGCGAATTCATGGACCCTGATATGGAAATTGCGATATCCGGCAGGGGAATGGATATGAAGGTCTTTAAATTAAAGGATTTACTTCCCAATGCTTTTGAATATAACAGGGGAGGGGAATAATATGGCTTTTAAATCAGGTTTCATAGCTGTGGTAGGCAGGCCCAACGTCGGCAAGTCAACGCTTATAAATAAACTTACCGGGCAGAAGGTTTCCATTATATCTCCGAAACCCCAGACAACAAGGAATACCATCAGGGCGATTATAACAGACAAAGACAGCCAGGTTATTCTCATGGATACACCGGGGATACATACTCCGAAAAGCAAGTTGGGTGAGTTTATGGTTAGAAGGGCAGTTGAGTCGCTTAATGATGCGGATGGTGTTGTATATATTGTTGAAGCATTCGATGGTAAACCTGGAAAAACCGATGCAATGATTATTGAAAAGCTGAAAGGGCTGAAACCGCCGGTAATACTGGCAATTAACAAATGCGACGCGACATCCCGGGAAAGGATTCCGGAGTCAATCAAGGGGTTTTCGGGTGAAATGGAATTTCATGATATTGTTCCGATGAGTGCGCTGAATGGTGAGAATGTCGATGTGCTGCTGGGCATTATTAAGAAAATACTACCTGAAGGTGTAATGTATTTTGATTCAGATGATTTTACCGACCAACCCGAAAGGACCGTTGCTTCAGAATATATCAGGGAAAAAATGCTTTTATTACTGAGGGATGAAATTCCTCATGGGACAGGTGTTGAAATTACTTTGTTCAAAGACAGAGAAGTCAAGAATATAATTGATATAGAAGCCACTATATATTGCGATAAAAAATCTCATAAGGGGATAATCATTGGTAAAAACGGGGCTATGTTGAAAAAAATCGGAACACTTGCCAGGGAAGACCTGGAAAAACTTTTCGGAACCAAGGTGTTCCTTAAATTATGGGTCAAGGTTAAGGAAGACTGGAGGAACAAGAATTCCGTTCTTCGCGATTTAGGGTACGGCAGGGAATGAAGTACGAAAAACTAAGGGGAATCGTTGTAAGAAGCTTCGATTATCTTGAAAATGACAAACTGCTGACCCTTCTTACTTTTGAGAGGGGTTCGGTAACGGCAAAGGCAAAAGGCGTCAGAAAAACAGGCGCTAAACTTGCATATGGGGCAAGGCAGTTTTTCTGCGGTGATTTTGAATGTGTTGAAAGCCACGATAGGGTGGTAATTACGGGCATTGCCCGGGTCTATGATTTTACCGATATCGCTTCTGATATAGATAAATACTATATGGCATGTCATTTTGCTGAAATAGCGTCCGTTGTAATCATGGAAGACCATCCTGATGAGGAAATGCTCAGGTTGTTCTTAAATACACTTCATATACTTACCAAGGATTCTGTTAACCCAAGCCTTTTGATTTCTTTGTTTGAATTCAGGACAGCTGTGCTGGCCGGCTTTGCCCCTGTTATGGATGAATGCACTCTGTGCGGTTCCGTAGATAAAAATATGACATTTTCAATTGAAAACGGCGGGATGGTCTGCTGTGCATCAGGAAATACAATTGATAAGCATATGGCCGTGCTAATCGGGAAATTATCAGAGTGCGAGATGAAAGAATTGTTCTCTCTGACAGTGCCTGAAGCATCTTTGGATTCGCTTGCTTCTTTATCACGAAGATATCTTGAAAATGTACTCGACAGGAAATTTAACACTCTTGAAGGAATAAAATACATCTGACACCGGAGGATATTATGAAAATTGCAGTATTGGCAAATACGGACCGGCAGGCACAGGTTTTTAAAACTGTTCACATTGAAAAATTAAAACGGTTTGGAGAAGTTATTCTTAATAATAATTTTGAAGGCCCGGATAAAGATACAGCGGCGGTTTTGTTAAAAGATGCCGATATTGCAATAACTTCCTGGAACTGTCCGAAACTGACTGCTTCTGTGCTTGACAGTGCGCCTAATTTGAGGTTGGTGCTTCATGCCGCCGGGTCTGTTAAAGGGATTGTCAGTGATGATATGTGGGAAAGGGGGATTAGGATTTCGAATGCAGCGGCAGCTCTGGGTAAAGGTGTTGCTGAAACCGCCCTTGGGTTTACTATATCTTCATTGAAGAATTTCTGGAATCTTTCAAATGTTACACGCTTCGGAGGCTGGAACGGCCATAACGATACCGTGCGCGAAATATATGATGTTACTATTGGAGTCATAGGAGCCGGATATGCAGGGAAGCATTTTATTAAACTATTACAGCATTTTGACGTGGATGTATTACTATATGACCCGACACTGGATGAGCAGCAATGTCAGGCTATGGGTGCTAAAAAAACAGAACTGGACAGCCTAATGATGAACAGCGATGTCATTTCCATACACGCTCCGTCAATACCCAAGACCCGCCATTTAATAAATGCGGTAAACCTGTCCTTAATGAAAGACAGGGCTGTATTGATAAATACTGCCCGGGGCACAATTATTGATGAAGCCGCTTTAATAAGCGAACTAAAATTGGGTAGGATTTCAGCATGTATTGATGTTACCGACCCCGAACCCCCTTCGGAGTTCAATGAACTCAGGGATCTTCCGAATGTCATACTGACGCCGCATATTGCGGGAAGTGTCAGCAATGGTAAGAAGCGTATCGGCGACCTTATCATTGAAGAACTTACAACCTTTCTGGCTGACGGAAGCCTGCAATACGAAATAAAGCCAGAAAAACTATCCATCCTCGCCTGATTCTATGCACATCCATCTGTTGTCACGTACAATGCATATAGATATATGGGTAGGTTATTGTATGGAGACAGGTGCTACTATATAATGTGATTGATTTTACCGGAGGGACTTATTATGCTTTCAGGAAAACATCTAAAACTAGGCCCGTTGAGGGGAAAAGATATCGAGATCATTGCACTCTGGTATGAAGATATAAATTTTCTGCGTTTTTATGATTTTCACCCGGCTATTCCAAAGACCAGGGAACAGCTTAACAGTATATATAAAAGCGGCGGATCGGATGAGTTCATACCGCTTGCTGTAAGAAAAATAGAAGATGAGGAATTGATTGGACTGGTTGAAATAGACGGGATATCCTATTCGAACAGGTTCGCATGGATATCTATTGGCTTGGGGGCTGATACCGAAAGAGGAAAAGGGTATGGGTTCGAAGCACTTTCAATGGCAATTAATTTTGCTTTTAACGAACTGAACCTGGAACGGCTGCAATTGAATGTCATATCTTATAATACAGCCGGTATAAAACTATATGAAAAGCTTGGATTTAAAAAAGAAGGCGTATACAGGGAAGCTGTTTTAAGAGATGGTGTCCGCAGTGACCTGCTATTATATGGATTGCTACGAAAGGAATGGAAAGAAGAAAATGCATAATTTTATTGAAAACTATGTTGAAGAACAGGCAAGGGCAATATTGAAAACCCCTTATTCGGATATTGAAAAATTCTGCAGCATGCTGCTGGATGTGAGGGCTGCCGGAAAAAGGATTTTCTTTGCCGGGAACGGCGGAAGTGCAGCAACGGCTTCGCATTTTACCAATGACTTGGTAAAGGGGCTTTCACCGGGAAACGTCAAACGTTTCAAGGCATTTTCCCTTGTTGACCAGGTTCCTGTAATTACAGCACTGGCGAATGATTATGACTATTCTGTCATTTTTTCAGAACAGCTGAAAAACTATGCCGAAAAAGATGATCTTCTGGTGGTTATAAGCGGCAGCGGCAATAGCCCGAATGTAGTAAAGGCCTGTGAATATGCTCATGAAATAGGAATGAAATCAACCGGGCTAACAGGGAGAGACGGAGGTAAATTAAAAGGCCTCTGCGACCTTTCCATAATAGCACCTGTTGACGGTATGGAACAGATTGAAGACATACATATGTTATGGGAGCATTGTGTGATCTGTGCCCTCAGGGACATCATAGACAACGAGGTATAAGGCAATGGAGATAGTAAACACAGGCACTAAGCCGGGTAAACTGCATTCAGTGGTATTTGACTTCGACGGGACGCTCAGCCTTATCAGAAAAGGCTGGCAGGAAATCATGACTCCATACTTCACCGAAGTACTGATTGATACACCGGGGGCCGGTTCTTATGAAAAGGAACAAGAATGCGCCCGAGAATTCATAGACCTTCTTACAGGCAAACAAACAATATACCAATGCATCAGGCTGGATGAAGAAGTAGTCAAAAGAGGCGGGAATAGCATAGAACCGCTGGTGTATAAAAATGAATACCACAAACGGTTGCTTGAAAAAATTGAATACAGGCGGGTAGGTTTGGGAGAAGGCTCTATCAAACCGGTAGAATATCTGGTGCCGGGGTCAGTTGGCATAATTGAGATGCTGCTGGCACATGAAGTGGACATTTATCTGGCAAGCGGTACGGATGAACACTATGTTGAGCAGGAAGTTGCACTACTAGGTCTTGATAAATATTTCGGAGATAAGGTTTACGGAGCGAGGGATGATTATAAACTTTTCTCTAAAGCAATGGTTATTAAACGCATAATTAAGGAAAATGATCTGCATGGGTCAAGCCTGGCCGGATTCGGTGACGGTTATGTGGAAATTGAAAATATCAAGGAAGTTGGAGGCATAGCGATAGGCGTCGCCACAAACGAAGAAACTATGGTGGGAATTGACGAGTGGAAGAGGGAAAGGCTTATAAGGGGAGGCGCTGATGTTATAATTCCCGATTTCACCGAACTAACTGATATAGAAAAATATTTATTTGGAGAATAAAATGCCTTTTGAGAAATTTGACAAAAGCAGGCTTATCCTGAAAGATCTTAATGAAAGGGAGCACGACCTTGACATCAGTGTGATGCAGGATACTTCCATTGCCCCCGAACCATTTGATAATGATAAGATTGACATTTTAGTTGAAAGAATAAAAACAGCCAGGAGTAAGAATGCGACCGTTATGATGATGATGGGGGCTCATGTCATCCGTGCCGGTGCTGCGCCGTGGTTGATAAAGCTAATGGAAGAAGGCTGGATAACCCATTTTGCACTAAACGGCGCAGGGGCGATTCATGACTTCGAGTTTGCGCTTATAGGCGCAACAACTGAGAGTGTTGCAAAATATATAAGCGAAGGGCAGTTTGGCCTATGGAAACAGTCCGGTCTTATCAACGACTTCATTAACGAGGGTGCAGCAAAGGGCATTGGACATGGTGAAAGCCTTGGTATGGCTATTGAGGAAACCAATTTCAGATATAAGGAATACAGTCTTCTTGCCGCAGGGTACAGGAACCAGGTTCCCGTAACCGTACATGTGGGAATAGGCCTTGATTTTATCCATCAACACCCTAACTGTAATGGAGCGATGCTGGGAAAAGCTTCCTATACGGATTTTCTTATCTATGCAAAATCCCTGGAAAATCTGGAAAACGGCGTGTTTCTTAATTTTGGGTCAGCAGTTACAGGTCCCGAAGTGTATTTGAAGGCACTGTCAATGTCCCGCAATGTTGCGCATCAGGAGGGCAGGAAAATCGCAGATTTTACAACTGCGGTTTTTGATTTGCTTCCGATAAAAGATGACACTGAGGAAACCCCGGATAAATCAGATCCCCGATATTACTTCCGTCCGTGGAAAACGATCCTTTCAAGGACTGTTGCCGACGGCGGCAGAGGATATTATATCCAGGGAGAACATAAGGACACGGTAAGCAATCTTGCATACAAATTACTTAACGGAGGGCATGAATGAAAAGAGAACGCATCATTGAACTATTCAATAGATTCAAAGGCCTGAAAATCGCTGTCGTCAGTGATTTTGTACTTGATAAATATCTGAAAATCGATACACGTCTGAATGAACCTTCGCTAGAGACCCCGCACGATGCATTCCAGGTTGTATCATCAAGGCAATACCCGGGAGCCGGCGGTACGGTTGCCAATAACCTTGCCGGACTTGGTGTAGGGGAGGTTTATCCCGTGACTTTTATCGGCGATAACGGAAATGGGTATGAACTGAAGCGGGAAATGAAAGCCCGTGGATTTAAATTTGATTATGTAATTGAAACCGATGAAATGATTACTCCTTCTTACGTAAAGCCCATGATGTGGGACGGTAGGGGAATGGAAGTAGAAAGCAACAGGCTGGATATTAAAAATTTTAAAAATACCCCGGCAGCACTTGAGGAAAAAATACTCGGACTGCTTGATGATGTTTTTGAGACTGTGGATGCAGTTATAATCCTAGACCAGATGGTCGAAAGCAACTGCGGCGTGATTACTGATAAAGTACGGGAAAAACTCATTATTTTGGGAAGCTCCCATATGGATAAAGTCATATATGCGGATTCCCGGTCAAAAATCCAGATGTTTATGAATATGTCAATTAAATGTAATAATTACGAAGCATGC
>Ga0233412_10000263_pt1 | contig 31125 bp, 51 predicted proteins | sample Na_anoxic_4_MG_FD_180667 | JGI IMG/M metagenome (GOLD analysis project Ga0233412, IMG submission 180667) | Seawater microbial communities from Saanich Inlet, British Columbia, Canada - Na_anoxic_4_MG | ecosystem: Environmental > Aquatic > Marine > Inlet | place: Canada: British Columbia... | reverse complement strand
TAACTAACTCACTTCCTTCTTGTGAAAAGTTTCCGTTTAATACTTCTTCTGTACCTATCTGTGAAAAGTTACCATTTGAAACTAACTCTGAACTGATTATCTGTACATTCTCTACTAAACCTTGTGCGTTAACTCTAGTAGCAGCAGAATTTCTTTCAAAGTTGAAATCTCCACTTAAATCTTCTTTTACTGAAACGTTGTCTATTGAGCCTACAAAACTTGCATTACTATAAAGATAAAAATTTGCACTTGTTGTAATTGCGGTAACTTCATAAGTTCCATTAGTAGAGTAGAGATTATTTGTACCCCAAAAAACACTATTTAATCCAATTTCACCTGAAACGTAATCTGAAATTGTAAATGTAACCTTGTATTTCTTACCAATAGTTAAGGCGGAAGTTTGCAATAAGTAAGAAGAATTATTTAATGATTTAGAAACTTTATTTCCATTATAAGCCCATCCTACTTGTAAGTTCCATCCACTTGCATTACCATCAAAATCTCCGTTAGTAACTTCCTCTGAGCCATATAAATTTTCATTTGGCTTTACACTTAACATTCTGCCATTGTCGTATGCAGTTGGTGTAAGTAATATTGATGCTTTATCTAATAAATTATCTGCCATCTTATTCTATGTTTTCTATTGTGGTTAATGTTGCAGTTGTACAAGTAACGTTTTCATAATAGGTTGCTCTGCTTTCTAAAGTAATTAATAAAGCAGGAATAGCACTAGGAAAAGCAAAACGATAATAAATGCTTCCCCATCCTATTTCCATAGGACTTCCCCACCAACTTGTACTATAAATTTCGTTTGCCATTCTTTATTTTTTTATTTCTTTTTTTTAAAAAGACTTTTAACTTTTCTATGTTTTTTTTCTTAGGCTTGTAGATCATAAAACCCAACCATTAAATGTTGAATCATAACTTGGGTAAATATCATCATTTGAGTTACTTGTATATTCAGGATATGTTGCCTGATTAAAACTCATAAAATCAATAAATCTTCTAGAATACCATTCAGCATTTGTTCTTGCTTTCTCAACTAAAAAATCTACTTCGTTTTTATCTACTGAAATAGAATTTTCTGATGTATGTTTAAATACCCCACCTTGTTTAACCTGATATGCAGCAAATGGGTAGTAATTAGATTGAGCATACCAAATTAACATAGGTACAATATAGTCATCTAAAATTGTTTTCCACCTTGCATTAGAAGCATCGTCTATATTTGGCATTGCTGCAGATAAACCATTATACAGATCTGTTCCCATTATTTGCTGAACATCTATTTCTTGTGCTATCTTTACAAATTGTATAAACTTATCCGTCGAAATATTTCCATCCATTATGGAATTACGAACTAAATCTGTTCTGTTTATGAATAATTGTGTAGCCATTTATCTTCTTTTATTTGTTGGTAAAAATCCCTCATTAGGCATATCTATTGGTCGCTTTGCAACTAATGGACTATTCTTTTCAGGTTTAAACCCTTGCTTTATTGCTTTACTTACACTTATTGTTGGTGCAAGTGGACTTTTAACATCAATACTTCCTTTTCCTTTCTTCATATAAGTCTTACGCATCCAAAAATGGTGACAAGCCCCACCTCCTTTGTAAAACCAAATCGAATATGTATCAGCACCTCTAGGTCCCCATCCTGCATTAACTGCCTGTTTACTCATCATTTCAATATCTTCTTTTCTGTATATCTTTTTAGCTGCTACCATTTTAGAACAAAAATCTCTAGTAACATTTTTACCATCTTTGTCAAATGTATCTTTTAGAGGTGCATATTGATATCTAACTTTAAATTGTGTTCCATCAACCAATTCATCCTGACTACTTTTTGCATTTGGTCTTGCAGTTCCTGTTGATACAAATTCCCATAGTTTAGAAAGTAAACTTTTTCCTTTTGTGTTTAATTGATCTATCTGATAATCCAAAGCATCCTCTGCTTCATAATCAACTTTTCTTTCATCTATTAATTCCCATTCAGATAAATCTTCATCTTCTCCAAAAGATTCTAAAGTAACTTCTTCTGAAGATATGTATGCCTGTTTTCCGTCTATTTTTTTAAGACTAAACTTTTCCATTTCAACACCTGTTTCTTCCTCAATAGTTTCCTTATCTTGTATTTCGGAATCTACTTCAGTAAATTCTAATGGTTGTAAGGTCGTAAAGTATAGATTTAAGCTAATATCATTGTAAGCTAGTATTCTATCAAAGTTATCTATTAAAAGTTCCTGAAAAGGTCTTATTACAGTATTATCCATTAACAAACTAGCAGTCTTTATTTCATCTGCATTACTAGAAAAACCTGTACTAGATTTAATACCTAATAAAAATGGTGAAACAACCCTATGTGCTACTTGTATTTTAGATTGTGATTCTTCAGAAAGAAATTGATATTGGTTATGTGCATCTGATAACTGAACAGGTGTTATTTCTGCTTGACTATCTTTATTGTCGTTAAAAGCTAGTATAAACTTTCCTGCATTACTTGTCCCACTAAATTTCTGAGCAATCTTATTTTCTATTAATTGTCTTTCTTGTTGGTTTGGAGTACCATTGTTAAAATTAATTAACATACTAGGGCTTAGACCATTAAGTATATTATTTAAATGATAGTTAGATACTTCTTCCTCAAGTTCTGCATATTGCAATCCACCTTGGTAATCCACAGGTGAGTAGTAATAAAAACCTGCCTTGTATGGTTGAACATACAATATTTCTATATTTTCTTTAGACATCCCAAAAGCAGGAATTCTAGTAGGTATATCTGTTCTTTTTATATTTGCCCAATCTTTATAGTAATAATAAGCAGGTACTTCTCCATCTTCATTACATTTTTCTGCCCTTAAAGTTTCAATAGGCATATGTTCTATCTGTGCAATAGTCTTTCTATCCTTAGAATAGATAATCTGAATAGCACATTGTCCCATTAATTTTAGATCATAGCATAATTTTCTAACTACATCTTTTTTAAACAAAGAAACCATTTGAGCATACTCATTTGGCTTAGAACTTGAATCGGTAGCATTTAAACCTTTTCCGTAAATAGCCTGACTAATACCATTAATAGCTGCATTATTTGTTGGACTTCCATTGTATCTATCAATTAAATACTGAAAGTAATTATTATCAGCACCATATTCAATCCAATCAGCACCATTTACTTCTTTAACTTCAGGGCTTGTATAAGTACTTAAATTAATAAATCCAAACTCTGATGTTTTAGATTTTTTTATAAACTGCCCTTTATTATTTCTTAATCTTGTTTTCATCTTACTAAATAAGTATTATCATAACCATTATAATCTAAATATTCATTTGAATTTAAATCATAGTAATCGTTATTTAATTGGTCAATATCTTGGTCTGTACAGAAAATTCTATCTTTAAAAATAACTTCTCCGTTGCTTATAAGTTTTAAATCGTAAAAATGATTCTCAACTAATATAGGATCAAAGATATTATTAAAATTTAAGTAATTACCTGAATTTACTGCATTAGTAATACTATAAGTTTTTTCTACATTAGTACTATCATCCCTTATTGATAACGTAAAAGTAGATACATAGCTTCTTGGTATTACTGATAGAGATTGAGCAGTTGCTGATGTCGTTAGTATAATCATTATTAATATAACGAAAAAAAACATCTAATTTGTAAAATTACTAAAGCAAAAAAAAAAGCACCCAATAAAGGATGCTTAATTTTTAACTAAATAATTATATTATGCAGTTGGGTCAATTTGTGTTGCATCTGCCGTTACTGCTGCATCTAAGAAATAAGGAGCAGTTTCTTCCATTCCCTCGAATGTTAAAGTAAATCCACTTAAATCTCCTGCTGCTGCTCCTGTAACTACAGTTCCACCTGTGCATTCCATTCCGTTTTCAAGCCCACAAAGGAAGTTGTTACCGTAGTAGTCTACTACAACGATATAAGGTCTAGAAACTGCAAGTGTTTGCAATTCTGCCTGAGTTTTAGCATCTAAATATGTTAAAGTCAAGTTTAAAGTCTGAGTATAAAAGGTAGTTCCATTTTCTCTACTACTTGTTACAGTAGTTTCTAAGCTAGAATTTCCTTTCACATCATATTCAAACCAACTTGGTGCAGGACTACCATCTGTGATAGTTGCTTCCTTAGTTGTGCTATCTACTGCAATAGAAGCTATTGTTCCATAATCAGCAAATAATACTTTTTTTATGCCACCAAAGGCACTTTTACAAGGTATTTTTCTACCTGTTGTTAATGTACAAGCCATTGTTTATATGATTTTTTAAAAAAAAAGGGCAAGTAGATAAATTCTACCTACCCTATTTTATTGGTTAATTAATTAATTATGCGTAAGATACGATATCAGAAGCAATTCCGAATTGTACTCCACTTGTAAAACGCATTACCATTCTAACATTGTTTGAAGCATCCAAATCTGTCATATCTAAAACCTTAACTTCTTGTGTAGAATTTAGTAATCCTGTTCCAAAATAAAGGTTGCTTTTCTCTGCAGCATACATTTTGTCATCAGATAAACCTGGACAAACAAATATTTTAACTCCGTTGATGCTTAATGATCCATTATTCCACCATTGAGTTCCCATTCCATTTACACCATTTGCTCCAAGACCATTTGCTCCAAATCCACCTAATGCTTGAACATAAAGTTTTGCAGCTTTAGAAGAAACATAAACGAATAAATCTTCTTTTCCATACAATGCAGCAGGAATAGCTTCAACTACATCAGACATTTTTTCTACAATGTTAGCAGCAGTTAATGCTACAGATGTTAAAGCCTGACCTGCAGGTACATCTCCAGCAGTTACAGCAGCAGCGATTAATTTTTCAAATCCATCAAATGAATTTTTAGATGCAGCAGCAGTATCTCCTTGCCAAATATTAAATTCAGTATTCTGTGCAACTTTAGAAGCAACGTGTGCTATTAAAAAGTCAGAAAACTTAGGAGGTAGTGACTGACCTAATCCGAAGCCCATTTGCTCAGATTCCCAATCGTTTACGAAATCATATTTACAAAGTTGTAAGTTTACTTGTAACTCAGTTGGTTGTAAGATTCTTTCAGTTAATGTAATTGTTGAGGTTGGATTAAAATCACATCCTGCAGCAGTTACTAATGCATCTGTTGCTAGTTTTTTAATTACTTCTTTAAAAGCAATGTTAGATTTTACTGTGATTCCACCATCATCAATAGTTGACGCACTTAATAAAGCAGCAGCGATATATTCACCTGCAAATTGACCTGCGTAAGTCGTAGTGATGTTTGTTGTTGTAGCTAATTCTACGTTTTTTAAATTACTCATTCTATTTTATTTATTTAATTTATTTAATACTCTATCTAATGTTGATGTAAATTTTCCTTTTCCAAATTCAACCTTTTTCATTTGTTTGCTTTCGCCCTCAGGATTGTGTTTAATTGGCTTAGAAGCAGGTTCTGATAATTGTTCCTGAACTTCTTTTGACATTTCTACTTTTTCCTCAATTACTTCTTCTGAAGATTCTTCTGACATTTCTTCTTCTTTCATTTTACTTTCTTTGTCAGCTTTTAAATCTGCAATCGCATCTTCTAGGTTTTGGATTCTTTTTTCCATTCCCTCCCAATCTGCAACATCTGCCATTTCTTCTTCTTTTTTTTCTTCTTCTTCTTCAGCTAGATCTTCAGTAATTTCTTTGTCACCTGATTCTTCTTCCTTTGCAGGTACTTCATCTGATACTTCTCTAACATCACCAATTTTACCTTCTTCTTCAACTACAACTAATCTACCATCTTCAAGTAAATATTCTCCAACAGGCATTGCTACCTTTTCATCATCTGTTACTATAAAGATTTCTTTTCCTTTTTCAAATGATTCTGCACTAACTATTGTGCCATTTTCTAACTTCATTTCTTCAAGTTTAACCTCGATATTTAGAAGCGTCTTAATTTGATTTAACATTTCGGTTGATTTCATATTATTTATATAACGATTATTAATTTAATTTTTGCATTTTCAATCTGTTCTTGTTATAACACCTATGCCCTGAGCCTGCATAGATCCATCACAACACTCAATAGAATATTTATTTGTGTCCCAACATAAACAAGCCCTAGAACTTCCTGTTGGACTTGTTCTAGATGGTATAAAAGTTTTTTTATTTTTTGTATTTCTGCCCATTAATTAGAAGTTAAAATTTCTTTTATTTTTAGTAAGGTCTGTTTATCAATCTCACTTGACATATCTTCTTTAACTGCTTCTTTAGGTGCTTCCATTTTATCTGCAAAGTAACCCTCAATAGAAAAACCTTTAACTTTATTTGTTCTAACATACTCATTCCAAACTTCTTCATTATTAACTTTAACTGCACCCATCCAAGTCCCAACAGGTACATTTAATCCATACTTTCTTGACTTGTCTTGTACCTCATCTTCTACGATCCAAGATTCTACCAATGTTAAACCTTTTAAATCTTTTGAGTGTTCTAAGGTAGAATTGTTTTGATATCCATTTCTTAAATACATTTGTGATGCTTTAGAAATAGTATCTTTAGAAAAGAAAATATAATAATCACCCTCACTACCATTTCTGTAAATTGGTTTATTAGGGATTAACAAAGCACCTAGCAAGATTCTTTTTTCTTTACTTATTTCTGCTAACTTTATTTCTTCATTCTTTAAAGCTACAAAGTCTGATTCAATAGCAGGTGATTCTACGATTGAAATTGCTTCTATTCCACTTTCTTCCTGATCCTCGTCTAATATAAGTTCAACTATCTTCATAATAATATAACGTATTTAATTTTAAATTTTGCTTTTTAATCTATTGTAGCTTCATCAATAATATTTCTATCTAATTCTTGTGCAGTAGTTACTTCGCTAGAAACTACAAATGCTTGTACAGGTTGCTGAGATTGTTCTCCTATTGCTGATGCTAATTGATTCGTTCCACTTGCTCCTACTATATTAAAAGCAGGTGGTACAGATAATGGTGCAGGAGTTGGACTTCCTGATGGTGATGCTGATCCCCCTGATACAGGTGGTGTTTTAACACTTAATATCTTTTTTACATTTGCTATTCCTGAAATACCAATAGCTGCAGCATTTGCAAATTTTAATGCAGTTTCAAATGGTGTTGCAGTAGTGGCAGCTAAAGCATCTGATACCCCTCTGTAAGTATTTATAGTTGCAGCAGCGACTGCGAAAGCCTTACCTGCAGCAGTTTCCTTTCCTGCTATGTTACTAAAGTTTTCTAATACTGAAGCAGTTTTATCTAAGTTATCTTTTTTAGCTTTTGCTTCTGCATCTGAAATTTTAGTTTTTGCATCTGCTATTTGTTTTGCCCTTGTAACACTAGTTTGTTCTGATTGCTCTGTAAATTGATCTAAAGCTATTCTTGCATCTATCTTAGCCTGTGTACCTGCATTTGCATTATCAACTATTGCTTGTAGCCTTAAAGATTCCTGTTCAGCTTCTAATATATCAACTTCTTTTAATGCTTCTAATCTAGCTAATTCATCTTCTATCTGTTCTGCATTAAATCTTTTTTGCTCTATTGATAGTAATGATTCGCTTTCTAATTTTGCATTTGTTAATTCAGTTGCTTCTTTTACTAAAGCATTATTATTTATTTGTTGTTCTGATTTAAACCCTGTAACCGTTGCTGCAACTGCCTGTATCTCTGCTTCTGCTTCTAGCACTGCAACATAATCTTCTGTCTTACCTGTTAAATCAAATTGGGCTTGGGCTGCATCTTTGACTAATTTAGCATTTTTAGTCATTTCTGTTTCTTGCTTTTCAAGAATAACTAATAATTCATCGTTAGCTTTTTTTCTATCTTCAATACTTAAAGTTTCATCATCCCTAATCTGCCTTTGTACCTCAGCCTGTCTATCATATTGTTCTAATAGTATTCTAGATTCTGCTGCAGCTATTTGTGCAGATTTTTTTAATGCCTGATTTGTTTTAGCAGTTTCTATTGCAGCCTCAATACTAATATCTTTTAATCCATCTACAACTTGCGTACCTATTTCACTTACTTCGGTAATTGCTTCTCCAAAATTATCTACAATTTCACCTGCAGCATTTGCAGTTTCTGTTGCAACATCAACTATATTTGATTTCGTTTCTAGTATTGCAAGATTTAATTCTTTTATTGTTTCAGGATCTCCATCTCCAAAAAATGATTTTTCCCACATTAATTGTGCTTCCTGAACTGCTAATGATATTCCATAAAAAGCAAGTTTAAAAGGTGATAAAACAACTGTAAGAATACCCCCCATCACTTTTCCTAGTGCATCAAAGTTTTCTGTTGCTGACGAAACACTTTTATAAACATCTACAAACACCCCTACTATTTCATTGAATACAATTTGAGCAGTTTGAAAGATAGTATTTAAACCAGACATCACTTCTTGGTTTTCCTGTATTGCAGAAGAAACAAATTCAAATGCTTTCTGTAATAAGAAAATAATACCTGTGGCTTTTGCTAAAGTTTTTATAGATGCTCCCACCTTTTTAACTCCCTTTGCTCCATCCTTAGCTGATTTCTCAACTTTCTTCAAAGCATCTTCTGTTTTTTTATTAGCAGATTGTACTTCTTTTTCTAGCTTGGCATATTCTTTTTGAAATTCATCTAAGTTTTTTGCAGCTTCTTTGTATTTTAACTCAAATTCAAGTTCTATTTTTTTTGCCATATTATATTTGTTTTTGTTTGCTTAATAGCTTCTGAAAAAGTTTCTGATAATTTATACTTTCCTTGTGCAATTCTTATATTTTCCGTTTCTCCTTTTGCAACCTGCAATAGATCTATTATATTTTTAATCATTATGGTAATGTTGTTATAGTTAAAACTGAAGATAAAGCAGATTCTTCTACATCATCATTTAAAGCACTTACATAAAAAGAATAAGTTGTATTAGGTGTCAATCCTGTTATCGTAGCACAATATGTACTTGAAATTGGAATAGCAGGTACCCTTTGAATAATATTAGATTGTTGCGTACCATTTTGATAAACCTGATAGCTTCGCATAATAACTGCTGAGGTTGAAGCATTCCAACAAAAAGTAACAGAAGTAGATGTTAAGTTTGTAACATTTAATCCTGATGGTGTAGTTGGAATACTAGATACTGATGGGCTTACATCATTTAATAATTCAAACTGAGTTTTACCTGTTGATAGATTTGTAGTTAATGAATTTATCTTATAATTATTTTGACCTAATTGTATTAAGTCATTTAACTTTAAATTGTAATAAATCTTCATCGGAAGATATGCAGTCACCTTTGTGATTCTTCTACTTAAATTAAATACATCCCTTATGTAACTAATATATTTAGTCATAAATAAAGTATCTGTAAAAGATAAAGGATCTCCAGGCTCATTTGCTTGGTATTCGTTTATCTCATTTCCAAAATGTATATTAACCTTACTTGTATTAGAACTTAAAGCTAGTGCATTTGATGGAATAAAATATTCATCAATATCATTATAATCATCACTTATTGTATCTCGTATTCTTATTGAAGTTCCACCAGGTTGCCTTATAGGATAAAATAATAAAGGTGAGCCAAAATAAGATTCTTGGTTATCATCTACAAAATACCCCCATTGAACATCAGTAGAAGCACCACCATCAACATCATAAAGCCTTTCATATTGCATATGCTCAAAAGGTAATTCTATTGTATATTCTTTTGTAGGTGCATCATAAATATTACCATCTAAAGTATATGATAATGTTCCCCACCCTAAGTTATTTATCTGCTCAAATTGTTTAGCTAGAAAAGTTGATAAACCTTTATATTGAAATTTTACACTTTTAAAAGGTAAAGCAACATTTACTGCTGAGGTTTTTGTATCTAAATATTTATCTATATTAATTGGTATTTGTGTTCCTGCTTCATAATAACTATCTAAAGTTCTTACTACAATAGTCCCTGCATCATCTACATAAGCAGTTAAATTAAACATTTTAAAAAGACCTGATAGAAATTCCATTATGGTCATTTTAGGCATCTGTTCGTTTATGTTAAAATCCTTAAAAGCAGTAGTAGTAAAAGTTGCAGCATTAGAATATAACATCTGACCATTAGCACCAAACCCTGTACCCCCTGTAGTCCAACTAACAGACCATTGTATTCCACCAATAGGGAAAACCATATTTGTAGAAGATGCTATCTGTATTGAATAGGTACTATCATTCCAAGGCACTACAATTATTTGTTTGTTACCTGTTCCTGTAACTTCTCCAACGATTTGAGATCCATCCCTAATAACTCTAATTGTATAAGCATCAGTTGTATTTGGTGGTGTTACATTTAGATTTAAAAATGATATACTATAAGGTGCTTGTGCAGTTAAAGCTAAAATACCATTTGAAACATTAGATGTTGATGGCTGACAATTAGAAACAGGCACACAAGTAGTTGTTCCTAATTCTGTTACCTGAGTAAAATTCTGTAAAACTTGTGATGGTGAATCTACTGATCCTTTCTTTCTATGCAACCATAAAAACAAATTACTGAAATCCGTATTACTTGGCTTATTAAAAAAATCATTTGAGAAAGTTATTGTCTTACCCCCTGCAAAAGTTTCTGCTTCTATTGCATCTATAATAGCTTGTAATTTTATAGCATACTTAAATTGATTCCATTCAACACCATTTTGATTATGTGTTCCTGTTCCGTGATGTGCAATATTTCTAATACCTAAATCTGGATTAGGGGGAAAATTAACGTGACTAGAACTATCGTAAATTAATCTATTCGTGTGAGTGATTAAAGGAACAATTATATTGCCACTATTTTCAGCATTCTGCATTGCATCAACTACATCGTCAAAGCTATAAATTTTATTATATTGTGCTAAACCACTTAATGAAGATAATTGACTTTCTGCTAGAATATCTTTTAGGTTTATTGTATTTCCAAAAAAAGTAATATTATAAGTATGTGCTACGTTGTTTTTTAACTTAACACCATTTAATTTTATAGCACCCTGTTTAAAAGGCAAGTCATTTAATTCTAATGTTGCAGGTTGTTTACTTCTAGCATCATAACCCCCATTTATATCAAAATTATAATAATGTTTAAATATCTTATTATTTACACTAGATGCAGGAACGGCAAATGTTTTAGTAAATTCAGTAAATATCTTTCCGATATCCTTAACATTCTGTAAAGTTTGTGTAAGTGAAACTGATTCATCCTTAAATAAATCTACCCTCTGTTCCTCAATGTATAATTGTAGTTTTTGCATCTATCTAATATTGTTTATGTAATCAAATGCTTCTTCAAAGTTTATATTATATTCTATCAATTTATCATTAACAGAGGTTTTAAAAGTCATTGTTGAGGTTTTAACATTTACAGGTATTATCTCATTAGAACTAGGATTTGTTTTGCTTGGTCTTTCCATCCAAACATATTCTGATAATAGTAATTGCTCAAAGTATTCATTTGCAAACTCAGGATAATAGCCTGAACTTAAAACGTGAGATTGTTTTGCCTGTGTATTAAACACCTTGTTTGGTGCATCACTTATTGAGTATGTTGCATTTGTATCACTAGGGTAGGTTATAGTATTAGATTTAAAATTTTCGTTTGTTCTAGCTATTGATTTTACTTCCTTTAAGAAAAACCATAAGTCTTGCTGAGATCCATACTTATTTATAAATATTATCTTTCTACCTGCTCCATATTTTGTACAATCAATTCTTTTTATCTCAACATTAATTCCATCTAATGTTATGCTTGTAGCATTTGTAGCAAATGAATCTGAAGACAAACTAGCATCAGTTTCAATATAAGGTATTTTGCCTTGCTTTCCTGTTGGTGCAAATATTGTAAAAGATGCAGGTGATGTATAATTATTAGCAGCTATTAATATCGTTGGCTCTGATCTATTTCCTGTAAAAAATGGATTAACACCTTCCTCAAAAGTTCCATAAGATTCAAATCCTCTATCTGTAAAAGTTGCAGCACTACCTACTATTGAGCCTGTACCATTTAGCCCTGAATAATTATTTATAGATGTAACAATAGAAACATTCTGAGTTATGTAACTACTATCATATTGGATTTCTAAATAATCCCTTGCTAGTTCTGATATATCAAAATTAACTGAAGTTGATGGTGCTACGTTTTTTACTAATGTATATCTTAAAGTTCCATCTATTGTAACTGTACAAACACTAGAAAACACCCCTGTTGCAGGAATTTCTTTATGTTTAAATTGTGGACTTCTTAATGCTATATCTGCCATTGTTTAATTTTTTTGTGCTAATAATATTGAGTTCTCAACATCTAACGTAAACGAGTTTATTAATTCTATTGGTAATCTTTCTAATGCAGCTTCAAATGGTTTACTAAAAAACATAGTAGCCTTTATACCTTTGTTCTTTATGCTATTGGCTAAGATATACCCCATTGATTCATACGTTCCAAATCTTCCTTTTTTGTCTCTAGGTTGTAGCTTCTTATATTTTGCCCACTTAGAAAATATATTTGTTTTATATTCTAACCCTTTTAAATTGCTACTTGCCTTGTAAGAAAATGGTGAGTTTTTGTTTTCTAAATAATTACTTTTTACACCTTTAACCCCTTGGTCTTGAAAAGCACCATAATCTTCCATAAAAAAATCAATGATAAAACCATCACCTGATTCTTCTAACTTATAACTTAATGAATTATAGAGTTCTTTAGTATAGTTTCTTTTTCCTTTTGTAAGGTTGCTTCTTGACTGCTGAATAATATAATTACCAAACTTTTTTAATTCTTTATCTACTTCATTAAATTCCATTAGCAAATATAAATGTCATTATAAATCTGTATATTCATTGTTGCAGTCCATCCTGCTAATTGATTTTCAAATCTATCATAAAAAGGATCTAAACTTGGGCTGCCATCTAATTGATACATATCAGTATGCAGGTTACCCATTCTTAGCTTCTGTATTAACTTATTTAATACTGCTAGTTGAGTGTTTAATATATTCTGAACATCATTGTTACCTGTGAATATATCTGTTGTTTCTAGCTTTGATTGATTGACAATATCACAGGATAAAATACTAATATTAAAATCTAAGGTTTGTTCATTCACAACTACATTATTAACTATAATGTGAGATAATGGAAACATATCCTGCTTACCTAGATTGATATCTGAAATATCTCCTGTAGTAACAGTATTAACATTTATGTCTGCTAATAATTGCGTTTTAATTGTTTCTGTTAATTGATAAAAACCCCTTATTCCCTGATTGCTCATTTAAAATTCTTTTTAATTTGATTTGCCTCTAACTCTGATTTTTCTTTCATATATTCTAAAGCATACAGGCATTTATGTACATTTAATTTAGTGATATCTTCAAGTCGTCTAACATCGTTTTGAGCGAGTGCAGAGAAGATGCTTTGATACCATCCATATTTTCTAGAGAAATTTGCTGATCCATCCAGTCTTCCATCTGATGATCCTCCAAACAATCCATCATAACCTTTGATAAGTCTATCCCTAAATTGTACAAAAAAAAAATAGCACCAAAAACCACATCCATAGGAATTTCTTCTAACTTGTCTTTTGTATCTACATCATATTCTTTAATAAGGTACTTATCACCTATGTTTTCTTTTATTGGTCTATAAAGCACATTCATAGCAATATGCATATTTTCCCAATCACCCATATAAGTATCTAAGTCTACATATTCACCTAAAGATATTTCATCTAGATTAGGTATCATACCATATTCAACACCTGATAGTTTAAATCTTCTTATTAGCTGAGGTTTATCTTCAAACATCTTATTTAAAATATTTACAATCCTATCTGCATCAGTAAGTTTTAAAAGCCTTACACTTTCTAGATCTAGATTACAAAATATTTCAATCATCTTACATTGCAAGAAATAAGAATCCTCATTGTTTTTCTGTATTTTAAGAAACTTATTATATTGCTTTAATGATATTTCTGATAGATCACTAGGTATTGTTAATTTTAATTTCATATCTGTATAACGTATTTAATTTAATTTTTTATTTGAATAAAGGTAATAAAAAAAAGGTAGCCATTTCTAGCTACCCTTTAACAGATATTATTATCCCTACATAATAACATCATATATTTTTAATTCTATAACATACTTGCTTCAAAACAAGTTCCTGAACAATAACCATCATCTGTTTCTAGTGGCTTACCACATTCTGAACATTCGTATTCTTTCTGTTCGTGTGGATTTAAACAATCATACCATTCCATATCTTAAATATTAAAAATTAAACCTATTAATAATCTACCTACGAAATAGCTTGGTGCTAAAATCAATACTAATGTTTGTAATTTTTTCATCTGTTCTGTTTTTTTAATTATTTAATTCTATTTCAGGTAACCCAAAAGAATTAGTTATTATTTTTATTCCATCGGGTAATTGGTTTTCTTCCCAACTATCACTAAACTTAGAAATTAAGTCTAATCTTTCTCTACCTGTCAAATCTTTATCTTCTATGCTTTCTATAAAAGCTATAGTATCTTTTCCTTTTTGGCTTCTTGGTGTAAATTTTTTCATTTGTTCTGTTTTAATGATAAACAAATATAATACTATTTATTTAATAAACAATAAATTTAATAACTTTTTTTAATGAAGTGTATATTTACCAAAATTAGGTTTGCTTAGGACTGAATAAGTAGCATATCTGATAGCATCAATAATATGGTTATTTTTATCAATAGGTTTATTAATCATCTTTCCACTTCTATCTTCTTGCCATTTGTAGTTTCTAAATTCCTGTATTGCATTATGGCTATCCTTTAGAATATGTATTTTAAATCGTTTTAATAGATCTATTCCTGCATTTATACTATCAGCACCTTTCAAACTTGGTCGTACATTCCAACCCATTCTACGTAGTTCTTCAATTAATCTAGGCTCTGCTGAATCAAAATATATTGTTTGTCTTTCTATTCCAACTTCTTTCCATTTCTTATGTATGTCTATTGTAGTCATTTGAGTTTGATACAAATGTTCTTTTACATAAAGGTCATAGTCTTTTCTAAATACAGAAACTAAACTTGTAGGATCATTAGTATATCCTGCATCTGCACCAAAGCTGATAAACTCAGCATCTTCAGGAATTTGATTAACCTCTACATAACTAAATATAGTTGATTTACTGATTCCCTTTACACCAAGTCCATAGATTTGCCAATATTGTTCATCAGTATATTTTAGTCTTTCAATCTCCTCCTTAATGCTATCACTAAGGAAGCTATTATCCAAATAAGTAGTAATGTTAAAATCGGCATCTTGTCTTGGTATTACCTTGTCATAAATCCAATGGTATTCATCTGATGGATTAAAGTCAAGAATTATTTTTTCATCTGTTCTAAATATTAATTGTTGCCAATCTTCATAGTCTAACTCATTGGCTTCATTTATAAATAGTAAGTTTCTTTTTCTACCTCTAACTTTTTGTGGTTGGTCTAAAGAAATAAATTCTACTAGATTACCATTTATCTTGTATTCGTGATTTGATTTATTATGGTTAGCTTCAAAATAGCAATTATGTAATTTTAATATATCTAAAAAATCCCTCATTACAGATGCCCTAACTGATGGGAATGTTTTTCTACATATTGTTATTGTCTTTCCTGTATTCTTTAATGAATAATGAAATATAATATAAAGCAGGATGTTATACGTCTTACCTGACCTTGTTCCACCCTGTTCTATTGATATCTTTTTATCAGACTTTAAAAGGTGTTTAAAAACTACGTTAGTCTTTATTTTCAATTATCTCAATTTCAAAGTGTGATGGCATTCCGTCTGCTCCTGTTATTTCTTGTCTTTCTACATAACCCCTTTTCTTTCCTTTTGTCTTTAAATAGAATATAGTTGCTGCAGTTGAATCTGCTGCTATCTGTTTATGTAATTGACTTTCTGCAAAGTCTAAAGCAACGTTCTCAATTTCCTGTACTGCTATTGCAAACATTTCATCTTCCTTTAGCCATTTGTAATATGTGCTTCTAGGTATATCTGCTTTCTTACAAGCTACCGTAACAACTCCTAGGCTTTGTTCTAGTGCTGCTAATAGTGATTCCTTTTTAATATGTCTACTTTCGTTCATTATTTATATTTATTTCATTTCAAATGATGCTGTTATTCTGTTGTGTGATGTTTGCATATTTCCAACCGTAGTTTCTTTTGATTGAGAGGTAGTTCTAGAAAATCGTGTTGTTATCCATTTATTTGATTTTTTTAAAGCATAAATTAAACTAGGTGCTGATGTAACTATATTATATCTAAAATTTTCTTTTTTATATATTTTACCAATTTCATTTAAAAATTTGATACCAAAACCTGCACCTTGATAATCAGGTAATATAACCAATCTATGAACTTTTTTCATATTTTTTACTTTTGGATGAGGAAAATGTAATACACTTAAAAATCCTGCTATTTCATCATTTATAGTTGCTATAAAAACTTTAGCTGCATTATTATGAGTATGACTTAAATAGTGGTGTTTAGAAAACATTTTCCAAATTTGTTTATCTGATGCTTCATAGATTTTGAAATCAATTTTTGGTCTATTTTTTTTTTGCCCTTCAAATGTTTGAAAGGTCATAGTATCTGTATTAAAAACCCAATCAGGTAATAACCAATCTTCAACATCATAATGACAACCAACTGCTATAAATTTTTTATCACTTTTCCTTATTGCTTTTTGAATTGCAAAACTTCCTATTTTTGCTACATTTCTATCTACAACACTTGTAAATTCATCGAAAACAATCATTTCATTTTTTTCTAATATAGCCCTAGCTAAATCACATCTCATTTTTTCTCCATTAGATAATACTGAATAAGGTTTTAACCAACTAGGTGGGCTAGAAAAACCAACAGAATTAAAGGCATTTGTTATATCTGATACAGAACAATAACTTGGCATATCATCTAAAATTGATTTATCTGTATATTCAAATTTAGTAATATAAAAGTCTTCAAATAGTTGTTTTGCTATTGTTGTTTTACCACTTCCACTTTTACCTACAATTAAACCAATCTTCCATTCATTATATAAATCTATTGATCCTGTAAATCTTTCTGTTGATTCATTAGATTGTAAATCGAATTTACCTATAACAGATGAAACCCTAAATGTTAAATCTGTTTTATTTGTTTTTACAATGTCAAAATTCGGCATATGTATCCTTTTTCTATTAATTCATTATATAATTTTTCTTGTTCTTCTTCATTTTCTATTTCTACTTCTATCCTATAAGAACTTTCAATAGTATCTGATATATCATTTAATTCTTTTTCTTCTTTTTCAAATGGAAAACCATCTAAACCCCAATCTTCTAATTCTTTTACATCCCAATCATTAGCTAAAACATCCCAATCCCATTCCCCAAAACCTACATTATCTTTAATAATAAATTCCTGTGCTTGTTTATCATCTAAATCTGCTGCCTGTATAATATAGACTTCTTTTAATCCTATTTCCTTACAAGCCTTATAACGCATATTTCCACCTAAGATAATATTATCCTTATCAACCACTATTGGTCTAAGTGATAACATCTCAGGAAATTCCTTTACACTATTAACAAGTTTCTGAAACTTATGCTTGTTTATGAATCTAGGGTTAGCATCATTTTCTTTTATAGATGATATGCTTACCTTTTGTATTTTAGCTTTGATCATTGTATTAAATTTTCTCTAAGGTACAAAAAAATTATTTTCTGTATATTCTTGTAATTACTAATTGAAATATTCCAAAGTAAATAACAATGTCTTCTTCGTATATTTCTTTATCTTCAAAGGGATAATGTCTGATTCCAAACAAAATCCCCTTAAAAAAACCTGCTTTAATTTCATAACGTAATAACTCCATAGTATATAATTTCTAGTATAACGTTTTTAAAATTACTTTTTACAACTAAGCACAAAGCACATTAAAACGTGCCTTGTACAACTGTTGTAAGTAATTGTGCTTACCTATTAAAAATGCATAGTATTACACCTTTTACAAACGCTTGTTTCTTTATCAAAATCGTGTCCTTTATCATCGCACAACTCCGTACAACAACGTGTAACAGAAATAGCTTCTTTTAGCTCATATACAAAGTCTGTTAATTCTTTTTCTTCAAGTCTTGTTAGTGAAGTTCTATCGTGGTAGTAATTAAACGCTTCTTCAATTACTTCTAGTTTTTTTTGGTCTGTCATATTTATTTATTTTTAGTATTAATTAATCGCTAAATCTGTTACACAAATAAGTTACCAATGCATACCTTCCATTGATGTACTGCTTTCTATTACTTGGCACTTATCTTTACTTTTCCAAGACCAAGATTTTTTCAATAAACTAATTCTTTCTATAATTTCATCTATTCTATTTTTAGGTAAACCCTCAAATAACATTAATATTTTTTGATCATCAAAACTATAATTTTTAGAATTTAATTTTATTTCTTTAAGTTCTTTTTCAAGCTGAAGATTTTCTTTTTTAATTTTCCTGTATTGATTCTGTAAAAAATGGACTTGATCTATTTCATCATAGTTTAATTTACTTTTGAATTGAAAGCAGGATTCTAATTCAGAAAGTTCTTCGTTACTTTTCTTGTAAATTGGATACATCTTTACTAAATGTATAACTGATGCGTGATCTGTTTTCTTTCCCATTGAAGTAAAAAAGTTAGCAATACTTGTCCAACGCATATTCATTTTCTTTCTAAAGATATAACAAGCCAATGCCCTTAGTTCTACATATTCTCGCTTTCTAGTATTTTGAAATATATCTATCCCTGTCATTTCAATAATACGTTCTGATATTTTTAAATAGTCTTTATTCATTTCTTAAAATTTTTATTTCTCGTTCTAAATAATCTTTTGCTTTTAATAAGTCTCCTAGTTCGTCTTTCTTTTTTCCTGCTCTAACAATATACTTCAAGATATTACCCCTGTTAAAGTTAAGCGAGTAATCGTTACATACGTCTATAATATCGTAATCTTTTCCGTTATCGTAATGTACTTGTGTTGCTTTCATATTAAAATAATTCTGTTTGATTAATATTTTGTTTTCTTATTATACCTAAAGCAGTTTCAAATATAGTTCTACCCGCTTCATAGTCCACAAGATTTCTTGCTATTTTACCCATTCTTTGTTTTCCTTTGTATTTAGTGAAATCGTAATCGTGAAATTTACTTAAATCTGAAACTTTAGAGTGTATAAAATTACTTGCTTTCCTTCCTTTTAAATCATTTGGCAAATTAAAGTTAGTCCAATACAAGTGTCTATCTATTTTTTTAGCAACTATTAAAGGCTCGTAAAAAGGTATCACATTTTCAACTACATATTTACCTTTAAAGAAGTGTTCTAATAGTAATATTTCTTGGTATAATTTCATATCAGGATAAGTAGCTTTTGATTTTCTTTCTCCCTCACCAGTATTTGTTTTTCTCATTCTACTATGTGTTGGACAAGGTGGACTGCTCCATATAAAATCAAATTCTTTATAGTTGTCAAGTAAATATTGGTGTGCATCTGCTACTATAACTTTGTCGTTTGGGAAACGTTCCTGGTATAACCTTGCTAGTTCTTCATCCCATTCAACAGCTGTAACTTCTATATCTTCTTTTACTTCGTTCCACTTGTATCTATTGCCACCTAGACAAGCATATAAATTTAATATCTTCATTCTGTCAATAGCTTTAAAAGGTTATAGCATTCAGCATACTTCTGCCTAGCTTTGCCTCTATATTCTTGTTTAAATAATTCGTAAAGTTTCCTAGTATATTGGTATTTAGTTTGGCAATCTGCATAATACTTTTCTGCAAACCTTTTACCTTTTCCTTTAAAGTAATTTACATTGTCTGCAGTATCTCCTGCAATCATCTGCTCATAAAAATTATACATAGCTTCATCTTCTGATATGTCTAGTATTTCTTGGTGCTTGTAATGATAGTTATACATCAGGCAAGGAAACTGCTTGTAGTCTTTATCTATTGATACAATCATAACTTCATTTCTTCCTAGTTCTTTTGACAACTTTTTCCAATACCTTGCAACCATATCATCTGTTTCTACTCCATAACCTACAACACTATCATAATGACTTTTTACAAAATCGTGCATTTCGTGTAATAATGGTGGTAATTCTGTTTTTTTCCTATTGGCTTTGTATTTCTTAGTTATTAGCTTTCTAAAGTTTCCTCTAGATCCACTAAATGTAATTACCTTATCAATATTATAAAGTTCTTCTAAGTGGTTTACAATAGCCATATATTGCTCATCAAACTTATTTCTAGCATCAGCTATGTCTGTATAATACTTTTCATCCTCAGGATGTTCTCGCTTCCTATAACAACTTGCAAATACTAAACTATCTGCATCTACTAATAATATCATAATATATCCTGTATTGCTCCATCAATATACATTATCGCATTTTGACAAATATTATCTTCTGTTTCTCCATTTTCAATATCTTCTAAAGCGTTTATGTAAATATACCTTATCTGTCTTTCTAACATAGGAAATTCTGCTATTGACTTCATACAATGTCTAGCTAAATCTCCAATATTTATAGTTGTTTTTTTCTGCTTCATAATTCTTTTAATGAATCTTTAATTGAACTTAAATGCATATCCTGCATTTTTTTATTTTCTTTTACAACCTGATCTACTATAAAACCTAAGTCTTTAAATAAATGTTCTACATTAAAAACAACCCAGTTATCTTTTCCATATCCAATATGTAATTCTCCATCTTGGCAATAAAGGTGATTTGTTTCGTGTATGTATGTAGTTTTATTTTTCTTCATATTGTGATAAATTTATTTGTAAGTAATTTCTTAAATCTGATTTTTCTTTTATTCTAAAATTGATTGTTATATCAGTTATAGCTTGGTCTTGTTCTGTATGGGATTCGATTGATTTTTTAACCTCATCCCATAGTGCCTGATTTACTTTCATTTGATTAAAGCTAGATCTAATTCCCTAGCTACATAATTAATATGCTTCTGTGTAGTTTGTGACCAATAACCTAATTGGTATAATTTACCCTCTGCTATTGTTGCAACGTGAGTTGTATAACTCCATACCTGATTTCCTTGAATTGATAAATTTTGCTTGTACTTTGATAATTTATACATCTGTTCTGTTTTTATTTGTTAAACATATTACCTATTTCTAAACCCTTATTTAAACCCTTTTCAAATTCTTGGTTTGCTAGATCACAGAGTATATCATTCAATGCGATAAACTCATCTGTAGTTAGGTTTAATTTTAAATCATTTTTTCTTGCAAATGCTTTTGCTAAATTTGATTTTTTTGTTTCTGTTGCCATTTTGTTCTGTTTTAATAATTAATAAAGTATAAATATAATATAAATATACTTATAAACAGAAAATTTAATAACTTATTTTTCAGAAATATTAATATTTATTATACTAGCATCGTTTTCTTCTAGTAAATAAACATCTTTAAGAAGTCTTTTTTTTGTCCACATTGTAGTGTCAGGACAATATTTTTTTACAGGTATTGGCATCTGTAGATTATTAAGCCAATATAAAAAATTGCCTTTAGGATCATTAACAAAATATAATTTAATTACATCTTCATCTAATGACATTAAAGCATCGTACTTGTCTTTCTCAAGCATTTTCTGTTCGTAATACTTATTACGAAATTTCATTTCAATAACGCAGTCTTTTCCCCTTGGTGTTTTACCTATTGCATCGTATCTAGTAAAACCATCACCACACCATTCTAAATCCCATCCATCTAGGTTAAGCAGGAATACAACTGCCTTTTCCCACTTATTAATCTTTTTTAATCCCATTGTTCCAAATAATATTCAAGTCTTTTATCCATTGAACTATTCTTTTAGGGTTACAAGTACAGGGTTTATGGTATTTATGGTTGTGGTACTTTGCGTGGAGTTGGCAAACCAATTCAAATTCTTCAGAGGATAAGTGCTGTTTTTTACCCATTCTAAATTTTCTCCAATCAATTCTATCTTCTTTTTCAAATTTTACCATCTTTTAATCTTTATGTTATTAAGACTTTCACGTCTTTTATCACAATCACATTTTGTTCCTTTATAAGTATGATATTTATCTACTAGGTATTTTATACCTGTATATTTAGTTATGTAGTAAATTAGATCTCCTAGTTTCATTATATTGATTTTAAAATTTCTAAACAAAGTTGGTTTGGTATTTTACTTCTATTATAATTACCTTTTACTCCCTGCGTTCCTGTTCTACTTCCCCTTGGTGCAGCCTCGTGATGGCAATTCTTATTTCCATTAAAACATTCAGGTCTAGGCTGCCATCCATTTATATTTAATAATGATCTTATGTTATTACTCCAAATATCTGTAGGCTTTGCTCTATTATCTCCGTAGGTACAATACCAAACTGTAGTTTTTGGCAATCCTTTTACTACTTGTAATTTTCTTAACTTTCCTCTAGGGTTTTCAATATACCAAAATTTAGGTTTTAAGACTTTTATTATTTCTATTGTTTTTTTTACAAATTCAACTCCTAACAAAGCATTTTCTGATTTTGGTGTATGGTCTTTATTCCAATGCTTACCAATACTTGCAACAGAAAAATAAGTACAAGGTGGACTAGCCCATATAATATCAGGATGAAATGGAACTTTTTTTATATCAAAATTTAATATATCAACTACATAATCTATTTTATCAAAATCATTTACATCACTACTAAAAACATCATAACCTAAACTTTCAGCTGCTTTTCCAATACTTCTACTTCCTGCAAATAACTCTAAAACTTTCATTTAAATTTTGTTAAATGTTTATTATCAATTACATACGTTTCTCCGAAGCCAAAATCTTTTATTTCTTTTAATTCTATTACTTTTTTTCTTTTTATATGACCTATCAATTCAACAGAGTTTTCCTGCACCCAAGCAAGTACATAATGCTTTGCTGTCTTCCTTTTAAATTGATTTGCAAATAATAATAAAGGTGGTCTATTCTTAGAATTAGAAGATTTTACATCAACACCATATTTAAAATCACTTCCTGAATCTCCTTTTCCAATAGTTAGAACATCTACCTTTTCACCTGTATGTTTAGAATAAGCATATTCTCCAAGAACACCTATGTAATGCCTCCACCAAGCAGGTTTGCTTTTAAAGAAATTAAAACTATTTTTTGTATCTGCGTGATTCATTGATCCTGATCGCTTCATTGCTAAATCTTTGCACCAATCTAATTCTTTGTCTGTTAATTTGATTGTCATATTAATTTCTTTAATTTATCTTTTACTTTTCTGTATGTATTGTAAAGGGTATAATATTCAATAAATGAATTTCTAGAAAAGTCTGCTATGCTTTCACCCTCGTTAATTATTTCAAAAACTTTTCTGTCATACCAAAACATCTTATTTAATTCAGATTTTATTTTATCATAGGCTTCATCATAATCTACATCACAATCTAATTTAGAATAATTGGCATCTTCTATATTAAGCATTGTAATATTTTTACCCTTACGTTTTAAATCTATGTATAATGTTTTTAGAACTTTATAAATGTAGTAGTAGTTTATGTCATTATCATAATAAATAATGTCTAAACCTGCTTCTATTTTTGGTATTATTTTAATATACATTTCCTGAACAATGTCCTCAGCTATCGTTTTATTACAACCAAATGAATTAACAACATTAATCCAAGTCTTATGCTTTTTAGCTAGTAATAATATAACTTCTTTTTCAGACATTATTTTAATGGGTCATATAAATTTTCTACTATTTGAGGTAATCCAAAATCATTAACTTCAAAGCTAAAAGTATCAAAAGAATAACCTCTAGATCTTCCACACTTTACTGTAACCCAATCTTTATTAACCGTATTAGCTTCTAATTGTATTACCGTTTCTGCTTTCTTTTCTAAGAAACTACCTAGATGACCTGTACCTAGTTTTGAACTACCAAAGTTTTGATGTATAACGTTTATTATGTGGCATTTGTAAATTGATGACCATTCCATTAATTTCTGAACTAGATGATTACTTTCAGAAATATTGTTAGCATCAGAACATAAATCTGCAATACCATCTATAATTAATAAAGATGGTGTTTTAATTCTTTCTTTTAAATAGTAATCTATAAATTCAATTCTCATTTTATAGTCTATTGACCTCAATCCAAAGGTATGATAAATTTCTGAATTAATATTAGAGTCCATTTTGTGTACCCTTTCAAACACTTTTTGGCAATGCCAAGCGCCTTGTTCTGTATCTATATGAATTAATTGTCCATCATTACCTTTATGTCCTTTTATATCACCACCAAATTGATTTTTATCACTTAAATAGCAAGATGCCAATAATGATATAAAAAATGTTTTCTTTGTTTTAGGTGGTGCAGTTACTACTGATAGATTTCCGTATGTTCCTAATGCTATTGGTACAATTAAATCACCATCTATTTTATTTGATTTTACTACTTTCTCACCATAAGATAATGCTACAGGTGGATAGTCTACTTTTTCCTTAGAATTTATAAAACAATCTTGCTCTATAAATTGCATTAACATTCTGTGTTCGTTCTGTTTTTCTGTCATTTGATAAATATATAAAAAAAAAGGTATAGATTATAAAACCTACACCTTTTTATTAAAAATGGTTAGTCTTAAAATGGTAAATCTGCATCGGCAGTTGCTTCAGTTTTAGCTTCTTCTTTTTCTGCTAAAGTGATATTTCCATCAGTCCAAACTACTTTTCCATTTCCTAAGTAATTTTTTTGAACTTTAGCATCTCGTTCTTCTTTGGTTTGACTATCCATAAAAGCAACATTGTTTCCATATCTAGTTTCATCCTGAACTGATATAGTAAAATTATAATAAACTGCTCCATCTTTTCCTTTGATAAATTTTTCCTTTGGTAATTTATCTACTCTAATAGATCCTGTAATAAGTGTACTCATAATTTATTTATTTAGTTATTAAATTTATTTATCTGTAAAATTAAATTCTGCGTGTTCTCCACAATCTGAACAAATACCTGCATCCCACAAGTTAGATGCTCCACAACAATCTGATTCGCTCATATCTATTTCTTTTTAAAATCATCTGATTCATCTTCTCCAAATACCCCTAATTCATAAAATCCTGTCAGTTTTAATACTGCCCTGCTTAATGCTCGTTTCTCTGCCATTTCTACAACATACCAACTTTGACAATTTCCGTCCTTATAAGTAGTTCCTTTCAAAGCACTACCAAAAGTTTCGCAAGTATAAATAGGCTTTAAGTCTAAAAATGCAGTTGCTTTTATTACTGCAAAATTAGTTTCACATTTAATTACTTTATAAGCAATCTTAATGTTTTCTTTAGCTTGTATTTTTTCAATACCTGACCTTGTGATTATAGTAAAGGTTTTTTTGTTATCCCCAAATCCAATTTCTTTTGTAAATATATCTTCTGATGTTAATTCATACTTTAGATATAAAGCCTTTAATTTTTCTCTGTTCATCTTATTTAAAAATTTGTTTTGATACTTCTATTTGTGCTTCTAAAAATTCTATCTTTTTTAGTAATGCTTTTATTCTAAACTCATATTCTTCTATGATTGATTTAGATGTTTCTGTTGAATAATTTATTCCCATTAGTCTAGATTTAATAAAGTTGATTTAGCTATCTCAATCTTCTTTTCTAGATCAGGAATAATTTCTTTGTTATCATTTAGAACTGCCACATACAATTCCTGTTGTAATTCTTTTACCTTTTTATTTAAGGTAGTTCTTTGTGTTATCATACTTTTTAATATTAATTAATAATTCTGTTGAACAAATATAAACAAAAAATTTAATAACTAAGGTTTAAAACAAAAAAAAAGGATAAAAAATTAATTTTACCCCTTTTAATATCAAAGTATAACAGAACAAAGAATACTCAAATGTAGTTAATTACATTGAATCTACCAAATTTTTATATTTTTTAATCATATCTTCTATTTCAAAGTTTGATAACTTTATTATTTGTTGTGCTTTAATGCTTAAATCTTCTGCAGTACCCTCACCATATTTTGCATCTAGATTTACAGAAAACTTATATTGTTCTCCATACTTAAAAACATTGCATCCTGCACATTGTACTTGGCAATTTACCTCATCCCATCTAGTAGAATAATGTTTTCTAGATTGAAAATGCCCGTTCTGTAATTTCTTCCAATGATCCACCTTGCCACAAGTAAAGCAGGTAGCTTTTTCATCTACTGAATTTTTTAGTCTAATATATTGGCTAAATATAGTATCTAGCTTTTTAACTAATTTACTTCTGCTTACCTTTTTATTCGATGGCATTATCTAAGATTTGTATAATATGCCTGATTTCACTTCTTTCAAACTTACCCTCTACCTTTCCATTATATGTTTCTAACTTAATTGAATACATATCTTTTTCTTCTTTCTTATCTTCTTTATAAAGGTGGTTTACATCTAATTTGAATTGCATAATTTTAAAATTTTGATTAAAATGTTTTTTTTTGTAGAATAAAAATAATAAATTTAAATTTTTTTATTTAAACATATAACCAAATATATATAAATATATATAAAAATAAATATAAAATATAATAATATAATAAAAATAAAGACTTAGAAAATGTAATCTAATTCTTATTTCCAATAGATTTAATCTTTTCAAACCCTCTAGATCCAAAATAAGCTGCTACAATTAAAGATAATAATCCTGTAATAGAATCTAAAGGATATTCTAAAAACCATCCTATAACATAAGATATTGAAAAAAATACTAAAGTTAAAGGTCTTACGTTTTTACTTAACCAACTATCTGATAAATTATCTGATTCCCATCGCTTAGTAATTTCCTGCATCTCAATAACGTCTATTTCTAGCAGTTTTAAAGCAATATCTTTATCTTCATTTGATATACTAATATCTTTTTGTATTAAGTTCTTAGCCTTATTTAAAATACCAACTGATGGAAATACATCACCTAATATATTTAATACTTTAGGTGCTGCACCTTTTAAGAATTTACCAACCTTAGTTTCAGAAAATTTTTTTTTAGGCATCTATTTATTTTTATTTAGTAAATACCATTTTTGAATAGTATATCCTATTGTTATGCTTAAAAGAATTATTTTTAATCCTATATCTATATTGGTCATTGATATGCCGAAGCTACTTAAATTTATTAATATTGTTTTGTAATCTGAAATCATTTTTTATCTATTGATTTTAGCTTCTTAGAAGCCCAATTAATACCTGATGTTCCACCCCAACCTAACCAAGCAACATAACCATTGTCTTTCCAAGGTGTGCTTTTGTTTTCAGGACTTACTTCTGCATTTTTTTTATGTCTTTGAAAAGCTGACATTCTAGCTATTGTTTCCCTGCTTATGTTTTCTCCCTTTGCTAATTGGTTTGCTCTAACCCAACCAACCCTAGTCATTCCCTTAACCTCACTTCCGTACTTTTCTCTCCACTTTAATACTTTTTTAGCATTGTTCTTTGCTGATTCAGGATAGTCATTATAGGTTTCTAAATTAACCATATTACCTTCAAAAGACTTATAGCATATTGCAATAGCTTCTGACCTATCGTGGTAAATCATTAGCTGAGGAACACACCTCATCATAAAATCTTTCTGCTTTTCTCCTATTTTTTTGTTTGGTATTGGCATATCTATAAAGTATAATAAATTCCTTTTCTTAAAGTTTTTAATACTTGCTTTCTATTATCTTTTTCTTTGAATGATACGTGAATCCATTTAGGGTTTTGTGATCCAAATTCCCAAATTAATTGGTCAAACTCTAAATTGTCTTTTATGTAGTTAAATAATTCTAAATTAGTTTTTTCACCTAGTGTAGTAATATCAATAGCATTACCTGTTAAATGACTTGAAACAGATGAGCCACCGATTCCTGAATTTACCTTCTTAGATCTAAAAAAACTATTTACTTTAATAGGATGATTTGCCCATTCCCTTAATGGTTGAAAAACTTCTTCAGCAACTAACTTCATATTTTCAATCTTTTCATCATCAGGCTTATTTGCTATCTTATATTTTTTAGCATAATTAGAATATGTTGCTTCTTTGTATGAAATATTTTTACTTATTTTTTTCATAATAAAAATTTAAGTTAAGGTTTTGGCACTTCTGCGTTTCTAGGATATCCATAAAATTGATGTGCTGCATTATCAGCAGGATAAACCTCATTGCTTCCAAAGTCTAAGTCATCAGTACTCATAACATCATAAGCATAACCTTTATAATAAATAGGATGCTCTGGATCTGTTGTCTTAGCAGGGTCTATTACCTTTCCAATATTCACAACACCTTTTGTTCCGTTTATGTAACGCATAGATGTAACACCTTCTTCTGTTACTTCTTCCCAAACGTTGTTATCTATTAAGACTTGTTTGCCTTGTTGTTCTGTATCAAAAACTAATTTGTATATGTGCATTTTATATTGTTGTTAAAGATTGTAATTCTGCATCTGTTAATGCTTCTTTGTAAACTGCTAGTGCTTTTGCTTTTCCGTAGAAATTAAATAAGGCATTACCATCTCTAAAGTCAAGGCTACTTAGAGAGTTTTCACTCATCATTATAGTGCTACTATCTACAGATGTTTTTATTCCATTTACAAATAATGCGAAATCTCCAGAACTCCACTTAAAAGCAATTTTATTTAAGTTTTGAACAGAAGTAACTATATTACTTAGTGTCACCCTTGTTGTTCCACTAACTTTGTAGTTACATATAATTTGATTTGAGTTAGCTGTAAACATTAAATTTATTCTATTATTATCACTTCCATCATTTAAAGAAATTCTTCTATTTGTCCCATCATCAGCCAAAGCTGCCATCTCTGCATACAATACACCCTCTGTACTATTTATTAAAGTAGAGTTACCACTATTGTCTGCAATATCTTGTAGCCTAGTGTTTGCTGCTCCGTTAGTTGGAATGTATGAGGTTGCGTATGATTGTTGTTCTAGTTGTGCGCCCCAAATGTAAATTCCACTTGTTCCATCTCCAGTATAGGTGTAATTATCGGCAGTCGTAATAAATCCATCTGCAATAGGTTGAATATTTGGAGCTACCGATGCTGTTGCTGTAAAAACTGCGTTAATCTTATACCATCCGTTGTTAAAATTGGTAACAGAAACACTTGTAAATCCTTGCTGACTAACAACAGTACCATTTAAAAGATTAATAACTGCCATAGGTTGAGCACTATATCCACCACCTCCTATACGTATTGCTGTCTTTGTATATTGTTCGGCTTTAGCAAAAAATGAATAACAATAAGATGAGCCAGAAGATGTTGCTGATGAAATTGAAACAAATACTGCGTGTGAGCCATTTGTTGCTGTAGCAATTATTTTATCAGCATTTAAACTACCATCTGGAGAAATTACTGAATTACTTGTAATACTTGAATCTGATTTAATCCAACTAGCATCACTAAAATCCTCACTATAAGTTATCAAATTCGTACTCTGTGGCTCTAATAACCAACTTCCACAACCACTATCTGGTACTACTTCTTGACCAAGATATTCTTTTACAGATACGTTGTCTATTGAGCCTATGAAACCACTTCCCCTTGTTTCTATATAAACAAATGTATTAGATGATGCATTTGATGCTGTTAAATATTCAGTTACAACACCATTAGAAGATGTAATTTGACCAAATGTAAAACCACCTAATATACATCTTGCTTCTCCACTTACATAATCAGAAACCTCATAAGTGACTTTATATGTTTTACCTATTGGACTAATCAAACAGCTTTGGCTTATACTTTGATAATTACCACTTCCATCACTATTAGCTTTACCACCACTAATACTCCAACCAACTTGTTTTGTCCAATTACTATCTACACTAAAATCTCCATTTACAACTTGCTCACTTCCTAAAGAATCTTGATAACTAAACCCTTCGTAGTTTATTCTTGGTATGTTTGTATCGTCTGTTATTTCTTTAACTGAGATGTTTGTGATTGAGCCTTGAAAAGAACTAAAAGCATAAAATTGAAATGCTGTTCTGTTTGTTGTAGTCGTAGTTTCAAAAGTAAAAGTTCCGTTTCCTATATTATTGCTTGTGAAAAACAAATCACTACCACCGCCACCAGAAAACTCCGCTTTAATTGAGCCACTTACATAATCTGAAATAGTAAATTTAAGCCTATATTTTTTTGCATTACCAAAACTATAAGATTGTGCTAACCCACCTGAAGCAGTGCTAGTTCTTATAGCCTTACTATTAGCTTGGTCTACACTCCATCCAGTACCTAAAGTCCAATCTTGCCCTACTTCTTTAACTGAGATGTTTGTTATAGATGAATCATAAGCAACCCCTCCAGTTTTTCTAGCTATTACTAAAGATTTTGTAGCAGAAGCAGTGTAATAAAAGGTGTAAGAACCAGTAGTTAGCATACTGCCAATATTGTCAGCAAAACCAATCCCATATTTTACATTTAAACCACCACCACTATTTATTACTGCATCTAAAGTTATTTTATAAGTTTTACCACTTGCAAAAACACTTGTTTGCTCTATTAATCCAGCAACACTACCATCTCCAGTGATAATTGCTTTGTTATCTCCTATGGTAGCACCACTTACTAAATCCCAATTTTGTCCGACTTCTTTTACTGAAACGTTGTCTATTGAAAGGTTAATGTTAGAATCCCCATTAGTTAATCCTTGAAAGTAAATTTGTGTTAAAACTTGGTCTGCTACAAGGTAAAAAGTATAATCTCCATTTGATGTTATTAATTGTGAAACGCTTGGATATCTAACCTTAACAGAACCACTTGAATAGTTTGAAACTGTAAATTTAAACTTATATATAGAACCACTATTGAAAGATATAAATTGATTTATTCCAGTATTATTTTGTGCATCAACCCAATTTGCACTACCCCCACTTATATTAACATCATTTCCCTTACCCCAATCACTATCTGTAGCAAAATCTCCATTTGTAACTAACTCACTTCCTTCTTGTGAAAAGTTTCCGTTTAATACTTCTTCTGTACCTATCTGTGAAAAGTTACCATTTGAAACTAACTCTGAACTGATTATCTGTACATTCTCTACTAAACCTTGTGC
>Ga0233412_10000262_pt1 | contig 31202 bp, 30 predicted proteins | sample Na_anoxic_4_MG_FD_180667 | JGI IMG/M metagenome (GOLD analysis project Ga0233412, IMG submission 180667) | Seawater microbial communities from Saanich Inlet, British Columbia, Canada - Na_anoxic_4_MG | ecosystem: Environmental > Aquatic > Marine > Inlet | place: Canada: British Columbia... | reverse complement strand
GTCGGTGCTGCCAGTGACATCCATGAAGCCTTCGTCGATGCTGCTTGGTTCAACCAGCGGCGTATACTGCCTCAGGATTTCGAAAACAGCATTAGAGCAGGATGAGTACAGTCCCCTGGTGCTTTTAACAATTGTAAGATCCGGGCATAATTTAAGGGCCTCATTGATGGTCATTGCCGTCCTGACCCCGTAAGCCCTCGCTTTATAATTCGAGGTGAGGATTATTCCCCGCCTCGTTTTCGGATCGCCTCCCACCGCCGCCGGCACTTCAAGAAGCTCAGGGCGGCTGATGCTCTCGCACATTATGAAAAAAGCATTCATATCCACAAGGAAAATATGCTTCATTACTCTTCAGGATACTCCAATCTTAATTTATCTAAAAATTCATCGATTTCTTCATCACAAGAGAAAAATATTACATTCAGGTGGGTATTGTTTTTTTCTATTAGGTCGTCAATCATCGGTCGCATTGTTTTCCTGTATGCTAAGATTTTTTTTATCATGTCCCTGCTTATCCTGAGCCTGTCGCGACTACCGGCAAGTTTCTTTTTAAAGCTTCGCTTTATGAAGTTTTTTAAGCAGTTGAATGGTTTTTCGCTAATGTAGAATACAGTATCAGCAAGGTCCACTCGCATTTTATATGTGATGCTTTGGGTTCCTTCGATTACCCACGAATCCCTATCGACGATTTTCTGAACTGCTTTTTTCCAAGCTTCCTTTTCATCATCAGTATGCCTTACCGAAAACCTGTCGTCTTTTATATGATATACATCCAGTCCCGTAATCCGGCCGATGCGCACAGCTAATCTGGCCTTACCTGCTCCGGGACAACCCATAATCAGTACTCTTTTCATATTAACCTCTTGTATTTTATACCTAATTATATAATTTTATACCCGCTTTAGTCAAAGACAACCGCCCACCTAAGTGAAGCTTGGATGGGGCATTGGGAATAAAGTTTTACGAGAATTTAATGTTTCCGTTTTCCATGGAAGCGATGCGGGCCAGGCTTTCAAGGCGAATACCTGCCTCACGTAGTTTTTTCCCGCCTTTTTGGAATTCTTTTTCTATGACTATGCCAACACCAACCAGTTTGGCACCCGACTGGTCTATTATTCCCAAAAGTGCATCTATTGCAATGCCGTTTGCAAGGAAATCATCAATAATGAGTATTGTGTCGTCGTGACTCAGATATTTTTTTGATACATTCATGTAGTAGGATTCTTTTTTAGTAAAAGAATAGGATTCTTCCCTGTAAGCTGCTTCATCCAGGGTCTTGACATTCCCCTTCTTGGCAAACAGCACCGGTACTTTGAATATTCGTCCGACTGCGCATGCGACGGAAATCCCCGATGATTCCACAGTTAGGATTTTCGTAATGTGTTCACCGCTGAAGCGTCTGTAGAACTCTTCGCCTATGTCATCCAGCAGATGCACGTCTATCTGGTGGTTTAAAAAACTATCCACCTTAAGTATGTTGCCGTCGAGTACTATTCCATCCTCGAGAATCCTTTGTTTTAAAATATCCATGCCATCCCCCCGATAATTTGATTTTATACTACGCTGCCATGCATTTCAAATTGATTCCCAATAAAACTCAAAGGGTGCCTTACATGTACATCAAATCATTTAAGGCACCCTTTGATATATTTCAATCAGCGGCGTCTGTTCAGGGCACCCTTTGTGATATAATTGGGATAGTAAAATACATGGCAGGTGGCATATGAAAAAATATGATGTTGCAATAATCGGCGGAGGTCCTTCGGGGATTTTCGCGGCGTACGAACTTAACAATCTTCATCCCGATGCAAATATAATTATGATGGAAAAGGGCAAATCCATATTCAAACGGAAATGCCCTATTATTGAGCATAAGGTTGATCGATGCATAAACTGTGAATCCTGTTTCATTATGCATGGCTTCGGCGGTGCAGGAGCATTCTCAGACGGGAAATTCAACTTCACAACACAGTTCGGCGGATGGCTTAACGATTATCTGAGCGACAAGGAAGTACTTGACCTGATTGAATATGTTGATGCCATAAATGTGAAATTCGGTGCCACTGAAAAACGTTATTCCACTGATACCCCTGATGCCAGGCGTCTCGAAAAACAAGCTCTTGAGAACGACCTTCACTTATTGAAAGCACAGGTCAAGCATCTGGGAACCGAGAGGAATCTTGAAATTCTCAAGAAACAGTATGAATACCTCAAGGACCGCATCACCCTGAGATGCGACACACAGGTCGATAAAATTGTGAAGGTCAATAGTGGATTCGAACTCACAATTAACGGCGGAGACACACTGGAATGTGATTATCTCATAGCTGCACCCGGTCGTTCCGGAGCAGAATGGTTTGCTGATAATTGCACGGAGCTAGGTCTTAAACTTATAAACAACCAGGTTGACATCGGTGTGCGCGTGGAGTTGCCGGCAAGGATATTTGACCATATCACGGATACTGTTTATGAAGCCAAACTCCTGTACCGCACAAAGCAGTACGGCGATGTCGTCAGGACTTTCTGTATGAATCCATATGGATATGTTGTTGCCGAGAATGTAGATGGAATTGTCACAGTCAACGGCCACAGCTATGCTGACCCTAAATTGAGAAGTGAAAATACAAACTTCGCACTGCTGGTCAGCAACCGGTTCACATACCCATTCGACCAGCCGTATCAGTACGGTAAAAGGATTGCTTCTCTTTCTAATATGCTTGGCGGCGGGGTTCTTATACAAAGATTCGGCGACCTCATTAAAGGGCGCAGATCAACAGAACACAGGATGACCCAGAGTTTTACAACCCCTACCTTTAAAGCGACGCCGGGTGATCTCAGTCTGGTTCTGACGAAGCGCCATCTTGATAATATAATTGAAATGATTTACGCACTGGATAAAATCGCTCCTGGTATAGCAAACAATGACACCTTGCTGTATGGTGTTGAGGTAAAATTTTATAGTTCCCGTATTGAGCTTAATAAGAACCTTGAGACTTCGGTTGAAAATATGTTCGCTGTCGGCGATGGCGCCGGAATCACACGCGGCCTCTCGCAGGCAGGAGCCAGCGGCATACATGTGGCACGTGAAATATCATCCCGTTTATAATTCACCGTAATGGTTATTTAATAGATTTACCCAAAGGGTAATCAGTCAATTTTCCCGAATTATCCGGGGATCATACGGCAGACTGGGATTATAGGAGGATGTGTTTTACATCGGCGAGTATTGGCATAGAAGTGCGGGCACCGAAACCTGAGCAAGTAAGCCTCGCACATTCCATTGCTGATGCAATTGACCTTTCAAGTGAAAATCCAAGTCCCATTGAATAAATGAATGAACCGTGAAAGGAATCGCCTGCGCCTACAGTGTCGGCGGGTTCTTTTATCTCTTTGACAGGCATGTGTCTTACTCCCCCGTCTTTTTCACAATAATAAGCCCCTCTGCCGCCAGCCGTCATTACAATTGTTTTGCCTAGTCTTGCAGACATATGGGCGGTTAAATAGGCTTTGTCTTTAATTCCATAAATATCACTGACAGCCTCATAATTCGGAATTATTATATCCGCCAGACCCATAACCTCTTCAAACAGTTCAAAGGGTGCCTTTAACTGCTTTATAAGATCTAAATCCACATCAATGAAGGTACGGATGTTTTTATTTAAGGTAGCCTTTAGAAAAGCAAGAACACTTTCAAGCGGAATTTCACCTATCTCAACAATAACACTAGACCCGTCTTCCATCCTACTTGCTAGTTCAGCGGCTTCCTCACATGTTATTGATTTGAGGGAGTTCGGCAGAAGATACCCGCCCACGCGTTCATTTCTGTTTCCTTTGTAAACAGCTACATTAAAAGGTGAAAGGGTGCCTTGTTCAGATTCAATTAAATCAATCTTGATATTTTCAGATATAAAAAAGGATTTTATTGTTTCAGCCTGCTGGTCATGTCCCAATTTCCCAAGATATGTGCAGTCGCCTGTTAACCGCGCCGCCTGCACTAGGCAGTTCGCACATGCACCGCCGCCAAGTTCCAAAACGTCATCGGCAAGTACTTTTGCAGTATATTCGTCGCCCATGTCGGGTATGTGAATCCGATAGTCGACACATGCGCTGCCGAAGCCATATATTTTTGGAGAAAAATTCATAAAACCCCCAGACAGCAAAGGCTGCTTTAAAGTTATTCGGCAATTCCGTCTACATTATCTGCATTTATATAACTGACATCCTCGTCCTTAACTTTTGCCCAGTTCTTTGAAAACAGCTTCTCAGCTTTTTCGGACAACGGATGGTACATCATTTCCTGCAGCAGCGGATAGCGCATGCCTACAGAGTCTGCACCCGACGCAAGCGCCAGTTCTATGTCTTCAATTGTTTTTAAGCTAACGGCTATGATTTCCGGCGGATTTTCAAGAGTCTTGTAACCATTCCTGATGACTTTCAGCATTTCCATTGCATTAATGCCTGCTGCCTCCGCCCTTGAAATAAACGGACATATACCGAATGCATCAACACTCGCTGCAACCGTAGCCTGCGCAGGTGAAAAAAGCGTAGTCGCTATGCAGTCAATCCCTTCTCGCTGCAACTCGGAAATAGCCTTGAAACCTTTCTCATCTGCAATAATTTTAAAACCTACACGGCTATCGAGTTTATGAAGCGTACGACCGCGTCTGATAATCGCTTTGGCATCTTCACCGTGTATCTGGATATAGACAGGCAAATGAGTGTTTTCAAGAATCAACCCTGTGATTTCTTCAAGCGTATATTTATTCTCAAAATATTGATCAAATCCCTGTGGGTTCGTAAGGATGCCCTTTACACCAAGTTCAGTGCATTTTCTTATATCCTCAAGCGAACCTGCGCCATAAATATGCATTATTTCCTCCTTAAAGGATAATTAATTCTTTGGTCGATTGTGTCATGTTAATAGGCTCCATACCATTAATGACAATCATGTTTTCTATTCTTACACCACCGAGGTCAGGGATATATATGCCTGGTTCGACAGTCATAACCATCCCGTCTTCCATAATCGTAGTATCTTTAGTATTAAATCTTGGGTTTTCATGTACTTCTGTACCCACAGAATGGCCCAGCCCATGACCGTAATAGCCTTCATAACCAGCTCCGTATATGATATCCCTTGAAATTGCATCAATTTCCATACCAGTCTTGCTCGTAACTGCGCCCATTTGACTCTCAATCTGAGCTTTAAGCACAGTATTATAAATATCTTTCATCTCCTTTATTGGATTGCCTGCAAACACTGTCCGGGTCATATCTGAGCAATATCCATTCAAAATCGCACCGAAATCCATAGTCACCGGATCGCCATTTTCAATTATTTTGTCCGTAGGCATACCATGGGGCATGCTTGTCCTGGTGCCTGATATCGCAATTGTTTCGAATGAGGGCTTTGTAGCACCGCTTTTTTTCATAAAATATTCAATCTCAGCCGCAATTTCAACTTCTCTTACACCTGGTTTGATGAATTGCAGAATATGGCTGAATGCACCGTCGGCAATATCCACTGCCTTTTGGATAATCCTTAATTCCTCTTTGTCTTTGATCTGTCTTATTTTCTCAATATCCGACTGGATGGCGTTAAATTCAACATCCGGCAGTTTGTCTGCCCATATACTGTAACGAGCAAATGAGATACTGCCGTCTTCAAAACCTATTTTCCTTAAGCCAAATTCTTTAATTTTATCAGCCATGTAATTATCCAGGCTTCCCGGGCTCTTTTCAACATTGAAATCATCACCGCATAGCTCCTTGACGTGTTCCAGATACCGAAAATCTGTTGCAATGAACGCTTTATCCAATGTAACTATAATAATTGACGCAGATCCGGTAAATCCTGAAAAATATACTGTATCCGGACGTGAAGCTATAACAGCTGCATCAAGATTCTTCTTTTTTAGCAGTTCAACAAGTTTCTTAGTCTTTAAATTCATCTATGCCTCCAATATTTCTCTAAGAACCGGATATACCGATTCCGCCATTCTTTCGAATCCAATGTCATTCGGATGCGTCCCGTCAACGGTGCACCGATCTCTTCCATAAGTTCCGAAGAGTGTCTTACCGTCTATGAAATATACATTCTCATCACCTGAGTTTAATGCATTAAGATAAGTTGTCATTACAACTGCTGTATTGGCAGGAGCTATGTCAGCCCACTTTTCATACCCGGGTCTGCTCATCATGATGACCGGCAATTCAGGATTTTTCCCGCGTAAAGCCTTGAAAAACGGCTCATGTGTTTCCCTGAGCGAGTCTGTTTCCACAGCATTGTGGTCATAGTCATACACAAAAGCTGCAATATCAAGGCTTGCTATGTAATCTGCAATAGGTATGTCGCCTTTTGCACTGCCTGAGAAACCTAAGTTTATTATATTCCGGTTAAGCATTGTAGAAAGCATATTCACATATGAGTTGCCTGGCCGCGACGCACAGCCGCCCTGAGTTATGGATGATCCATAGAAAACAACCGGTTTTTCAGGCCCTTCAGCCCTTTCAAGCAAGGCACCCTTGTCTAATTCAAATGAAAAGGACTTAACAGAATTATATAAAGGGAAATATATGTCCACTAAATTTTTCCTTTTTTGAGCTTGAAGCACTATGGTTTCATCCAGATCGGTTTTCTCAAATATAGGCCGCACATTGTTTTTGAAAATATTGTTAAGATATATGTCGAAACCACTGTGAGCGCTTGCCGGCATATGCATATATTGAGCTATTTGGCCATTCTCAGCAGTTATTCTGATGCTGCATGAATCCGTATAAAAACGGGCACGGATTCCGGAGGTGTTATACGACAGCCCCTCCAACCTCTCAACCTTGTTGATAACCTCCGCGGGTAGTCTTGTGAATTCAATTTGCGATGCGCAACCTGTCAATACAACCCTCTCGTCGAATGCACTAATCATTAAGCTCTCCTATTAAGTAATCTATTGCTTCACCATAGCCGTCAAACCCTTTACCGGCTATAACTTTATTGCAGCTTTGCGCGGTTATCAATACCCTTCTGAAATCTTCTCTGTTATGGACATCTGATATATGCACTTCCACAACCGGAATATCAACATCAGCCAGGGCATCCATTATCGCATAGCTGTAATGTGAGTATGCGCCGGGATTTATTACAATCCCATTGTATTCTTCACCCGCCAGCTGTATATAATCAATGATTTTTCCCTCGGAATTGCTTTGGAAACAGCTTATGGCAACTTTCTCAGACGCTTTTTCCTCTATCATCCTAATAAGGTCGGTATATGATTTTGTTCCGTATTGTTCCGGGTCTCTGGAACCAAGCTTATTTAAGTTAGGTCCGTTTATTACCATCAAACGCATTCCAGATACCTCTCTTTCATCAATTTGGCGTCACCTGCCTGGGTTCCCCTGGATTCGGATATTATAACAGGCTGCATATCAAATTTCAGCAATATGGGGATAAAATCATTGAAATCCGGTCCGAACTGAGTGTCTTCCATGGACAAATGACGCTTCTCGCCACCCATTTCAGTAAATTCTATCCTGCTGAAATGCACATGCAGGTTGCGGGTCCTCTCCCAGCCAATCCCGCCCGCCAGCTTTATGATAACATTTTCAAATGCATCCTGCGAATTCAGGGCACCCTTTGTGCGCGCATTCAGGTGACCGAAATCAATAGTCGGTATTATCCGGTCATCAACACCGCAGAATTTAATTATTTCATCAAGGTTACCGAGTTGATTCACTTTACCCATGAGTTCAGGCGCTATCATTTCCGCACTTGGGATGGTTTTCAAAATATCCTTGAAAAAAATCAGTGCGCGCTTCATCGCTGCATCCCTGCTTCCTTTGCCAATTCCCCCGGGATGAACCACTACCCTTTTTGCATTCATCCATAAGGCTGCCTCGATTGACTTTTCAATATGTTCATAGCTTTTAGCAATTTTTTCTTTTTCCGTACCGGCTAGATTAATATAATAAGGGGCATGCAGACTCAGCCGGATATCAAACTTCCCTGCTTCCATTCCGATTTCTTCAGCAGTACCCTGCTTTAGAAGAACCCCACGGGTACACTGGTATTCAAACGCATTAAGACCCTTTTTATCAAGCCATGCAAATGCTTCGGTAGTACGCTTATAACCTTCATTGTAGAACGCGTCAGAATTGCCCGCGGGTCCGAATCGAATCATATCTTCTCAATGCCGTCCGTATTTTTTTTGATTATCCTGTCTTCGAAAATCCTCTTAAATTTGATCCATTTTATTTCATTGCTATCCAGATATTCGGTGAATACTGTTACAAATCCTGCCTTAACCCCGCCCTTTATATCAGTGAACAGCTGGTCGCCCAATATGGCGCATTCCCTATGAGTAAGCCCCATGCGTTCCGCAGCCTTGTCATAGCCCTTCCGGCTTGGTTTCTGTGCGAACCCGACTCCGTGAATCCCGAGTTTATCCATAAAAAGCTCCGCTCTATGATTCATAGCGTTTGAAAGTATGCAAATCTGAAAGCCCATCGCTTTTGCCCTCTCAACCCACTTTGCGGCCTGTTCGGAAGGTTCCTTTACATTCATAGGCACAAGGGTATTGTCGATGTCTACGGCAAGCCCCTTGATTCCCATATCCTTCAGCTTCTTTAAATCCATTTCAAATATGCTCTTTGCAATGAAATCGGGAAGATATCTGTACATTATGTCTCCAAATTGTTTTTGAATTTTCTAATCTATTTTAGTATAATATATTTTAACCAAAATATACACAAGGGGTGGGGTAATGAATATATCTTTTACTGAATCAAAACAACTGAAAACGAAGCCTTCTGACGAAGCCCTTGGTTTCGGAAGGAATACCACTGACTATATGTTCATCATGGACTACAATGATGAGAAGGGATGGTATGATCCTAAGATTGTCCCCTATAGCCCTATACCCCTTGATCCGTCAACCTGCGTCCTGCATTACGGCCAGGGTGTTTTCGAGGGAATGAAGGCTTATCATACAAAAGACGGCCGCATACTGCTGTTCCGACCCGATGAGAACGTGAAAAGGCTTAACCGATCCTGCGACCGGACATGCATACCTCCCCTCGATGAAGCTGAGGTTCTTGAAGCGATTACTGAAATTGTAAAGCTTGAGCAGGAATGGATTCCAACAGCAGAAGGAACTACTCTATATATCAGGCCGTTCATAATAGCTACCGACCCTTTCCTGGGTGTGCATCCGTCGCATACATATATGTTTATAATAATACTTGGCCCCGTTGGAAACTATTACCCAACCGGCCTGAATCCTGTGAAGATTTTCGTTGAAGATGAATATGTAAGGGCTGTTGCAGGCGGCACAGGAACAGCTAAAACCATGGGCAACTATGCTGCGAGCCTTAAGGCACAGGACAAGGCTGAGAAAAAGGGCTTCATACAGGTTATGTGGCTTGACGGTGTCCACAGGAAATATGTCGAAGAAGTCGGCTCGATGAATGTCTTCTTCAAAATCGGAGGAAAAATCATAACCCCGGCGCTGTCCGGCAGCATCCTTCCGGGGATTACCAGGATGTCCTGCATCGAGCTTTTGAAAAAGCGCGGTTATAAAGTTGAGGAACGCCCATTGTCAATTGAGGAAATCATTGCGGCTCATGAAAACGGCCTTCTTGAAGAAAGTTTCGGCACAGGAACTGCGGCAGTCATATCTCCCATCGGCGAATTATTGTACAAGGATAAGGAATATATCATAAACGACGGTAATATCGGCGAAGTGACATTAATGTTATACAATACACTGACGGGCATCCAGTTCGGAAAAATTGAAGACGAATTCGGATGGACTTTCGAGGTTGAATAGTGGATAGGAAAAAAGGAATTATTTTCGCCGCTGTAGGGGCTCTTATATGGAGCAGCGGCGGTGTTTTTGTTAAGCTTGTGGATGCCCCGGGCATATATATCGCTGCAGCCCGTTCGCTTGTCGCAGGTTTGGTTTTTATCCCGTTTATAAAACCTAAAAAAATTGTCTGGAGCAAAAACCTGCTTTTACTGGTGTTTTGCTATGCTTATACTTTGATTGGCTTTGTAGTGTCAACAAAACTGACTACAGCGGCAAATGCAATTATCCTTCAGTATACAGCCCCTATATGGCTTTTTATATTTTATGCTGTATGGTATAAAAAATTTGATGTGCGGAAGGTTCTGCCAGTTGCTCTTGTTACAGTGGGGATTTTGATTTTCCTGTTCGAACCTAAGACCGGCACAAACATTACAGGTAACCTTCTGGCTTTGTCCACCGGGGTCGCATTTGCAGGCGTTGCTCATTTTTCGGCAATGGACCACGGCACTTCCGGTCCGGGTCTGATTTCAATCTGTAACCTGGCTACCTTTTTACTGGCGTTGCCATTTGTCCGGGGAATAGTCATTATAACGGCTTCTCTGGACATAATGAGTATAGTCGGAATAGTGTTTTTGGGTGCATTCCAGATTGCAATCGGCTATGTTTTCTATATAAAATCGCTTAAGCACATTTCTCCCCTCGATACATCACTGATATGCCTCTTGGAGCCCCTGATGAACCCCATATGGGTTTTATTGTTCATTCATGAAGTACCAACAGTCATAGCCATAGTTGGCTCAGTATTTGTCCTGGCAGGCATAGTGGCGAATATCGTGGGCGACCGCAGAAAAGCCGCTGTATAGATTTGCATCCTTCGGATACTTATGGCGTTATTACATTATGTTTCTATTTTTAAGCCTTTGCTTTTCCCACTCCCCGAAGCTTTCTGGCGGTGCGATTTGTTCAGCTTTAGGTCTTGGTATCAGGCTTATGGCTTTTGGAGCACATGTGCTTACGCAAAGTCCGCATCCAAGACATTTATCCCTGTTTATTACTGCTATCCCATCAACCATCGTTATCGCTGAAACCTGGCATCGGTCAATGCAAACTTCGCATCCTATGCAATCATCAGAATTCACAACAGCTTCATAATTTGCACGAGCCATGGAATTTTCAATACCCCAATCGTTAATGCCTCTCAAAATGCCGCAGCAGCATCCGCAGCAGTTGCATATATAGTGAAGACCGTCTATAACATTACTGACGGAATGCACCAGGGCTGCCTCTTCCGCTTCTTTGAGGAGCTTTACGGCTTCCTCTTTTGTTATATCTCCTGGTTTCTTATCTCTTTTAACTGTTGAAAATGACAGGCAGTTCTGTTTTGGAGCATCGCAGCCCTCACCCAAAGCTTCCTTTTGTTCTCTGCATATGCAGTCATTTGCATGAAAAGTTTCTGCATTATTTATAATTTCAAGTACATTGTCATACGGTAATATCCACTCCATGTCGTCAGTATCCATAATGGGAACAACCCTATGCACGGCAGGCTGGGGTTTCATAATTCCCTCTGCACCGCCGTCGCGCATATATTCTTCAACCAATAACGACAATGTGTTATTCATCTTACCGACATGGGCTTCGTAACTGCCCACTATGAAAGGTGCAAGCCTAAAAACCGTTTTACCTTCCGCCTTATGAAGCCATACCTTGCCTTCGCGGACTAATGAAAACAATCCTGATAATGTTTCTTTGGTGATTTTACCCAGTCTTTGCGCTATGATGTCGGCAGTCTCCCAATTTAAAGTAAGTTGACTTGCCAGCTTAGCTTCTTTTTCACTGTACATGAACTCCAATAGACGCAGGTCGGAACCTGTTTCTGTCCTTGGAAATCCGTTTGGCAGCGCATTTTGCGCATCGGCCAGATCTGCATATACATTGCTCATAATCATCCCCCTTGCATCAGACAACCTAATTTTATCACTATCAGTACCTTTATGTACAAAAAAAGGAACGCAGCTGCGTTCCTTTTTCGTTATGTAAGTATTAAATTACTTATTGTTAAGAACCGCATGTGCAGCTGCCAATCGTGCAATCGGAACTCTATACGGTGAGCAGGATACATATTTCAGACCTGCAAGGTAACAGAATTCGATTGATGATGGTTCTCCGCCATGTTCGCCGCAGATACCAAGTTTGATATCAGGACGGGCTTCCTTACCTAATTTAACAGCGGTTTTAACCAATTGGCCAACACCTTTTCTGTCAAGTTTAGCAAATGGATCAGATTCGTATATCTTCTTGCTATAGTAGTCATCCATAAATTTGCCGGCATCATCACGGCTGAGGCCGAATGTCATCTGCGTAAGGTCGTTTGTACCAAATGAGAAGAATTCAGCTTCTTTTGCAATTTCATCAGCTGTCAGGGCAGCACGCGGAATTTCAATCATTGTACCTACCATGTAATCCAACTTTTTACCATATTCAGCAATAACTGCATCAGCTGTTTTAATAACCAGCTTTTTAACATATTTAAATTCTTCAACATCTCCTACAAGAGGAATCATTATTTCCGGAAGGACTGTTGTACCGCTTTGGCTTACATTCAATGCAGCCTTAATGACAGCTCTGGTCTGCATTATTGCAATTTCCGGATACGATATTGCAAGACGACATCCCCTGTGACCCAGCATTGGGTTGAATTCATGAAGGTCGTCAATCGTAGATTTTATCTGATCAACTGTGAATCCCATTTCATCGGCAAGTTCTTTAATATCATCTTCTTCTTTTGGAAGAAATTCATGAAGCGGCGGATCCAGGAACCTGATTGTTACCGGAAGGCCGTTCATAACCTTGAAAATGCCTTCGAAATCTTCCCGCTGATATGATTCGATTCCTGCAAGAGCTTCTTCTCTTTCTTCAACAGATTCTGCAAGGATCATTTTCCTGAATCCTTTGATTCTGTCGGTTTCAAAGAACATGTGCTCTGTTCTGCAAAGACCGATACCTTCTGCACCAAACTTAATTGCTGTAGCAGAATCTTCCGGTGAATCAGCATTTGTACGTACTTTTAATGTTCTGACATCGTCCGCCCAGGACATGAATTCTGCGAAATCGCCTGTAACTTCAGGATCTATAGTAGGAAGTTTGCTTCCGTATATTTTACCTGTTGAACCGTCAAGGGAAATCCAGTCGCCTTCTTCAAAACGCCGATCACCGATCATAAAGAATTTTTCTTCTTCATTAATTTTAATTTCTCCGCATCCTGATACGCAGCAGGTTCCCATGCCTCTGGCAACAACTGCAGCGTGGCTGGTCATTCCGCCCCTAGCAGTAAGGATACCTTGCGATACATGCATTCCTTCGATATCTTCAGGCGATGTTTCAAGTCTTACAAGTATAATGTTTGATTCACCGGCCTCATGTGCAGCAGCTGCATCTTCGGCAGTAAAAAACACTTTGCCGGTGGCTGCTCCTGGTGATGCGGGAAGTCCGCTAGCCATTGGTGTTGCTTCTTTAAGCATTTCTGATGCAAATGTAGGATGTAAAAGTGCATCTAGTTGCTTGGGATCAACCTTAAGCAGCGCTTCTTCTTTTGTCAGCATGCCTTCCGCTACCAAATCAACGGCTATTTTCAAGGCAGCTGTTGCAGTCCTTTTACCATTTCTGGTCTGAAGGATGAATAATTTGCCCTTTTCGATAGTAAATTCAATATCCTGCATATCGTGATAATGATCTTCAAGATTGTTTGCTATTGTAATAAACTGGTCATAAATACCCTTATTTGTGTCCTTAAGCTGTGAAATTTTCTGAGGAGTCCTTACACCCGCAACAACATCTTCGCCCTGTGCGTTCATTAAGAATTCACCCATCAGCACCTTTTCGCCGGTTGAGGGATTTCTTGTGAAAGCAACGCCGGTTCCTGAATCATCGCCCATGTTGCCGTAAACCATTTCCTGAACATTTACTGCTGTTCCGATGTCGCCGGGGATGTCGTTGATTCGCCTATAAATTATAGCTCTTTCATTGTCCCATGAACGGAAAACAGCCTTAATAGCTTCTTTAAGTTGAACTTTCGGATCCTGTGGGAAATCGGTTCCCATTTCATCACGATAAGTTTGCTTGAATACGTCCAATACTTCCTTCATGTCTTCAGCAGTAAGGTCTGTATCATATTCAACGCCCTTTGCTTCCTTAATGGCATCCATTTTTCTTTCAAACTTAGCTTTGTCAACGCCGATAACAACATCAGAAAACATCATTACGAATCTTCTGTAACTATCATAGGCAAATTTAGCATTGCCGGTCAGTTTTGCAAGACCTTCTACAACTACGTCATTAAGTCCAAGATTCAAAACCGTGTCCATCATGCCGGGCATGGATACTTTCGCTCCGCTTCTTACAGAAACAAGGAATGGGTTTTTAGCGTCACCGAGTTTCTTTCCCACGATTTCCTCAGTAGTTGCCAAGGCTTCGTCGATTTGCTTTTGGATATCATCGGCGATAACTTTTCCATCTTTATAATATCTGGTACAAACATCAGTTGATACTGTAAACCCCCTCGGTACAGGCAGGCCAATGTTTGTCATTTCAGACAGGTTGGCTCCTTTTCCACCGAGTAAATTCTTCATTTTTGCGTTTCCCTCTGTAAAGAGATAAACATACTTAGTCATTGTTTTATTTCCTCCAATTTAAAATTTCATATTTTCATTAAGAAATTCGGCAATCTCATCGATTGGAATTCTTTTTTGTTCCATAGTATCCCTATATCGGACTGTTACACAGTTATCCTCAAGGGAGTCAAAATCATATGTTAAGCAATAAGGCGTACCTATTTCATCGTGGCGTCTGTAACGCTTGCCAATGCTTCCCGTTTCATCATATTCGCAGTTGTAGTCGGCGGATATCATGCCGAAAACTTCACGAGCCTGTTCTCCAAGTTTCTTGGATAGCGGCAAAACTGCAGCTTTATACGGAGCAAGTTGATTTGAAAATCTCATGACAACACGCATGTCGCCGCTTTCTAATTCTTCCTCTTCATATGCTTCGCACATGAATGCAAGGAGCATTCTTTCAACACCTAATGACGGTTCTATGCAATAAGGCACGTATTTTTCATTAGTTGTTGGGTCAAAATAACTCATATCTTCGCCGGATACCATTGAATGCTGCTTAAGGTCGAAATCGGTTCTGTCTGCAATGCCCCAGAGTTCTCCCCAACCGAATGGGAATTTATATTCAAAGTCAGTGGTAGCATTGCTATAATGGGACAGCTCTTCAGAAGTGTGGTCCCTCATTTTAATATTTTCTTCTTTCATGCCAAGGCTTAACAGCCATTTGTAGCAGAAGTTTTTCCAGTAATCAAACCATTCAAGGTCGGTTCCGGGTTCGCAGAAGAATTCAAGCTCCATCTGCTCAAATTCGCGGGTGCGGAAAATAAAGTTCCCCGGGGTAATCTCATTCCTGAAGGATTTACCTATCTGGCCTATGCCGAATGGAATCTTTTTACGAGTTGTGCGCTGTACATTTTTGAAATTAACAAATATTCCCTGTGCTGTCTCAGGACGCAGGAATATTTCAGCGGCGCTGTCTTCGGTAACTCCCTGGAACGTCTTGAACATAAGGTTGAATTTACGGATGTCTGTAAAATTACTTTTACCGCATGAAGGACACTGTATTTTATTATCACGAAGATAGCTTATCAATTCATCTTCGCTCAGTGCCTCAACATTCATTTCGATGCCGTTTTCCGAATTATAATCTTCGGCGATCTGGTCGGCCCTATAACGGGTTTTACACTCTTTACAGTCAATCAGCGGATCGCTGAATCCGCCGATATGCCCGGAGGCCTCCCAAACTTTTGGGTTCATAAGAATCGCACAATCCACCCCTGTGTTATAGGGATTCTGCTGTATGAATTTCTTCCACCACGCCTTTTTAATATTGTTTTTTAATTCGACTCCCAACGGGCCGTAGTCCCATGCATTGGCAAGTCCGCCGTAAATCTCAGAACCAGGGAATATAAAACCCCTTCTCTTGGCCAGTGAAACCATTTTCTCCATGGTCTTTTCTATGCTCATTGTCTCTCCTATTCTTCATCCCTGCCAGTGGTTTCCGGCAATTCGAAATATCCCTCTTCTTTCGGCACGCATACAACATTGCCTTTGCTTAACTCATGTGTTGCTATCGTAAGAGAATTATGGCTGTCGCCTTTGTAATAAGTTCGTGAGCCTTCGGTCAGCTGCCTTGCCCTTTTGGCTACTGCCATAACAACGCTGAACCTAAGTCCGATTTTCTTTTCCAGTTCTTCCAACGATGGGTATAATATCATTTCAAGTCTCCTTTGTATTGTTTATCCAAAATGGATGGGTTTCTTGTATATTTCATTCGCTCTGCAGCGATTATGGTTTTCACTTCCTCAACCGCTGTGTCAAGGTCGTCATTCACTACCACATATTCGTACTTATCCACATGACGGAATTCCGCATATGAAAAGTCAAGTCTGTTTTTTATGGCTTCGGGACTGTCGGTTCCCCTCCTTGTAATCCTTCTTTCAAGTTCTTCGATTGAAGGCGGCAGGACAAAAATCATTACGGCTTCGGGACATTCTTTCTTTATATTGATTGCACCGGCAACGGTTATATCTAAGATGACATCGCCTCCCGCCGCAGTTCTTTCATCAATATATTTTTTGGGTGTTCCGTAATAGTTGCCGATATATTCGTCCCATTCAATAAGGGCTCCCTTTGAAATCATATCTTCAAATTCATACCTGCTAAGGAAATAATAGCTTACGCCGTCAGTCTCGCCCTTACGGGGTGCCCTCGTTGTGGCAGAAACAGAATGGGTGATGTTTATGTCATCAGCCAGAAGTTTCTCTATGATAGCGCCCTTTCCTGTTCCGGAAGGAGCCGATACGACTATCAGGATTCCCTTTTCAGCCATTGTTCCCCCTATGCCTGCCCTTCAGGCGTTTCTTTATCATCCAGCCTATGCCCTACAGTTTCAGGCTGAAGAGCTGAAAGCACTACATGCCCGCTGTCCGTAACTATGACCGCCCTGGTGCGTCTTCCGTATGTGGCGTCTACAAGGCTGCCTTTTTCACGGGCTTCCTGGATCATCCTTTTAATCGGTGCCGACTCCGGACTTACTATCGATATTATCCTAGTAGTGGACACCATGTTTCCGAATCCGATGTTTATTAGTTTCATATGTTTCCTCTGCTATGAAGGTCTGTAAAATTCCAGAACCCTTATTCTATATTCTGTGCCTGCTCCCTAAGCTTCTCGATTATACATTTAAGCTCAAGGGCGTAATTAGTCAAATCAAGAGATGCTGATTTCGAACCAATTGTGTTGGATTCACGGTTCATCTCCTGGATTATGAAATCAAGCTTTCTCCCTACTGTTCTTTTGGTTATGTTTTCTTCAAACTGCTTTATGTGGCTTTTAAGTCTTGTAATTTCTTCATCCACACTGCTTTTATCTGCAAAAAATGCGACTTCCTGAGCCATCTTTGCTTCGTCGACATCAACACCGTCCATAAGTTCATTAATTCTGGTTTTTAGCTTTTCTTTATAAACCTCAGTTAAGCCTGATGAGCTGGCTTCAATCCCGGCCATAATCTGTCCCATCTCGCTGATTTTTATAAGCATGTCCTTTTCAAGAGCCCGGCCTTCGGTGGTTTTCATGTCAACAATCGAATCGAGGGCATTTTTAAATGCAGCTACGACCATCGGCGAGATTTCATCTTCATCAGGATCATTTTCTTCAATTGACATTATACCCGGGACAGATGAAAAATCCGATATGGTTGCTTTCCCTCTCAGATTGAGTTTGCCCTTTAGTTTATCAAGTGCTTCTTTATATTCAGAAGCAAGGTTTTCATCAATCGTTACTGATTTAGAAATTCCTGAATTTCCGCGCATTCCGATGTATATGTCAACCTTGCCGCGGGTTATCGCAGACTTTACCATACCGCGGATTTTTTCCTCCATGAAAGAAAGCCCGCGTGAACTTTTAAAATTAATATCCAGGTATCTGCTGTTTACAGATTTGATTTCAACTTTTATTGATATACTGTCATTCTCCAGTACGCTTTTCCCGTACCCGGTCATGCTAACCGCCATTTCATACCTCGTCTTTCAACCTTGCATTATTATAACATAAATCAGGAATTTTGACAGTTCTTTTTGCTAATTTTCCACTAATCCGGCGCTTTACTTTGATTTACTCCGTTTTTCGGGTTTTTTCATGTTTTTTTATCCAATTCGCCGTATTCATACATTATCGCCGCGGTCACAAAAACACCTGCGGTTTGACCCTTAATATTCTTTTACCCGGAGTAACACTTTAAATTCTCCTTGAAGTAGCAATTTTCCATTCAGATTCCGTAAATCCCCCTTCCGGACCAATGCAAATATTAATATCTTTTGTTTTTTCATTTATGAAAAATTTAGACATTCGCGCTTATAGCCGACCATTCGTTTTTACGCCGCACTAAAAGATTCTTATATCCTGCAGCTAAAAGGGCATCCGAAACGTCATTCTCACGCTCCGTAATTATCCCCGAACAGACAAGGCTGCCTCCTTCAGTTATATATTTTTTCATATCCCCTGCAAGCGAAATAATAACATCCGATACAATATTCGCTGCAATGAGATCAAACTTCCCTTCAAAGGATGCCTTACTTGACTTAAAGGCTGCCTTGAATTTATCGCTATTAATAAATTTACCGATGTCTTTTAGTTCGCCGAGAAATGCGACTGCGTTATCAATTTTATTAAGCTTGAAATTCTGTTCAGCCGTCTTAACAGCTGCCGGGTCTATATCAATGGCCAGGGCAGCTTTTGCGCCATGCTTAGCTGCAGCTATAGAGAGTATGCCTGTCCCTGTTCCAATATCCAGTACAACATCGCCAGGTCTGATATGCTCTTCAATTAAAGCCGCGCATAAGCTGGTCGATTCGTGCGTGCCTGTGCCAAAAGCCATGCCCGGATCCATTATTATCGTATTCCGTTTTATTGAACCCTCAGCTTCCCAGGATGGGATAATTTTGATTTCCGGGGTCAGGTCGAAAGGCTTGTAATATTTTTTCCAGGTTCCAGTCCATTCTGAATCATCAACTTCCCTCCATAGAAAACTAAACTCATCCAATAATTCATTCAAGGCAACCTTTAAGTTATCAAAAATAAAATCGGTTGTGAAATATGCAGTAACCCGGTATATATCCAGTATTTGAGAAAAATCCCCGTAGTCTGCCAGCTCTTTTGCACCGGCTTTGTCTATCAGGGATTTTATTTCTTTGGGATTTTGTATACGAGTACCGTTGGCGCCTGCCTCAAACAGAGCCATCGATGCCATTTCGGTAATATCTTTATTGGATTCTATGCAGATTTCAATCCATTTCATATTATTTCTTGGGTTTCTTCTCTTCACCCATAAGTACGGCGTATTCCTTTAGGGCAGCCTTTTGCTTTCTATTCAGTTTTTTAGGGACCTCAACAAATACTTCTACGATAAGGTCTCCCCTGTTTCCTGTTCTCAATGAAGGCATTCCTTTATTCCTCATCCTGAATTTGTCTCCTGACTGGGTTCCATCGTGAATTTTATATTTCACTTTGCCATCAATTGTTGGTATCTCGATTTCCGCACCAAGTGCTGCCTGAGTAAATGATACTGTTATCTTAAGCAGTAGGTTTGTGCCGTTCCTGATGAAATCCTTATGGGATTTCACCCTCACAGTAACCAGTAAATCGCCGGGAGGGCCCCCCATTTTGCCCGGTTCGCCTTCGCCCCTTAATGAGATAGTATGGCCGTTGTCTATACCAGCAGGTATGTTTATGTCAATCTTACGGGTTCTCCTTATTTGGCCCGTGCCCCGGCAATTAGTGCAGTGTTCTTTTATGATTTTGCCTGTGCCTCGGCATGCATCACAGGTCTGCTCATTGACGAATTGTCCGAACAAGGTGTTCTGCCGCACCCTCATTCGACCTGATCCATGGCATTTTGAGCATTCTTCGGGTTCTGTTCCGGCTTTCGCTCCTGTCCCCTCGCACTCAGGACAATTTTCATGCCTAAGGATATTAACGCTCTTCTTAACCCCAAAGGCTGCTTCTTCAAATTCAATGGTTACATGTTCGCGGATTTCCGCCCCTTTGCGGGGGCCGGCCCGCCTGGCGGATGAACCTCCGAAGCCACCGAAAAATGATTCGAAGATGTCCTCGACACCTCCGAACCCAAATCCTCCGAATCCACCTGCACCGCCCGCGGTCGGGTCATTAAACCCAAACTGGTCGTATCGCGCACGTTTATTGGAGTCGCTTAGTATTTCGTATGCTTCGCTTATTTCCTTGAATTTATGTTCAGCCTCAGGGTCATCCTGGTTAATATCAGGATGAAATTGCTTTGCAAGGCGTCTGTACGATTTTTTTATCTCATCGTCTCCGGCGTCTTTTGAAACCCCCAGAACCTCATAATAGTCTCTCTTTTCAGCCACAAATGTCTCCTTGAAAAGACGCCGCCCTATTACAGGCGGCATCGGTGATATTATTCTTGTTCTTCGTCATCTACGACTTCGTAATCCGCATCGTATACATTTTCAGCATCTTCAGTGTTTTCTTCGGGTCCCTGTTGCGCTCCCGGATCTGCTTCTGCGCCCGGATTCTGCGAATATATCTTCTGGGACACTTCATTGAAAGCTTCCATCAGCTTGTCGTTTGTTTCCTTGATTCTACCTGTATCAGTACCCTTGAGGGCTTCTTTTACATCGTTGATTGCGGATTCAAGTTTCGCTTTATCAGCTTCTTCAAGTTTGTCAGCCAGGTCCTTCAATGTCTTTTCAGTCTGGTAGACAGCTGAGTCAGCGTTGTTCCTGATTTCGACTTCTTCCTTGCGCTTTTTATCCTCTTCAGCATGCTGTTCGGCTTCCCTGACAGCTGATTCTATATCATCATCTGAAAGATTCGACGATGCAGTAAGGGTTATCTTCTGTTCGTTGCCTGTCCCCATATCCTTTGCACCAACATGAACAATACCGTTTGCATCGATGTCAAATGTAACCTCGATCTGCGGGATTCCCCTCATTGCCGGCGGAATACCTGACAATTGGAATCTACCAAGTGTCTTATTATACTGGGCCATTTCCCTTTCGCCCTGCAGAACATGAATATCAACTGAAGGCTGGTTGTCAGCAGCAGTTGAGAAAACCTGGCTTTTCTTTGTCGGAATGGTTGTATTCCTTTCAATGAGTTTTGTGAAAACTCCACCGAGGGTTTCGATTCCAAGTGACAAAGGTGTAACATCAAGAAGAAGAACGTCTTTTACATCTCCTGTCAGGACACCTGCCTGGATGGCTGCGCCTACAGCAACGCATTCGTCAGGATTAATTCCCTTGAATGGGTCTTTGCCAAGATATTTTTTAACTGCATCCTGTACCGCCGGTGTTCTTGTGGAACCACCTACCATAAGTATTTTGTGAATATCAGATTTATCAAGGCCTGAATCTTTCATTGCTTTTTTAGTCGGGCCCATTGTTTTTTCCACCAGATCTGTCGTCATTTCATCAAATTTCGCTCTTGTGAGGGTCATGTCGAGATGTTTTGGACCTGTTGCATCGGCTGTGATAAAAGGAAGATTGATGTTGGTTGACATAACAGTCGAAAGTTCAATCTTCGCTTTTTCAGCGGCTTCTTTAAGGCGCTGTTTCGCCATTTTATCTATTGATAGGTCAATGCCGTTTTCTGCCTTGAATGTTTTTACCATGTAGTCAATTATCTTATTATCAAAATCATCGCCACCGAGTCTGTTGTTTCCGTTTGTTGCCAAGACTTCAAAAACGCCTTCGCTTATATCAAGGATTGATACATCAAATGTTCCTCCGCCAAGGTCAAACACCATTATTTTCTGGTCTTCTTCTTTGTCGAGTCCATAAGCCAGCGCTGCAGCCGTAGGCTCATTAATTATCCTTAATACTTCCATTCCTGCGATTTTACCGGCATCTTTTGTAGCCTGTCTCTGGGAATCGCTGAAGTATGCAGGAACCGTGATTACAGCCTGCTGTATTGTTTCTCCGAGATAACTTTCCGCATCAGTTTTCAATTTCTGGAGAACCATAGCCGAGATTTCCTGCGGTGTATAATTCTTGCCGTCTATATCAACCTTTCTATTCGTTCCCATGTCCCTTTTGATTGAGAGAACGGTTCTGTCCGGATTGGTTATCGCCTGTCTTTTTGCCACCTGGCCGACCATTCTTTCACCTGTCTTTGAAAAAGCGACTACCGATGGGGTCGTTCTGCCGCCTTCAGCATTTGCGATTACGACGGGTTCTCCGCCTTCCATGACCGCAACGCATGAGTTTGTTGTTCCTAAGTCTATTCCAATTACTTTTGCCATTACTTTATCCTCCTATGGATTGTTTATTTAATGTTCAGTTTGCCACTTTGACTAAACTGTGCCTAATTACCTTGTCTTTGAATATATAGCCTTTTTGAAGCACTTCTATAACTTCGTTTTCACCGTGGGCTTCATCAGTCACATGCATGATTGCATTGTGCATTTCAGGGTCGAAGTTTTCTCCGAGGCATTCTATTTCATCTATATCCAGCTTGTCCAGAGCTTCCCTAAACTGGCGGTATACCAATTCGATGCCTTTCTTCAGTGCTGCCTTTTCCGCATTGTCATCGACGCTGGTCTTGGCCAATTCCATACTGTCTATGACAGGAAGGAATGCTTCAAGCAGGCTTGCTGTCGAATTCTTGTAGATTTCGTCTTTTTCCCTGATAGTCCTCTTCCTGTAATTATCAAATTCAGCGGCCAGACGCCTGTAGCTGTCAGTTACTTCTGCCTTTTCCATTTCAAGCTGGTCCGCTTTAATTTCAAATTCGTTGTTTTCTTCAACCGCTTCCACGGTTTCTTCAATGGGTATCTCTTCTGTCTTGTCCTTGTTGCTTTTACCTTTAGCTGCTGCCATTTTGCTCTCCTCTCTACAGCATCCTGAGCATCTCATGCATAAGTTTGTCTACGTCGCGCATTGATGCCAAAACTTTTCTATAATTCATCCTGAGCGGTCCTGCAACCCCAAAGGAAATCATTCCTCGTGTGTTGAAATCAAACGTCCTGTACATGGTGGTCATGCCTTTGAACTCTCCGATTTCGTTTTCGCTGCCTATCCTAATTGTTATTTCGTTTTTGCCAGGTTTCCTGAACATATTGCAAAGAACCTGCTGTTCATTGAATATCCTTATCACTTCCCTGGCTTTGTTGTGGTCATGGAACTCCGGAAGGTCGAATAGGTTTGATGCACCTTCTACGATTACATCCATGTCGCAGTTTTCAGCTGCCTGTGTTGCAATGCTGGCAACAATTTTCTCAAGGTCATCCTTGTATTCTGAAAATTCGATTTCCACATCGCTGATATTGAAGCTTTTAACCCCCTTGAGCTTGGTTGTAAGGGCCTGGGAAAGTTCATCAAGTTTTTCCTTAGGGACATCGGTTTTTATCTCAGTGGAAAAACTTATGGTTTTTTTGCTTTCCATCAACACAACGCAAAGAATTTCCCTATCCTGGACCTTGATCAAGTGGACAAGTTCCACTGAGTCCCTGCCATCTGCTGCGATTATCGCGATTGATGCATAGTGGGTATATGATGATACTTCGCGTGATACACTTTCGACCAGACGTCTGAAGGATTCGGGTTCCATATAGCTTGAAAGCTGGATGAATTCTTCTTCGAAATTACTGAGGCTTTCATCAAGAATCGTATTCACATAGAAACGGTATGCCTTTTCCATGGGGATCCTTCCGGCTGATGTATGCGGCGATGCTATAAATCCAAGGTCTTCAAGATGTGCCATCTCATTTCTAATGGTAGCGGAACTCACACCGAAGTCATATTTGTTTGCAACAGTTTTAGAACCTACGGGTTCTGCACTTTTAACATATTCTTCGATTATGGCCCTAAGTATGGCCGTGGTTCTTAGGTTCATTCATTCCTCCCGTTAGCACTCGCGCACCGAGAGTGCTAACCTACACAAAAGATACCACCCACCCGCTGCTTTGTCAATACCATTTCACAAAATTTATAAGGTTGCCTTAAATTTTAGAATACAAAAGGCTGCCTTGCATGTTTCAATTTTCAGCATATTTCTATGTAAAAATCTATATTCTAAAATAGTTCGTGTTTTTTAACTTTTTTATACGCAAAAAACGACAGCTATTGAAAAATAACTGCGCAGTAAATTTGTCTACCGAAAATTATTCTATTTGTTAAATATATTTATGACGGATACATTGCACTTTTAAGTTCTGCCATAGTCATTCCGCTGAATTTCCTTATTTGAACAAGGGTTAATCCTATTTGTCTCATTCTGAATATTACCCTTTTCTTACATATAACATCTGAATAAACCAGAAGGTTATCAATTGAATTTGTCATTAGTTCATTATTATAAACTTTCATTGCTTCATCATCATAATATCTTTGAAGATTAACTTTCAATATCATATTATCATCGATTGCACTGTTTAGAAAATCTTCCATTTTAAATGGCGGCATCAGTTTATCGTCGTTATTAGTAATCTGGTTTAAATAATAGACAAGATGATCATCACCTTTGAATCCTACAAATTCCTCAACTGTATATGGATGATATTTGAAACTACATTCATAACGCTCCAAGACCTCAGGAAAATAAAAGTCTCCCTCTTTTGTTTTGTAGGCCCTGGCAGATGACCATGAGTAATCCCACGGGCAATCCAATAAACCTGCTTTCACGGGGTTCCTCAAAATATACCTAAAAAGCCTGAAAAAATATATTTCGTCATTAATAGGTATGCTTTTATATCTCCTGCTAAACAGCTTGCCTTTTCTGTTGTACTTTTTATTATAATATTTAGCAAAGCGTGTGCATAAACTTATAACTATTGATGAAATCTTCTTTTCTTTACCCTCTTTTATTATCATATGAATATGATTGTGCATTATTGCATGAGCATAAATTTTACAATCCATCTTTTTCATTACTTCCACCATAATTTGAATGAATTTTCTCCGGTCATCCAGGTTGGAAAACACCTTCAGTTCTTTTATGAAATTTAATATTATGTGGTATTCATCATTTTTACTCTTATATCTGATACAGTTCATGATGCCCTCCTGTGTGATATGGTAAATATTACCATATAGAATTGTAGCTGTCAATAAATGTCATGCTAATTTTCAAGATAATAAAACAATCAAGGTGCCTTGAATGAATTATCAATTTTATGCTAAAGGCTGCCTTAAATAAATTTTCTAAATACTTTGTTTGCGTAATCCAGTCCTTTTGAAGTGAGTTTAAATTTTTCTCCTGCTGAAACGAGTAACCCTGCACCAATGCATTCGTTAATTTCATTCCCGTAAACTGAAAAAATATCTTTTTTATACCTTAGTAGAAAATCTTTTGTACTGATACCATCAATCAATCTTAACCCAAGGATCATAAATTCCTTGACGCTTTCCTCTTCATCAATTATTTCTGAGTAATCTTCTGGAAATTTAAAATCGTTCAATGATCTAATATAGGTACCTAGGTCGCCAGTGTTCGAAAACCTTCTATTATCGTAATAAGAATGAGCGCCGGCTCCAAATCCGAGGTATTCATCAAGTAACCAATACCCTAAATTATGCTTACACTCTCTACCTGGTAATGCAAAATTAGAAATTTCATAATGTTTAAAACCTTTGGTAGGAAGATATCCTAAGGCTGCCTTGTACATATTTCTGTCTTTTCCATCATCAGGTTCAGGTAGCAGACCTTTATCAAGCATGTTTTGAAGCGGAGTATCCTCGCCTACTTTAAGGCTGTAACAGGAAATATGAGACATACCGAGTTCAACGGCAATATGAAGGGAATTTCTAAATCCTTCCTCCGTCTGAAGTGGGTAGCCGTGCATTAAATCAATGCTTATGTTATCAAATCCTGCTTTCCGCGCATCTTTAATATTGCGAATTGCCAGGGCCCGGTCGTGGATCCGCCCCATTATAATCAGCATGTCATTTTCGAAAGACTGTACGCCAAAACTAATCCTGTTAATCCCGGATTCACGGTATTCAAAAAGCTTTTCATAGTCAACCGTACCAGGATTGGCTTCGATAGTTATTTCGGTATCTTTAGTAAAATTGAATCTGTTTAAGGCAGCCTTTATGTATTTCACATCTGGATATGAAGGGGTTCCACCGCCAAAGAAGATGCTTGTTATGTTCGATTCAGCGATTTGCGGGGCGTAAAGGGCTATCTCGGTATCAAGGGCCTTGAAATAGCTTTCCATTAGATAGGATTTATCATCATACGTTACAAAGTCGCAGTACGCACAGCGCTGCCTGCAAAATGGGATGTGAATGTAAATCCTTAAATCTTTCATATTAAGTATCCAATTTCAAAACACTCATAAATGCTTCCTGCGGGACTTCCACACTGCCAAGCGACCTCATTCGTTTCTTTCCCTCTTTTTGTTTAGAAAGTAGTTTTTTCTTCCTGCTTATGTCACCGCCATAGCATTTTGCCAGAACATCTTTCCTGTAAGCCCTGACTGTTTCACGAGCAATTATTTTGCCGCCGATGCATGCTTGAATGGGTATTTCAAACTGATGTTTGGGAATGTTTTCCTTTAGCTTTTCAGCTATCTTCCTTCCCCTAGCATACGCCTTTGACTCATGTACTATAAAAGATAACGCATCAATCTTATCTCCGTTTAATAGCACATCCAATTTAACAAGTTTAGAGCGTACATAATCAGTTACTTCATAATCAAGCGAAGCATACCCTTTTGAACGGGACTTCAAGGCATCGAAAAAATCGTAAATTATTTCATTCAGCGGAATATTGTAATTCAGCTGAACCCTGGTTTCCTCAAGGTAAACCATATCAATGAAAACGCCCCTTCTTTCGACGCAAAGATCCATAATATTCCCCAGGAATTCAGTCGGAACAATGATTCCCGACTTAGCAATCGGTTCTTCCATCCAATCAATATCATTAGGATCGGGCATATTTGCAGGATTGTCTACTTTTAAAGCTGTACCATCATTTTTCACTACATTGTATATGACACTTGGGGCAGTTGTTACCAGATCCATATCATATTCTCGCTCAAGCCTTTCCTGGATTATTTCCATATGAAGTAATCCAAGGAAACCGCATCTGAATCCGAATCCCAGTGCAACACTTGATTCCGGTTCATATAATAGTGAAGCATCATTAAGTTTCAGCTTTTCAAGAGCATCTCTTAAGTCATTATATCTAGCGCCGTCCGCCGGGTATATTCCGCAGAACACCATCGGGACAGCTTCCTTATAGCCATGCAAAGGCTGCACTGCAGGATTTTCTGCCGAGGTTATAGTGTCGCCGACTCTTGTATCAGCCACATTCTTTATACTTGCAGTGAAATACCCTACTTCACCGGCCTTAAGTTCCTCAGCCGGGACATATCCGCCGGGTTTCATATATCCGACTTCGTTTACAAGATGGCGGCATTCTGCATTCATCATCAAAACAGTCTGATTTAATGAAAGGGTGCCTTCCATGACACGGACAAAAACTATTACGCCTTTATACGAGTCGTATTTTGAATCAAAAATCAAAGCCTTCAATGTATCGCTTTCCGGCACATTGGGCGGAGGCAGATATTTCACAATCGCCTCCAGTACTTCTTCAATGTTGATTCCATTTTTTGCAGAAATCCTGGGCGCATGCTGGGCTTCAATGCCTATAATATCCTCAATTTCATTAATTACATGTTCTGGTCTGGCCGCCGAAAGGTCAATTTTATTTATGACAGGCAAAACCTCCAGCCCGTTTTCAACAGCCAGATATACATTGGCAAGCGTCTGGGCTTCTATGCCTTGCGCTGCATCAACCACTAGGATTGCCCCGTCGCACGCGGCAAGGCTGCGGGACACTTCATAGGTGAAATCCACATGTCCCGGTGTGTCAATCAAGTTGAATATATACTCTTTTCCGTCCAGGGCATTATAAAGCATCCTTACTGCCTGGGATTTGATAGTTATTCCCCTTTCCCTCTCCAAATCCATGTTGTCGAGTATCTGGTCCTCCATCTCCCTGTCAGTCAGCAGTCCGGTTTTTTCTATGATTCTATCGGCAAGGGTTGACTTGCCGTGGTCAATATGTGCAATTATACTGAAATTGCGAATCCTGTTCTCAAAATCTCCCATTTTCACTCCGTTTTTTTCTTGCTATTTCCCAGTAATTATAACATACTTAAAAAAGATTTTAATATAAGGACGGTAACATATGAAGAAACGGATTTTAGCCGTATTTTTATTATTAGCAATACTATTTACTTTTGGAGGATGTAAGAATATGGAAATCAACCAAATGGACATGCCTGAAATAGGCGAGGAAATCGCTATTATAAAAACTAATATGGGCGATATTTACATACGTTTATTTAAAAGAGATGCCCCGGACGCCGTGGAGAATTTCACAACACATGCCAAGAACGGTTATTATGACAACCTGATATTCCATAGGGTAATAAGCGATTTTATGATTCAAGGAGGCGATCCTACAGGTACCGGAATGGGCGGCGAAAGCATCTGGGGACAGACTTTTTCTGATTATTTCACAGGAAACCTTTTCCACTTTAAAGGTGCTTTATCAATGGCAAATTCGGGTTCAAATACAAATGGAAGCCAGTTTTTTGTTGTACAGGCAGGACCTCTTAAAACAAACACGGATGCTGAAGCATGGTTGAAAGCTCATAAATATGATGAAGAAGTAATTCAAAATTACTTAAACACCGGCGGCACTCCTTGGCTTGACAACGGCCATACAAGCCCGGGTTCTACCAATGACGGTCATATGGTCTTTGGCCAGGTGTTCAAAGGGATAGATGTTGTTGATGCGATCGCAGCAGTAGATGTAGACAATACATCTTCAAAGCCAGTTGATGATGTTGTAATGCTGACGATTGAAATAGTCGAATATACAGGGCAATAAAACTTATTAAAGAAAAGAGCCGAGAGGCTCTTTTTTTTATTTCCATTCTTTGATTTTTTCTTCTGCCCTTAGTAAACCATCGAATGTATCAGCCTCTTTAATTATGTCGTATCCCCTTTTCCCCCCGGTTGGGCGAATTCGCTGGAACTGAACATACGGAGGTTTAATTTCAACAATATTGAATTTATCGGGCTTTTCCACAAACCGAAATATTGCATTCAAGGCACCCTTGTATATCCTGTCGCAGGATTCTTTTGGCGATAGGTGGATTGCGCTTATATTTTTTTTATAATACTGCTCATAGGTCATCTCATCCCCGCTTCCAGTTTCAAAACACTCTTTTACAGCTACTGTTTCCATATTCGGGCACCAACCGAGAGCCTCTGAAGTGAATGCCTTATCACCGCTTCCGAATATAGGCGGAACACCAAAATTTCCTGCACCTGCAGCCGTCCTGCCGAACTCACCGAGAGATATGTCATTAAGTCTGTAATCAATTACAGTAAAATTACCCGAATGAGCCATGTGGGCGCTTTCAGTACCGGCTTTGGCATGCTGCCCGACCCACGAGATGGCATCAATTTTAATTTTTTCACAAATAATATGGGTTGGGACCTGCCTAACATACTTGGCCTTAGCATGAAGGAGTTCAATGTCAACAGCACCAGGGCCATGTCCGTCAAGTACTATTACATCATCAGCCCCCCCGTCAAGAAATCCCTGTACCGCTGCATTAACCTCGTTTGTTAGCAGGCGGGTTGCCTTTTCATAATATTTTGAGTGCAGCTGCGTCCAATTGTCTTTATCAACTACACCTGCAACACCTTCCAGGTCAGTAACAATCAATACTCTCATAATCTTACTCCTTAAAAAAGTTTTCTATTATCGCTTTAAACAACATAAGGTTGCCTTCTTTGTTAAAATGCGTGTTGTCGAATCTCCACTTGCTATTTGGTATACCGCTGAAGAATTCAAACAGGTTTATAAAAGGGATATTATTATCAAAGGCTGCCCTAATTAAAACATCCATTATAGGTTTTGTCACCGTTTCATCAGGGTTGTATTTATTGTCCTGTCCCCATTGAGGATCAGAAGTTGTTGAGTGTGGTGGTGATATTAAAATAACTTCGGTTTTCTTTTTCTTCAAATTAGCCAGCAATTCGTATAAGGCAGCCTTAAAGCTTCTAGGATTGTTCATGCGGCGGTTGTTTGCCCCGATAATTAATATGCATAGGTCAGGCTTATATTTATAAATACGTTCATAAGAATTTTCCAGCATCCATTCAACGGTTTTGCTTCCGCTGCCGGTCATGAATACCTCTGTTTTTGCATCAGCGGCACCGGCAAGGTTTAAAAGGCTGCCTTCTTTGATATTTTTTAGTAATCCGGATTTTGATTTTCCCCATTTGAAGTTAGTACCACTAAATATTTCAGTGTTTCCTGATAAATCGTATTGTAGTCCATCGGATTCAAACAAGGCAGCCTTTGGATTAGTTATAAAGCAGAGATCTTCAGGGCAGCCTTTGAGTTGGATTGCAGAATCAGAGTCTTGAATATCAAAACGCAGAGTGTCAAGGGGCAGTTGATCTGTTAAAGGCAGCCTTTGATCGTGTTTTTTTATTAAGGAAGCCTTCTGAGGAACAAATGATGGATTCTGATTATGAAATTCATAATTAATATTTGAAGCCGGACACCAGTTTTTACTATGACCTATTAAATAGTCGCGGAGCATGAATGACCATGAGCGCATTGCCAAGGGACAATCCCATGCGTTCATTCTGGGTTCATCAATGAAATCATACCGGTTGTATGCAAGGCTGTCACCGGTTATAACGATTGAACAATCCTTTTGTAGTAAGTATAAGTAATTTTTTAAGTTGTAAAATGACATAAATCATCCTTCAGAAAACTTCTGAAATTCTTCATAAATCCGATAAAGGCAACCTTACAGCCTACCTGAAACAAAATGTTGTTCAAGGCAGCCTTGCGGTGGCTTGTGTTAAAAAAGGCTGCCTATTTGGTGAAGGCAGCCTTTGGGTTATTCGCTGTAAGCTTTTTCGACTTTTTCGAAGGCGCGGAATATCAGATCTGCCTCTTCTTCTCCCCAGCTTTCGTAAACAAAAAGATTGAAGCAGCTTCCAAGGGATTCGGCCACGTTCGGGCAGTCGAATTCAGTTGTGTAATTCCCTTTGTACTGCGGTGCAGTCCATGGGAAACCGCCGGTTCCGAAAGCCTTCTTGTTGATGAACCAATCCATCATGAAGGGACGCGCAAAGCTATAGTCTTTTATCATCTTAACACCTTCAGCTTCAACTGCTTCCAGAAATTCCGCTTTGCTGCAGCTCACGGTTCCTTCGTTAAACTGAAGCCTATAGAACCAATATGAAGGTTCGGAACCATCAGG
>Ga0233412_10000261_pt1 | contig 31207 bp, 38 predicted proteins | sample Na_anoxic_4_MG_FD_180667 | JGI IMG/M metagenome (GOLD analysis project Ga0233412, IMG submission 180667) | Seawater microbial communities from Saanich Inlet, British Columbia, Canada - Na_anoxic_4_MG | ecosystem: Environmental > Aquatic > Marine > Inlet | place: Canada: British Columbia... | reverse complement strand
GAAAAAATAAGAACCGATAAATAAAAAAAATTCAACGAATTAAAAAATAAACGTACGTCTAAAGAATTCGAAGAATGGTTTTTGAATTATAAACCTTATTCTATAAAAGAGAAATTGAATCAAAATAAAAATAATAATAAAAAAACTAAAAATAAAACTAAAAATAAAAGTAAAAAAATACCAAAAAAGAGTATTAATGAATTAATATTTGGTAAGCAAAAAAGAAAAAAACGAAAAACACAGAAAAACTTGTATTAAACACAATATTCCTCTAAAAGACATATAAATAAACTCTGTATCATTTTATATGTTATTTTTTTTAAAAAAAATAATTTTTTAGGCGCTTTAAATTGGGAATATATATAAGCAATATAAATTATTATTTTTTCGATAAATGATTTTAATAGATATATTATATAATTAATAATAGTCCATTCGTTTACATAACTACACATACTAGTGTTTTGGTTTTTAATAAAAAAATTATGAATCTCTAACATACCTGATAATATTCTATGAATATTGGTTTTCTCATTTTTGATATTAAAAATATTTTGAATTTTATCTATACCAAATAGGTCTAAATATAATATTTTTCGTCCATTTATCGGTTTAAATAAAAATGGATTTATACCATCAATATATTTTTTTTGATAAAGAAAATTACCATTAATCAAATAAGGAATAAAACACGATCGAATTATACTATCTATAATATCATTTTTATCGCTGTATATCGACTTTATATATTTTTTTCTTTTTGATAAATGATAATAGGTAATATATAATCGGTTATTTACTATATTACATATATCGTCAGAGATATAGTCTTTCAATATTTCTCCTATTTTCGTGATCAAATCTAAACTATGTTTTTTTTTTAATAAAGTATAAATTGGTTTATATAGGTCTATCATAATTTCTAATTTATCTATATAAAACAGAAACCCTGTTAAAGCACCAATACTACATCCAGATATTCTTTTTATTTTAATCATTCCACGTTTTTCCATTTCTTTTAAAAATAATACCCCTCCCGTTAAATAACTACCATTAAATATTCCTCCGTCTAATATTAAATCAATTGATATACATTTTTTAATTGAGAGAGTTTCTACTAACTTTGTTACATAGTTTTCCATAATTTAAATATAGTAAAACTATTCCATTTATTTACGTAAAAATCATTATTTTTTATCTATTATTTAATTATATAATGAAAACTAAAAAAGCAAAACGTTGTAAAATAGGAGGAACTCGCAAAAATTATCATATAAAATTAAAAAAAATTTATCCAAAATGTTCATATGATATTAGTAATAATCATGATAAATATGAAAACGCAAATATTACCTATGGGGAAATGAACTATGAGGGAATGGATAAGCTTAAACATTATTTTAAAAAAAATAAGAAGACTTATAATAATTTTATAGATATCGGATCAGGTAGAGGTAAATTATGTTTTTATATGATAAATGAACCAAGAATTAAAACCGTTATAGGAGTTGAGATAGTAAAAGAACGCCATGATGATGCTATTAAAATTCAAGAAAATTTACAATCAAAATTGGCAAATAGAGTTATTTTATTGAATGATAATGTTTGTAATATAGACTTATCAAAATTTTTTGATAGATCAGTATTTGTTTGGTGGAGTAATTTATGTTTTGAACAACAAAATACAAATATAATATTTCAAAAATTAAAAAATGAACTTCCGAGTCAATCTATAATATGTTGTTCAAAACCCATCGCAACTGAAATAATGAATTATTCTGATAAAATAAGCGTACCGATGTCTTGGTGTAATGAAAGCACCGTTTATATTTATTATCTTTAAAACTTACTAAAGGTTTCCAATATTTTTAATAAAATATAATAAATAATTCCAAATAAAACACTTTTAAATATGTTACCATTTAGGTTCAAATTACCATCCATATTAAATAAAAATGGTAAATAAGCAAATAAAAATTTTCTAATAAATGGTAACTGAAATAAGAAATAAAGTATAATCAATAATATTGGCGTTTGATATTCATAATAAATTTCATCTATTGTATTCATTTTCTGTTTATTTTTATTATAATTATTAATTATTTCTTCATTTGCAATATCTGTCTCTATATAATTTGTTTGTTGCGGCGGCGGAATATAACCAGGTTGTATATACGGATCATTTACAATATTTGTAGTATTCATAGGAATATCACGTGATGGTAGCTGGGTCACTCCTGTATTACTAGCTTTCTGAATACCTGAAACTATTTGACTTATAGTAGAATCATCTAAATTTATTCCATGAGGTTTATCTTGAACATCATTACTTTGCTCCATTTGTTTTTCGCTAATTACTAAATTAACATTTTCTTGATTATTTCCTATAATCGGATCTGTTACTAAATCGTTTATATTAGTTGTATCGCTCATAACAATAGTAAAGATAGATTGATTTTTATAATTACGCATTTTCTTCCTCAAATCTAATAGTTCTTTTATTTTTATCACATTTTGTCGCAACAGGATTGAATTTATAACATTTTTCACCATCCTTGAATGTTTTTTTTTCTATATCGTCTAATGGCGGCGCATAGAAAATAATACAATTTTTATCTTTACACATTCGTCTAAATAATGTAGCCAATCCCATTCCTAGTAATAATGACATCATTACTTTTCCTGTTTTTGAATGAACAAATTTACCTAAATTTACCATCTTTATTATTTGTATATATTTTAGTTTATGTACTTTGTATCGGAATTCTTGATAATAATGACGATTTGTTTGGACATTTTACTTCTTGTTGTTCAAAATAAAAACAGTTATCTGCTTGGTCTTTAAATAATACTTTATCAATATTTTCTGGACTAGGATACACATATACTATTTTATTTTCAGGTCCTAAAATATATGTAAGAAATATTCCAATTGCAAAACTAATTAAAAAAACTGGTAAAGATATATAATTTAACAACATATATATATCTTACATATAAAAATTAAATTCGCGCGTATTTGTTAATAAACCGATCGTAATGTAAATGATCGCTCATTAAATTTGCTAATGTATCCAAAAACATACTATAGTCTTTTTCACCTTTTTTAACACTAAATAAAGTAAGCAGAGTATCTTGATAAGAACTGGTTAGTTGATTAAAAAACTTATTATAATCTTTATTTCCGAGATCAAATTGAACTATTCCATTTGCTTTTATTTTTTTGGGAGGAATAATCAAATTTACAGGATTTATAAATTCACATGGTTTACCTTTTTTACGATTATTATAACAACTTGTTAAAAAGAGCTTCATCCATTCCGGATCATTTTTTAAAACTTCTTTTAATTCTTTACTAAAATCATTATAAATTTTTTCATAAGAGTTATTTTTCCAATTGATAATACCATCCTTAATAGTGTATGGATTGGTCGTTAATTCGGTTTCATCAATTTGAATAGTTTTATTATATTTTATAGTACCATATACAAATGACTCCACTTTTGGAGGAACCAACTCTAATAGTGACGACTCTATACTATATTGTTGCTGTATTAAATGATAAGTATTGTCATTATTATCATATGAGACAAATTTTGTTTTATATTTTATACTAGATAATATTTCGTTAGTCTCGGTTAATTTATTGATATATATATTAATTGCATCTTGAATAAAACTATTTTGATCCGTCTCGTTAAATTTTTTGATACATTCTTTTATTTCTGCAATATAAATCTGAGCGTTTTCAAATTTTTTTTTATAATCTTCTTTTTCTTCTTTATTATCTAATTCTTCTGTAAAAAAAATAGTATATTCTTCTAACAACATTAATTTTTCATTCAAATCTTTTTTTAGTTTATCAAAAACAGAAACGACTGTATTATCGTCGATAAAATTGAATAACTGTTTATTTTTATTTTTAATAATTTCATTTTTAACTTTATTTATACTGTCTTGAATTTCGTCTAATAATTCGCGAATTAAATAAAAAGAGCCTAAATTTATTTTTATATCTAAATTACATGGGTTACTTGATATATTACATATGGCGCGAATTAACCGTTCACCTTTTTCTATATTAGATGTGAAATTAGTACCTCCAATTCTTTTACAATTTATACATTTGGGTTTATATTTCTTAAATTCTTCCCTTTTTTCTTTCATACTAAGTTTATTATTATGTATAATTTTTTTTTTTGTATCTGATATTGAACTCTCATAATTAGCTTTTAACTTATAATATTTATTTAACTGATTTGATATACTATCTTCCTCTGACATCTATATTACTTAATTATATTTATTTTTATTTAATTAAAGTAATAAACTAATAAATCAATTTAGTACGATATGCGCTTACTTCATTTTCCCAGTTCGGTAAACCAGTTATTAACTCGTCTCTCGCTTTTTTTTTAGATATTTCATAATTTTTTATTCGCGATAAAATATAATTTTGAGTTTCTATGTCCTTTTCTTTTTTTTGAATAGGTGTTAGCTTTCCCTTATATTTATAAAATAGTATAGCAATCACTACAATTAAGAATAGAAATAACATACCAATATTAAAGACATAGTTATGATATGTTTCTTTTATTTCATGACAATTTTTTAATGATTTATTTAAAAAATATTTTATACCTGGTTCTACTAAACTAGGTTTTTGTATATCTTGAAAAAAGGTGAAATTCATATATTTTATAAGTAATTTATTAAAATAAATTATACTTATTATTTATATGAGTTCCTCTATAAATATTGTTATGTTTTTGATAGTTACGGTGGGTTATTATATGACGATAAAAAGTTATTTGAAATTAGATATTATTTCTGATCCTGATAAGTATAAAAAATTTAATAATGATACTCATACCAATTTAGCTATTTATCTAATAGCTGTATTACTTTCACAATATTTTATTAACGTTTATAATATTACGGATAAATGTGGGGGGGAAATGACTGAAAACTTAGGATTAGCTGCTTTAGTTACTTTTTTACCATGGACATTTATGTTTGGACTTGTGGTTATCGTATTAATATTATATCCGGGATTTAAAGGTGCATTTTCGGATGTAATTGGTTATTTTTTTGTATATTCGTCGGCAAATAAAATATTAACCGATCTGTTAGTTGATAAAAATATTCAAGATAAAATGGATAATAACCCCAACGCTTCTGAAGAAGATAAAAAAGCCATGCAAGACGTAGCTAGTGTTATTATTAAAATTTGCGGGAATAACTCTATCTTAATAAACCAAATAGTTCCTGAAAATTTTATAAATTATTGGAAAATAATGAAACCTTTAATGAAAAAACAGTATCAAAGTGAGGAGGGTGGACAAGAGATACAAAAAAAATTATTTGATTTAGTTGTTACTAGGGACAACGTGGGTGAAATTATGTGGTTTATTTATACTGGAATATTAGTTACTTCGCTCGTTCAATTACAAATGTCTTCACAAGGTTGTAACTATTCCAGCGCTACTATGGAGAAGAATTATCAAGATTTCTTGGACCAAGAACAAGATGCTGCTGATAAGAGAGATAAGGCAACTAATCAAGTTTATACTGTATCATAACTTAAATATAATGACAGTCTTTATGATGATACACAATACAAAATATTAGATAATATTTAAACCATTTGTTATGAGTGAAATGGTTTAAATTAACTGTGTATAATATATAACACCTAAATAAGATAAAACCCCTAAAATTATAGAAAGTAGCCATATCGGAAAAATTGTTTTATTTTTATAGCCAATACCAAATTCGCGTATACTACCGTCTTTATCATATAAAAACTTGGGTTTACATATTTGTATCAATACAAATATAACTACAAATAGAATAATTGCTATCAATGTTTGATTATCTTTTAAATATTTTTTATTCATCTTATATATATTCTATTAAATTATTTTTATTCCTCTTCTTCAAAATCATTATAATAATCTGTATTTAAATTAGACATATCATACTCTTCATATTCAATCATTTGTTCGTTTTCCCTATCATCAATAAAATCGTCTATTAAAATATCTCTATTTCTATCTGTTAATACCGGTTCTTCTCTATCTAGACGTGATTCTATTTTTGCCATCTCGTTTCTAAATTCGCGATCATCGTCATAATTTTCTTTTGAGTATTGTGTCAATCCTTTTTGTAGACCTTTATTCCAAGCACCTAGTTTATTTATTTTTAATATAGTATCGGCATCGCGTTCCTCGTCACTCATAAATTTCAGTCGATCTGTGATAATATCTTTCTCTCTTTCTTTTAATTTAAATATATTATTTTGGATATCTTGATAAGAATAATTCGTTATTTTATTATGCTCACAAAATATTTCAATATATACCACCAATAAATTTCCTATTTGTTCTTTCAGTTTTTTCAGTGATCCATTTATAACTACGCTGTCTATTGTATTAACCGCTTCGATTGACTCATCTTTTTGGTTTACATCTTCAAGAAATTCTGTTGTAAATAAATCTACTTCTGCATGTTTTTTTTCTAACTCAAATACAATCATATTTTTATTTTCAGATAAATCTATAAATAATTGAAGAGATTTCAAGAAGTAAAACTCAAATAAATAAATTCCGGTTCGCTGATTCAATATTGGATAAATAATATTGTCTTTATTTTTAAAATTTTTGAAAACAGGAGTTATGTTTGAAAGTTTTATGATATTTTTACCTAATTTTTGAACTTCATCTAAAATTTTACTTAATTCAGGAATACTATAAAAACCCTGAAATTTACTATAATACTCGGATATTAATTGTATTATTTTTTTTTTATGAAAAACAGATAGTTTCATATAGTCCGCGATTTTATTATTCTTATAATTTACTTCGTTTTGTATTAAGTTAGGAAAAACTGAGAGAAATTTTTCGATATAATTTTTTAAAAAGTTTAATTTATTATATAATATATCATCATATATTTCTTCATCATCATTTATGTTTAAATTGGAAGATAAATTTTGTAAACAATCTAATACCTTTTTTATTTGATTATTTGTTATTTTTTGTGAGTGATTTTTTATAATAAAATTACGTATATTATTTTTCATATCCTCATTTGATTTTTGTAAATAGTTATTCAAATCCCTTGTTTCTTTACTTATTCTATCACTTCCCGTTTGATAAGTATCAATATTATTTACTAATAAATCTCTGAATGATGGTTCAATTATATCGTCATTATTATCATTCAACATTTCTAAAACGCCTATTAATTTTGTTACTGATGTAATTAATTTTTGGTTGGTATCATAGTGTTTAATATTTTCTCTCGATACTAATTGTATTAGTCTTAAAAATCCATCTGACGTATAGTTTCTGCCGTCTTGTTTTAATTTAACAATCAACTCTCCTATATTTTCGTTTCCTGAAAATAATATATCTTCAGGTTTGGTATTACAAAGAGGGATTAAATAACTCGGAACTGGATATAATGTTTTGAATTTACAGAAATATATGAATGATTTATAAATAATTTCTTCACTAAATTGAGTTGTAATTTCTGGATAAATATTTTTGGTGTTTATATTTGTAGAAAATAAATTACCTTTTGAATAAGTATAAATATCTAACATATAATTCGATAAATATTCCACATTTTTATTAAATTGTGTAATTTCAGGATTTTTTTTAATGAAATATTGAATTGTCCTTTGTTTATCATTTGTAGCACAACAAGCATTTTCTAAAAAAGGTTCTTGGTTTTGTTTTAACATTATTAAGCTTTCTTTTTTAACTATTTCGTCTATAGCCTCTTGTACTGCGAGTGAAAATTTCATAATTTTACCTTTAATAACTAATATTTTTTCAAATTGACTTTTTGCACCGCTTTTCATTTCACTTAGTAGCTTATTTTTGAATTCATTAGAAAGAGTAGTTAAATTTGAGAGTTTAAACGGAACCAATGGAGGTAAGAATTGTAACCACTTTGATACATCATGTTCTTGTGGTATTTGTTCTTCTTTATTCAGTAATAAATATTCTGTTTTTTCTATTATTTTTGTTTTTACATCTGATAAATTTAATAAAATACTTTCTATAACTAGCTTCATTTTTTTAAAAATAACTTCACTTTTTTTCCCTTTTAACACATACCACGGCTCTCCAGAATGTTTGATATCGCTTATTATACATATTATATATTCTAAGCTGCTTAAGTCGCCAGAACCCTCAAATGGGAAACCATGGAAAGATTTAATACAACCTGGATAAGTTTTTCTACTTTTAACTGATGGAATTGCAGTTTGTATAGATATTAATATCATACCAAGAGTGTAGTATAGAATCGACGAATTTATCAAATCGTTATAAGACATTATTTTTTTATTTTTATTCGCCATTTCTTTTATTTTTTTCTTATAATCTTCTTCTGTCTCAACAGTATTTTTAAGCGCATCCGAAACTGCGTTTATAATAAATTCCTTCTGGGTTTCCAAGTTTATTCCCATTGCAGAAGAAATTGTATTTACTATATTTACAATTATTCTACTTTCTTCAGTAATATAACGAATACTCTTTTCCAAAATTATTTTATCGCCTATATTTTCTTCCATAGTAGCTCGAGTAACTGTTTTAAAACCATCTTCATATCCTTCTGATATATCGTCATCTATTTTTTTTATCGTCCATCCCGAGTTTTCGTCTATCCAATAATTACCATCGTCACTTAATTTACCAATTTCACTTATTAATAACTCCAATTTAGTATTATAGTTATATTGGTTCGTGATATATTCTTTTGCTAATGTATATTTGAATATGGGCATTAAATGTAAATTAGTTTCTTTACAATATAGCCACGCAGGAGACTCTTTTTTATTTAAAGGACCTAATCCATCTCTAATTGGTTCTCTTGTAAATTTTTCTACAAATCTAATAATATCAAATTGTACTTTTACAAAATCTCCTTGAGATAATATTAAAAAAAGTAACTTACTATTTGGTGATTTAAGCTGGTCACCTTTTTGTTCATCATAATTTACAGTCATATCATATTTAAGTGTATTATATCTTAATAGTTGCCGAAGCTCTATTTTTCTCAGTTCCAAAATTATACTATTTCTATATTCAAATTCTCTTTCGATTGTTTCTTTTAAATTTTCTTGTAACTTAAAGTAATTATTATCAAATTCATTCGTCATCGTTTTCAACAATTCTTCCTTTAATTTGAACTTATTTGTCGTAAGTGTTTCACAACTATTATTTTCGTCAATACAGCTTAGCTTGAAGTTACATGATGCATTTTTATCAATATTTACTATTTCTTTTGATATATTTTTATCTAATACCCAACTATTATTTTTTCTCATAAAGAAATCAGTATCATTACTATTTTCGTTTAATATAAACGCATAATCGCCAGATTGTACCTTTTTATGACCTGTAAGAAGTGTTTCTACTAGTAAATAACTATCTCTTTCTGATAATTTTAATTTATTTTGTATTTGTTTTGATAAAAATTCTGAAAATACTTCAGCCTTCATAGTTACTAATTGAGACTCATACTCTGCTATAATTGAATAATCCGTTTTATCAAACCTTTTATCGTAAAAAATATCTATATTATTATCTCTTTTCAATTCCTCTAAGTTTACATAGGATTTGGCAATATTTAAAGTATTACATTTATCATCATTTTTAATATCATTCCTATTACCTTTTTCTTCTTCAGTATATAATTCGTTAAATTCGTTTGGAACCATTAAGGGTAATGTTTGTATTGAAAGTGTGCTACAATAGTATCTATTGTTATCAGTTAAAATCAATTTTCTAAGAATTTCAGAATTGGTATAATTAATCTTATTTTCTTCACTAATATTGATATCATAACCATCAAATACTTCTTCTTGATATGTACTACTTTTGATATTATATATGATTGGGTATGCTATGCTATTAATGATTGGATTACTTTTCAGATTTTTAATAGTATAAAAATATTTCGATCTTTCTAATAATTTTTTATTAAATTCTGATATTTTACTTTCTACGAATTCATTAATATCTACAAATTGTTTATATGTTATATTATCAGGATAAATCAAAAAAGGCTCTAAATAACTTACTACATCAACAAACGATAACTTATCATTTATAAATTTTTGCATTAACTTAAATAAAACGCGAGTTTTCGGTGTTATAGTTTGAATAAAATGTTTATAGGTTTCATCGTCTACTTCATTATTATTTAATATAAAATTTTTTATATTATTTGCATAGTTCAATTCATTAAACAGAATTGTTTGATTTTCATTTTCTACAAATATATTTTGTATTTTTGTGTTTTCTTTTAAAAATTCCCAGTAATTTAAAAATATATTATTTAAATGTGCTTTATCAATTAATGATGTGTTTGGTAAATTTACTTTTGAAAAACGAATTGCTGGTTCAGGAAGAGTTAATATAGAAGATATAGTCATATTATCAGATGAAGTTAATGGAATAGTTAATATATTTTTTTTATCATCATCGAGTTCTAATTTAGTCAATCCTAAATTATATTTTTCTATCAATAATCTCTTTGATGTTAAATTATTTTGTGAGAAGACAGTAGAATACATATCCTCTAGATTATTAACTATACAATTTATATCTGTATTAACTTCTTTATCAATCAAATAATTATTATCTTCTGAATCAATATTTTCAAATGGTGTAAAAAAACTGTTTAAACTACTATATAATTGAGAATATTTGTTTTGTTCATCAGGATAATCGTTTGATTTATATGCAGATATCAAATTATTAATATCATGTAAATCTTGATTTAAATTAATATTAATAAAATCGTTTGATTTATTTTCAGATGCGGAAATATCTGCGTCATATACCTTTTTAATATTTTTAACTACGGGTAAAATCCAATATAAATTATGTTTAAAATCTTGAAAATATTTTAACAGTGGTTTATAATTTGCCTGATATACCAAAGCTGATTCTATATTTCCATATTGGTCAAAGGTGGAAAATTGTGTTCTTAGTTCTTTAAAACGTGTAATTACAGTATGTATATTATTCAAAACTTTATTTGTACGCTGTATATTTGGAATATTTGAAAGCAAATCTTCTAATAAATCATTTAATTGAGTCTCAATACTATATCTCTCTTTTTCTATATCTACATCTTTGAACTGCGTAACTTTTCCTAATTCTTCTTCCATAAATTTTATTTGGTCGCCTTTAATTAAAAAATCTCTTAGTTGGTTACGAGCGTTTATTACTGGCATCTGAATATCTACTACTTCTAACTCATCTTTTTCATCTTTTTCATCTTTTTCATTAGCAACGTTTTGTAATTCTTCTTCAGATCGTTCTTCTAAATTATCATCATATATAGGTTCAATAGGATTATCTCTTATCTCAATTAAATTAATTGGTAAATCTTCTGGGATTCCTTTATAATCAAAATTTATATATATAGTGTCTTTATCAATAGTCTTTATTTCAATCATATCATTTTCTAAATTACTAATATTTCCTGATATAATTGCAGGATAATCGCCGCCAAAATGAATATCTATAAACACTCCTGGTAAAAGACCATTTTGTTTTGCATATCCTTTTTTATCATCTTTACTTAAAATAATCAACTGTTCAATTGTACCATTTCCTAGAACACCTTCTTCTGATATAGGTAAATTGATTATTGCGGAGGTATCGGTATTAATCAACTGGATTCTTTTTTTATCAATATAATCTATTAAAAATATATTTTGATCATGGGCTTCATTTTCTGTATCAATTATTTTAATGATATCTCCTAATTCTAATAAAACTGATCTATCTTTTTCTGTATTTGTCATATGTCTCTATATTTTACTTAGAAATTAATATACTTAAGTTGTATTCATTTTAAAAATATAGTTAAAGAAATAATGCTATATTTTTATTATGAGTGAAAATTTTGGATATAAGCTCCATCTTATCAATCAATTGAATGATAAAAAAACCTCTTGTACTACTCTTAAACTAAACAAAAAAGAATATATATCTTCAAGTAATATTAAATATTATATAGTGAATTATGATAAGAATATTTTATCGAATGATTTAATTGGTGAATATGGAATATACAGATCGGTGATTTTAAACCAGAATAATAAAATAATTTGCTTTTCACCTCCAAAATCTATTTCGTATAATATTTTTACTGGAAAATATCCAGAAAAACATGCAAATATTGTAGCGCAAGAATTTATAGAAGGTACAATGATAAATGTTTTTTGGGATGAAAAAATTGGATTATCAGGAGGATGGGAAATTTGTACCAAAAAAAATATAGGCGCCAATAATGTTTTTTATCAAAATACTAAAACATTCCGAGAAATGTTTTTAGAGGCTATAAAAGCGAATAATTTAAATCTAGATTTACTCAATAAAAATTATTGTTTTAGTTTTGTTCTCCAGCATCCAGATAATAGGATAGTTGTTCGCTTCGAAAAACCTCAGCTATATTTAATTGCTTGTTATTGTTTTTTTCAAAGAGATAATTCATCTCCTATAGTTATGGAATGTGATATAAATTATATTAAAGAAATTATGCAACTAAACACCGGCATTAAGTTTCCGACGACATATACTTGGAATAATTATAAAGAATTGGAAAATACGTTTGGCTCTGAAAATACAAATTATGAAATAGTAGGTGTTATGATTATAAATAAACAAACCGGCGAAAGAACTAAAATTCGTAATCCAGTTTATGAAAAAATCCGTAATTTAAAAGGAAATCAATCAAAATTAAAGTTTCAATTTTTATCACTTAGAAAATCTGGTAAAATTTCAGAATATTTAAAATATTATCCTGAGAATAAATATCATTTTTTAGATTTTAAAGACGAAATACATAATTTTACGTATACTTTATTTACAAATTATATTAGTTGTTATATTAAAAAAGAAAAACCCTTAATTCAATTTACACCTCAATTTCGTACACATATGTATATGTTACATAAATTATATATAACTAGTATGAGAGATAAAAAAACACATATATCAAAACAAACCGTTATAGATTATATATATCATATGGACGTTCCGTTATTATTAAATTCTCTCAATTATCAATTAAATAGAAAACGTGTGACAGAAAATTGATTATCGATTATTAAATATTAAGAATAGTACCCTTAATATTTAATATGGAAATATCTTTTATTAAAAGCGAGTTAGCTGAAAAAGGGTATTGTATTATACCTGATGTACTTAGTGAACATGAAGTGGAATTATGTATGTCATCTTTCAAATATTGGCAAAATAGTATACCTGATCATAATATTATGCATAAATATTTTGACTCATTTGGTATATATAAATATTATATGGTAGGACATACATATCATGCATGGTATATAAGAACACGTGAATCTATACAAAATATATTTAAAGGACTTTGGGAAACCGACGAATTAATCGTATCTTTTGATGGGAGTTGTTATATTTCAAAAGACTGTAATAAAAAAGATTCTTGTTGGACACATACAGACCAATCCCCTTTAAATGAAGGCTTTCGATGTTACCAAGGTTTGGTATCGCTTACTGAAAATAAAGATAGAACATTAGTAGTCTATGAAGGAACTCATAAAACACATTTTGATTATTTTAAAACCCTAGGAATTCAAGATAAACAAGATTTTCAGTTTATAGATAAAGATTATCTAGAAAAAATTAATGATAAAAAACGAATACTTCATATAAAAGCAGGATCATTGGTCGTATGGGATAGTCGATTATTTCACCAAAACCAATATGGATTTCCGTCTTCTGAAGAACGTTATGTACAATATGTTTGTTATTTTCCCAAAATTCATGAATCTAACACAGATATAGTAAAAGAAAAAAGACGCGAATATTTTGACAAAAAATATACTACAACCCATTGGCCTGCCCCAGTTAAAAAAAATTCATTCTATCCTAAAGTAGGAAGAAAAAATGAAATTATTAAACTAGACTATAGTAGTATATCAATTCCAGATTTATCTCATTTATACGATGATATAATGAAATTGATTTAGTAATTTTATTGGTAATTTTATTTATTTAAAAATGGTTTCATAATTATTTTATAATTTATTTTTGCATCAGCAATACATTCCTTGAAATGTCCTTTAATGGACGATTCTGTTATTGGACTTTTATAACCAAGACGAATAATACTGTATGTATCATGTGGATGCATTTTTTTGAATCCACAATAGGATAACAAATTATTATCACCGATATAGAACTTATTATATAAATAATATTCGATAACTTTTCCTAATGTATGATCTTCATTTTCTAAAATGATATCAAACGCGTTTTGAATTGTCGTATCGGACTGTTTTATTTCTAAATTATCATTATCGATTAGTTTATCCAAATCGTCTAATTTTTTTGATAATACTTCGCAAGCAATTTTAATAATTTCTTCATTTGAATAAACCCCTATGGTTTCTATCTTAAAATCAAAACTGTCTTTTTTTACGATTCTTTGCCCATCTAATAATTTCCAATTTTCTGTTTCAAAATCAATTTCTTCTTTTGTTTTTCCTTGGTCCTTCCATGTTTGCTTCAATTGATCCAACACTGTTTTTTGTGCAATAGGATCAATTGTACAAGCATAAGTACAATTAGATACAACGTTATACATACCATCTTCTTTTGCAGTTGACACAGAAAAGTCACCAGTTAAGTGTATTTTTTCACCCATTAATTCAGAAGATAACTTGGGTTTTAACCGTAAGAACTCTATAAAATCACCCGTATAATTATCAGGTGGAAATATTTCTTTTAATTCACTTTCTTTTATATAAGTATTATTGATTTTATTTTTAATTTTAAAATCCGCGGTTGTTACGAAAATAACGTTTTCTGTTGTATTTTCTACATTTACTTCTAACATATAGTTTTTATACGGATAATTTTCATAGTCATTAATATGAATTGGGATACATCCTAGTCGTTGCTGAACTATTTCATTATTAAAAATGGAGGTATTCTCAATAATCTTTATATCCGATTTATTACTAGGTGCTGTTTTAAATACAACAGCAGGAATATCAGATAGAACAGTTCTTCTAAGTGAATTTGCTATACTTACATTAGTATTTGATAATGTAAAATATAAAATATCGTTTTCTTTTGAAGTTATATCAACCTTAGGAGCCATAATTATCTATTATACATTTATATTTAAATAATTAATTAAATCATTTTTTTTTAAAACAAGTTAAATAATAAATAGATAAAATAAATATATCATGAGTTCAATATTATATTATAGTAATTATTGTAATCATTCCAAAGGTTTATTAAAAAATATATCCTCTTATGAAAATATCCAAAAAAATATTCATTTTATTTGTATTGATCGTAGAGAAAAAGATCCCAACGGTAAAGTTTTTATCGTTTTAGAAAATGGACAAAAAATTATCATGCCTGAAAATATTAATCGTGTTCCTGCATTATTATTATTAAATGATGGATATAAAGTTTTATATGGAGAGAGTATTTTAGAAATGTTGAAACCTATAAAACAGCAAGTAACAAAAGCAGCAACATTTAATAATATGGAGCCAACTGCATTTTCTTTTAATTCAGGTGGGTTTGGAGATGTTGTATCCGATCAATACAGTTTTTTAGATCAAAATCCAGAAGAACTCGAAGCAAAAGGGAATGGAGGCGTCCGACAAATGCATAATTATGTAGATTTAAATTATAGTCAGACAATTACAACCCCTGAAGATGAAACCGATTATAAAAAATCAAAAATACCAGAAGAACTTACAATAGAAAAATTACAACAACAGCGAGCTTCTGATCTAACCAATTTAACCGGAAATCGCCCTCCATTAATTTAATTTTAAATAAAATATTTAAAAACAATTATAATAGTAAAAGTAAATGGCAACCAACCTTCTACAAGCATTTAATGATCATTTTACTAGTTTTGTTGATGATATACAGACCATTTATCCGGATGATATAGATATTACGTCAGCAAAAAATTCTATTACCACATTACGAAAAATGAATCCTAGACTAATTATTATGGTTTGGAATGATAGAATTGTCTCAAAATATGATCAAGAGATTACAAGTGGTAATCTAGATTTTTTTTTAAATAAGGATTATTCTGATGATTTATCCGATAATCCAAATAATAAAAAAATAATGGAAGCAATCGATCGTATAAGAATTCCTATCAAGAACATGGAACAAGGTAATCGCGAAAAATCCATGAAATATATACAAAACTTATCAAAATTATGTAAATTATATTTTAATAAATAATTTTAGTTTAGTTTAATTTAAAAAAAACGTTTTATATTACAATAAATGAGTAAAATGGATGAAACCCCTCAAGAGTTTTTAAAAGTAATCAAAGACTTTGTATCGGATTTACGATCTACTTTTCCAGAATATGCACCCCTAATAAATAAATGGTGGAAAAGTGATTCAGAATATGATTATATTGAGGAGCAAGAAGAACGAAAAATAGCTATTGATAAAGGACACGAAATTAGTGCCAAAATTGTCTTTGGATTTTGTAAAAAGAAAATGCCATCTAAATTTTTTGCTATTTTATATCAAAATGAAGATATGTTTAAAGAAGATAGTACTGAAGACACCGAATTTTTACCCCATATTTATTTCAAAAACTTATGGCAATTTGATATATCTCAAAACACAAAAGATACTATTTGGAAATATTTACAGTTGATTATGTTTTCTATAATTGGAACACTTGACAATAAAAATGCATTTGGTGATACAGCAAAAATTTTTGAAGCAATCAATCAAGATGAATTTAAAGATAAACTACAAGAAACTCTTGGTAAAATACAAGAATTATTTGAAACAAAAACTGATGAAAAAGATTTAGGAAGTAATATTAATCCCGAGAATATTCCAAATGCTGATGATTTACACTCACATATTTCAGGAATGTTAGATGGTAAATTAGGTAGTCTAGCTAAAGAAATTGCAGAAGAAACTGCTGGAAGTATGAACTTAGATATTGACGAAGGATCTAACGTTAATGATATTTTATCTGGATTAATTAAAAATCCAACCAAGTTGATGGGGCTTGTAAAAACTGTAGGTAATAAATTAGATAATAAGATGAAATCCGGAGAAATAAAGGAAAGTGAATTAATTAGTGAAGCAACTGATTTGATGAGTAAAATGAAAAATATGGAAGGAATGGGTGATATTCAATCTATGTTAAGTAAAATGGGAATGAATGGTAAATTAAATACTGGTGCAATGGAAGCACAATTAAACAGGAATATGAAATTGGCGCAACAAAAAGAAAGAATGAAAGCAAAAGTCGAAGCGAATAGAAAAGCAAAAGAAGAAGAATCTAACTCTACTTCAGTAGAAATGCGACAACCTGAAATGACAGAAGAAGAATTAATTCAATTATTTAGTAATGATGAGTCTAAAAATATAAATAAAAAAGAGAAGAAGGAAAAGAAGAAGAAAAAAGTAAAAAAAAGTTAAAAAAATAGTTCTTTATCAAGTTTTTAAAAGCTTATATATATATAATGACAATTCCATTTTGGTCGAACGATCCCAGTATTTTATTAAAAAAAGAATATATTAATGAATTATGGCCATCTTCTGATATGTGTTATGAACAAAAATTAAACGCTATTACTAGGCTTATCATATTAATATCTGTTTTAGGATTTATTTTAACTATGTCTTTCCGTTTATTGATTGTCGGGTTTGTTACTATCGGTATTATCTATATGTTATTTATATTTAAGAAACCTAAAATAACCAAAGATAATTTAAAAGAACAGTTTATGGTAAAAGAAGATAATATTTATAGTTTAACCACTCCTGTGTCACAGGAGAAAATTATAAACCCAGTTACATTAGAATCTGTAGTTCGATCTGAATTCAAAGAAAGTACTACAAAAAATCCGTTTGGTAATGTACTACTTACACAAATAAACGATGAACCTAATAGAAAAGCTGCTGCTCCATCATTTAATCCTATAATTGATGAGAAAATAACAGAAAATGTTAAAAAAGCAGTACAATTTATGAATCCTGATATTAAAAACACAAATAAGCAACTTTATAGTAGTTTATGGGATAAATTTGAATTAGATCAATCTAATCGACCATTTTTTACTACTGCAAATACAAGAGTTACAAATGATCAAACCGCATATGCCAAATTTTTATATGGAGATATGCCTTCCGCCAAAGGAAGTACTATGGCAGATAATATTCAAAGAGAGAAAGATAACTATAGATATATATTATATTAATTGTAACAATAATTTAGTGAAAAAAATATATTTATATGTATATAAATATGTCTAACGTTTCTAATTATACTTTTGATCAAATGTCTCGTATCGGTTTAGATGATTGTTCTATATCGCAAACTAATTTACAAAATGTAGCTGCATGTAATTATACTTTGCAAAATTACTTTGCAAATGATTGTACTATGGCAAAACCAATAGATTTAGCTACTACTCAACCAGGCATCATGTATAACGGCGGTCATAGTTCAGCTGCTGGAGGGTGTAATATTAATGAGTCATCCAATTTACAAATAGGCACAATACAGACACATCCGAGATGTAAAATTAGCTTATTTCAACGCCCATTTGCGACTGTTCCTTATTTAGGAAGAGGAGCTGTAGATCCTATCGTAGAATCTCAAATACAACAAGGAGAGGCAATAACAAATAAAAAAAGTGTAAATCATATGACAGAGAAAACTTTTCTGAAATTAACACAGACTCCTTTATTACCTGCTGTTAAAGATAAAGTTACAAATCCTTCTCATATGGTAGAAAGCTCAGCGGATCCAGGATGGGTGCGTGGAGGATTACCTTCGCGCGAATTGACGAGAGATATTGATTTTGCAAAAAAACATACCTCAAAACAATATAATTAAATTATATTACTATTTATTTAAACACATGATATTAATATTATAAAATGTATAATATTATTAAGTTTGAAACATATGAAAATGATGATGAATATCGATATCATATTTTAAAAGTATTTGGATTAGCCGAATTTAATGAAAAGCAAATTAATTCAGAAATAGATAAAATATTTATTCTTTTAAAATCCCATACTAGTTTTAATAAATTAACACCGCTTTTAAAACAAATGGCTGGTATTTTTTTTTCAGAAGAAATTGCATTAGGATTTGTCATCATGTTCAGTTATGATTATTTCTATTTGACTCATAAATTTATATGTGATTTTTTAAATGATAATATCATAAATGAAATATATATTAATGAAATCGAAAAAATGTTTAAGAAATAATAAAAAAATATTCAGTTATACTATATGGCTTCCACTAGAAATCGAAATACCCCCGGAGATTATAATTTACAGCAACGAAATTTTGAATTATCACAAAATTATACTTTATATCCGAACTCGCAATATGGAGCAGCTTATGATACTCAATTAGCCGGTAATGGTCTACTTGCTGGACAAATACCTGGTAATCAACTATCCAAAAATGCACCAGATATCGAATCTTTCTTATTTGGTATTAATTCTACAAATTTAGTTAACCCAGCACCTTGTTTTCGCCCTCAATTAACAGATCATACTTCTTTTAATATTTATAAAAATCAACCCACATTAATGCCTACTCCATTAAAAATGACCCAAGAAAGACCATTCCCCGTACCTAATTGAAAATATTAAATTTGTTATAATAAGATAAAATTTATTGTAATAATATTGTAATAAGATAAAATTGATTCCCGAATACTATATTACCTTTATAGCAGATTTAAATATGTTTGAAGAAGTTGATAAATTAATACTTCGTTACAAAGAAGAACAAGAAATGAAAGACTACTTAGAAAGAAATATTTATCCCAGCCGATTAATAAACAAACATATATATAAACATATACCATCTATTCGCGAATCTCCATTACCTGATATTACGAATGAAGACTTTAGTTCTTTTTATTTACATATTCAAAATAAATTAAATATTATTGATAATTTAATTTATTCACTTCCTTCTCCAAATAATACCTCTTCTGAAACTTGTCCCATTTGTATATGTGATATAAATGATACTAATATTATTATTCCGTCATGTGGTCATAAAACATGTATCGGTTGTTTTATTTCAAATTTAACTCAAAATAAACACACCGGAAATTTATGTTCTATATGTAGGACTACTATAGTAAATTAAAGACTACATATAGTAGATTACTCTATAGTTGAATTACTAACGGTTGAAATATAACCTTTATTATTATATAAAAATGCCAAATTATTGTGATAATATATTGATAGTTGAAACTACGGACGAATCCCTCGAACTTTTTTTTCGGGAAAATAAAAATAACGAAAAACCTCTTACGTTTGATAAATGTGTTCCCTGTCCACCAGATATGCAAGGTAATGATTGGTGTAGTGAGAATTGGGGAACTAAATGGGATGCATGTGATATAAATTATACGAAGTCATATATAGAGTTCGATTCTACAATTGAATATTATTTTTCAACTGCATGGAGTCCGCCCACCATTTGGCTTTCTCGTATCGCAAAAAAATATAATACATATAAATTTACGTTAGAATACTCTGAACCCGGGGGTGATTTTTGGGGAAAAGAAATATATGAAAATGGTAAACAAGTATCCAACGAAGAAATGTCTTTATCCGAATATAATTGGCAAAAAGTCGATAAAAAAATAATGAATGATTTAATAAATGAATATATTGATAAGATCACTCCCGATGATATAAAAGATATTGATGATATAGTAGAAGCTATTTGGGAAAGATATACCGAACTCGATAACTATTACGAAAATATATCTGATTATATTAGAGAATTATTAGAAAGTAGTATAAATCTTAATTAATTATAGAATATGGATGATGTTCGTTATAAATAAATTTGTGAGGATCATAACACTTGGACTCTGGATTCGCGTAAGAACTCGCGGAGTCTATCGGCACATTTTCAACACCCTTATATACTTCGCGTCTATGCATCAATTGACGCATTTTATTACGTGCTTCAAACATCGTTGAAGTATGATGTCCTATATCACGATGTTCCTGCGCATCAATTAATACATTTACCTCTGAAATAAATGCAATTAAATGATTATCTATTTCATCACATTTTTTGTTAAACACATTAGTTTCTATTTCTAATGTGTTTACAGCGACTTCTAAACTTTGAATACGTTGTCGAAGAACTTCATTTTCTATTTTTATTTCTTCTGATTTATCTTTTTCTTCAGATTCATCTTTTTCTTCAGATTCTTCAGATTTATCTTTTTCTTCAGATTCTTCAGATTTATGTTTTTCTTCAGGATGGTTATCTGTATCTTTTTGATTCATTTTCATCATATAAATTAAAAAGATATCAATCGCCTTATAAATAAAGATTCCTATTATCGGTAGGAATATCCATATAAATAAATCATAATTATTTATATGAGTATCATGATGTTTATTATATGAGGTAATATCGTAACCCATTTTATATTCTATCTTACTATCTGTGTTCATTATATAATATATCATATATTTACTCTTTTTATTTATTTCAATTTTTATTAATATTCCGGATTGTGCTTTTTAAATAAACATCCCATACTAGATAATCCAGTTATTTTATTTGTTACCAAAGAAGGGTTTTGATATTTACAATTAGACATCCATATTTTAATTATACAAAAATTTTTTTTAGGTGAAATGGTTATACCGTTGACACATTTTACAAAAGACACATCATCACTACATGTATTCCCGACTATTGCATATATCAAATGTTTCCAGACAGTTGTTACATTCTTATTTGATATTTTATAAGAAAAACTGCCTCCAGAACAATTTTGTTCATCTTCCCATACTGGTTTTATACCTTTTTTCATTAAAAATAACATACAATTTTCAACCAAAACAGGTGGAACATTCTCTGCTAATGCAATCGTTTCTTCAACAGTATTGAAAGTTTGAATATCAATATAACTCTTAATACTCCAGTCTGTATTATGAGGTAAATGTGCCCATAAGGTCCAATCACAACATAGTTTATGAAATTCTGCAGAAGATTGATTTTCATAGCAACTATCAATTGTAAATGTCTTCACTCCGGTATCCATTATACATTTATAATAACAATTTTTTTTATATAGTTTTTATTTAATATTATAACTATCTTTTTGAATTGTTAATTCTTTATCTTTCAACTCAATCTCGTTTGCAATATGGTCTAAAATACTTATCTCAAAATCGTCAAAACTAGTTATTGTAATACTAGACGATTTTATTCTAGGCAACAAATATAAAGCAACCATTTTATTGATTTTATTATTTATAATATAATAATTTTCTTTGTCCGTTTTAAAATCTATCTTAATTCTAGCGTCATTAACCACTATTTCTGATAATAAAAATTGTACATCACTTTCCTCCATAATAAAATCTTTTTCTGATAAGGTAAAAAAATCTTTATATAAAATTATTTTTTTATTATATATATTTTTATTTATATCAAATTCTGTATAAATAACAAAGTCAGCCTCGTCTGGACAATACTCTAATTCGTCATTATTTATAATACTTAAACACTTTTCTTTGGTGGTATGTAATATACATTCACAGTCTTTAATAAACTCTATATCATATGAGTCTTTTAAAAAATTTATCTTATTATTTTCTAAAAATAATAACAGTTTCTTTTTATATTTCAAAAAATTTATATCCCAAATACTTTTATAATACATTACCTGTTGAAATGCATCTATTAATAGTAAATAATTAATTTTAGCTTTATTATGATAAAAATAACCGATTAATGGGACTCCGGCAATAATCGTAAAAATACCTATATATTTTAGATACATGATATATTATTTATAAATAAAATTTATTTAAATTATATTTATAAATATATTTTAAAGTTCGGGAGATGATGAATAAAAAGGGGGAGTTTCACTTCTCTCATAAATAGACTTTCTACTTTTTACATTTGGAACTATAATATAAGGGCTTCGAAAATAAACTGGATTACGAGTAGCATCATAGTTCGGATTATATATCATAATATTACCTTCATTATCTACTGTAATATTATTTTTACAATAAACATTTATATTTTCATGTTTATTTGAAACTTCACCAGTAGAAGGATCATACCCGATTACAAATATTAGAATACCACTAACAATTACCATAAGTAAAAATGGGACTAATACTATTATCCATGCAACATTACTGAAACCTTTCTTACATAAAAGCACTAATAACCCTGTTACAATTAATCCTACTATTGTTTTTAAAAATGGCTCGTCTATTTTTTTTTGATATATATCAATTATTATTTGACTGATTGTGAAGAATATATATACTAATGCTGGTGGACATATCTCCATTATTATATTCTTTAGATTTTATTATTATTTATATTCTATCTTTCATCCAGGTATATATATGTTCTCTGATCGCGGTGGTTTACATGCTTTATCCATATCTTTATATAACTCTTGACAATTTATTACTTTATCTTCCTTAATACATATTTTATATAAATGTTTTAAATATTCGCATTCCTTTTCATAATTATCTAGTTTTTCTGATTTTAAAATATCAGTCGCGGATCCTTTTGCTAAAGTTGAAGCTGTATTAACACCAATTCCTGTTAGTATCCAGGAAAAAATATAATTAGGATTTTGTCTAGGAGACGGAGGTATTAATTTAGGTGGAGATGGAGGAGGGGTTTTTGTCACTTCTTTGTTAAAGAAATTTTTTGGTAACATTTAATTATACGTATATATTTATTAAATTGATTTAATCTTATTATTTAATTTAATTTAGCTTTTCCATTACGAAAAGCCCCTACTTTTTTACCAGGCTCGTCATTTTCGTCTAGCTCATAAATGTCTCCGTTTTTTTCATCACTTGTACAATAATTAACGCCATTTATTTCAATTTCGAACAGTTCATCTTCTTCTTCATCATCTTCTTGTTCTTCTTCCTCTTCTTCTTCTTCTTCTTCTTCATCATAATCACTATCTGTGGCTACTTTTTTTATTTCTTCTTCTTCTTCTTCTTCTTCCTCCTTAACAACTAATTCAGTATTTATATCACTATCCTCGTCATCGATTGATTTATCTATTTCATTAAATTCTAGTTTTATATTTTCTATATTAGTGTTACAATTAGGAGGTGTGTTATCATCTTTTTCTTTTTCTTTATATTTTGATATATCCTCGGATAATTTATCTAAAGAAATTTTAATTTCGGTTAATACACCATATACTTCTTTTTGTATATCATCAATTTTATTACCCATTTGAACACTAAATGATCTAATATCATATAACTCATTTTTCATATTCAAATCATTAATCTCGTTTTTAGTGTTTTTTATAGAATTATTATTTGTTATACTATTTAATCGATCACATGTATCTAAATTTAATATATAACTTTTTATAATATTATCTACAATTTTTTTTACGTGATTACCTAAAGCAGAATTAACACTATCTAAAATATCCTTATAGTTTTCAGCCATAATGTTAGAATATAGATATTCGTTTAATACAGTTTAAAAAATAATTTATCATTATCAGAATGGGTGATAATATTATTTTTGTAGAAACCGACAAAATGGACGAATTATTAGAAATTGTTATGAGACAAACAGATTATAGTAAAGAAAAAGCCCAATTAGAACTGTGTAAACATAATTATAATCATATACTTGTGATAAAAGAATATCTAGGAATTACTGATAAAAAAGTACAGCCTAAGTCTACGAATCAAGAGATATATACACAGCTACGCTATAAATTAAATTCAGCACTAGACGAATATAATTCTAGAAATGAAAATGATAAAAAAATCAAAAATTAGTGTTTATTATTTTTTTTCTTTTTACCAATTTTGATAATATTAGTAGTTTGAGCCATTAATGGTAGTGTAGATGTAACTCCATATAATAAATTATTATAATTATTTAGTTTTTCAATAACAACTATAATTATAACAACTAAAAATAATAATGATATTTGAATATAGTTTTCCATTATCCAAAGATAGATATCATATAATGAGTCCATATAATATATTGATAAAAAATTATGTGGATATTCCAAATGTTTCATTTACAATATTATTTTTATTTATTTTCTTAAATGACTTTTTAACCTGGTAAGCGTTTGATGGTATAATTTTGTTATTTATAATAAAATCATCATTATCTTCATGTAGTTCAGGAAGGATTCGTGTGAGAGGTTTTTCTACTATTAAAAATAATCTTTCATTTTTAAATAATGACCTATATTCTTGAATCGTCATATTGCCATAAAATTTATCAAGTAGATGATGTGGGTTCGGTGCTGGTTTGATATTTTTTTTATAATCATAAATTTTTGAATAAATATAATTCAATAAATAATAACGTTCGAATTTAACCGAACTATCAATATTTTCTGACATCAAGAAAGCGGCTCCACATTCAGGGCTACAAAAACACCCATATACATGATAGCTTTCACGAATATAAAATTTAGGGATATAAATCGGAGGACTATCAAAATCGTATGTACACCAGAAACAAGCAGATTTTTTTTCACTACAATTATTAGAATGTAAATTTTGTTGTAACTGTTTTAATTTACTAGAAATTATTTTATTAAACATAGTAGTTTCATCGCTATTTATATTAGGAACCTCTTTCTCAATATCAGGTGGTTTCAAATTATTATTGACATTTTTAATATTATTTTCAACGGAATTAAATAATAAAGGTTTACTCTGGAAATTGAATGTTTCAATATTATCATCAATAAAATTTGTACAAGTATCGTTCAAACTACACTTTAAATGTAATATAACATTTGGTTTTATTGAGACATCTTCATTATTATTTGTTGGATTTTCAATTATTTTACCTCCTTTGGGTTTACGTCCTCGTTTTTTAGGTTTATTTGCACATTCAATATTTACATTTTCATTTAGATTTATATTTTCAGTTACATTTTCAATTACAACATTTTTGGGCTTTCTTCCTCGTTTTTTTGGTATTTTTTCAGAGTTGGACATTTTAAGATAACTTATTTCAAAAAATTTAAATGGTTTTAAAATATATTATAAATAACAATAACAATAAATATATTTAAATGACTGGCGATAATACCTTATATGAGTAAAATACCATGGGTTGAATGTTATCGACCTACCAATTTTGAAGAAATCGTTTTAGATATTGATAATAAATTATTACTTGAAAATATTATATATAAAAAAAATTTCCCAAATTTATTACTTTACGGACCTCCTGGAACCGGAAAAACGACTACAGTTTTGAATTTAATTCAATCATATCAATCAATAACTAATACTAAAAATAAAGACCTTGTTATACATTTGAATGCTTCTGACGAGAGAGGAATAGATGTCATTCGTAATCAAATTAGTAGTTTTGTAAATTCTAAGCCGTTATTCAATAAAGGATTAAAGATCGTTATATTAGACGAAGTAGACTATATGACAAAAAATGCTCAACAAGCACTTAAACAATTATTACAGGACTATTCTTTAAATACCAGATTTTGTCTGATGTGTAATTATATAAGTAAGATCGAAGAAGGTTTACAAAACGAATTCGTTAAATTACGTTTTAATCATTTGCCTTCTAACGAAATAATATGTTTTTTAAAAAAAATATCTGAAAACGAAGAAATGTATCTATCTGATAATATTATAAAATCTATTCAAGAAAAATTTTCTTCCGATATTCGAAGTATGATTAATTATATGCAATCAAACCAAAATGTTATACAGTGCGGAAACGAGGACTTTAAAATTATAACTCATAATGTATGGGAAGAATTATTTAACCAAATCAAAATATCAACCCTACCAGAAATTAACACATATATGTATAATCTTATGATTGAATACAATATTGATAAAAAAAATATAATTAAAGATTTATTAAATTATATAATTCGAAATAAAAAGGAAGTAGTGACTAGTTCATTTTTATCGTTCGTAGAAAATTTAACTCATTCGAATTTTTCAAACAACATATATGTAGGTTATGCTTTGGTAAAATTAAAAGTTTTTTTAGGAGAACCATAATTAATATTATGGACTTTCATTCTTTCATATAATTTAGATTTGAAATGGTTTGGAGGTGAATGAAATGATGGATCAAAAAATCCTAAATTTAAACTTTGTTCAAATTTTTGTTCATGAAGAGTGGGAGATTTTGAGATAGGCATATCGGCGCTCTTTTCATATATGTTGTTTGATTGATTCATCTTTATATTATATATTTAAGAAAATAATTGAATTGAATTAACTTAAAGAAAATAATAGTATATTGATAAGTATACTAATGAAATCATTAGATCAAGAGTGGGACGATTTTATGAATTATAATGAATCATCTTGTCTTGATGATATAGAAGATATAGAAGATATAGAAGATATAGTAGAAAAACAAAGTAATTCAATTATAATGAACTCTTCAAAATCTAGTATAGAAATACCTAAATGTTCTGATATTTATATATCAACAAAAACAAAAATAGCCTTTTTAAATAGACCTGTTAATTTATTAGATATCTTTTGGAAAATAAAAACGATTAATTATTGTCAACCAATAAATGGGGTTGTTAAAAAACAGATGAAATTTAATTCTACTACTCAAAAAGAGGTAGATCAAATTTTAATTAATTTAAAAGACGAGTTATATTATGAAACACATAATATTACGCATATTGATAATCCAGAAGGTAGAATCAAATTCAAAGATATTCGGAAAATTTCAATAGGAATTTCTAAAAAAGATATCTTAAGTTATCGCTGTAAAAAAAAAAGTGCATTTTATAACTGTTTTGTTTTAATACTAAGAATATTAGAAAATTCTATATTTAAAGAATATCATGTAAAAGTGTTCAATACAGGAAAACTTGAAATTCCCGGTGTCCAAAGTGACGAGTCATTTAATAATGTTCTTTCATCGTTAATCAATATTTTATCTCCTTATTACGAAGAGGATAAAATTGAATGTCTAACCCATAAATCCGAAACTGTTTTAATAAATTCCAATTTTAATTGTGGTTACTATATTAATCGTGAAAAACTTACTGATATACTTAAATATAAATATAAGATACAGTGTATTTATGATCCTTGTTCTTATCCTGGAATACAGTGTAAATTTTATTATAACAGAACGTTGGTCGAACAAACTGGACAACCATGTATTGGTGGTCTACAAGATGATATAAACTTTTTAGTTTCATTTATGATTTTCCGCACGGGAAGTGTATTAATTGTTGGTAAATGCGATGAATCAATAATACAAGATATATATAAGTTTATCAAAAATATACTTACATATGAATATAAAGTAATATGTCAAATATTACATAAAGATAATACTCATGAAATCAATACCAAAATTAAGACTAAGAAAATAAGGAAAAAAACGATATTAATAGATTGTTAACATATTAGTTCTGATATTATCATATCTTCTGATGCATGTTCTAAAACTTCTTTATTATTATTTATTATTTTCAAAAATATCAAACTACGTTCACATACTATATCTATATTATGTATGTTAGTAATTAAATAATTTATAATATAATATATTTTTTTAATTTTAAATAATGTTAAGCAACCATTGCCATATAATAGAATACTTATAATATTATGATAATTGCTCATTAATACCTTATAGTCCTTATAAAAAATATCGCTATTTATAATACTGTATAGGTATGATTTATATATATCAATTATTAAATTAATTACTTCTATTTTTTCTCTCGTTTCTGGTGATTTATTTAGTTTATTTGATTTTATATTATAATCTATTTCATAAATTGTCTTTTTATAAACATATAACACAGCGTCTTTTGAATTTAGTTGTAAAAATGATTTATCGTCTTGTGCAATTTGAGAAACAAATTCTATATAAAAATAAAACGATTTTTGACAATGATATAATACAAGTGATGAATTATTCGTATGATATAATAAGTTTAAGAAGACATGACATAGTGTATCAATCCCTCGTATTAATAAAAACTTTGATAAATTAATATTATTAAATGTAATTGTATGAATAGAGTCTATAGCATAATTTATATAATCTACTAAAACCGAATGAAACTCATTCATTAAATCTATCTCATTTGTTAATAGTTCATCTAAATAATTTTCTTTTAAATTCAATAAATAAAAGCTATTATTTGAATTCTCGTTCATTATAACATATTTTTATTTTTTTTTCGTTATTTCATCAATATTGATAAAATTATCAATATTGATCATTTTATCAATATTAATTATTTTATTTATTAGTATTTAAAGACAATAAATAAAATACTTATAAATGAGTACACAAGGACAACCATCTGAAAATTACAGACTACCTAGTGAGGTTACTTTGAAACATGCGTGTAAAATATCAATTGTAGACGATAAACCAATCATGTTAGATTATTGGTGTTCTTCTTTAGAGAAAAAGGCTGTAATTGGTGTTCGAGGCGAAAATAACGAAAAACTCCTTGTTAAAAGCGAAGACGAATATACTAGTACTATCGTTAAATTTTATAAATGTGGAGAAGAGTTTCTTGTTATTACTGAAAATTCTATTTATATTGTAGCCAACGATATTCCTACCAGAAGAATTTCCACTTAACTTTTTAATATTATAAAAATTTAAATTATCTTTATAATATATATATATGACTTCTCAATCTGGTAATGGGTGGACAGGATTTGGTAAAACTTATTATGGACAGTTTTGGTATGGTAGTTCTACCAATTTTCCTGGATTTATTTATAAAAAAAAAACTGCTGGAGGACTTCGTAAAACAACTAAATTTGCTCCAGGAGGTAACACTACATGTAATCAACAAGTATATTTATATAATAAATATAAACCTGGCTATTCCGGAGTAGGTGCTACTTCTACTGCAGTTCGCAGAGCCAAAAATCGTCTTGCGACGACTTGTAATAAAAATGAAAGCTGTGGCCCTTTTTATACTTATTTAGGTAGATATAATAATTATACTTCTAATCAAAACGGATATTTCCCTTATCCCGCTTCTCAATTCCCTGGACAACCTGTTTCACAATTTAAATCTCCTGCCACCGTAGATATGTATGGAGTACTACCTAAATATTAATAGTATAATCCTTTTATTCGCATCGTATGTTGTCGATTTATACCGGTGGGTGGAACTGGGTCTGTAGGCGCTGTTACGGGAGCAGGAGGATAATATGGACGGGTAAAACTTTGATTATACTTACGGTTTGCATCATAATAGTAAACCCCTGGAGGCGGAATATAGGTATACGTTGTTCTTAAACTGGAAGGAGTAAATGCTTCAGGAGTAGGAGTTTGAGCTGAATTTAAATTTAAAAATACCATATTGGCATAACTTTTCTTTTTTTTATCTGGATCTTGATTACAGTTTACTAAATAGTTATGCCAGTAATATTTTATCTTTCCGATACTAGGCGGAGTACCCATCTTCATCGGACCTGAGAATGTTGAATTATCAACACTATTTATATGTGATTGAATATTTCTCACTTTTCTTGGTCTACCAGCCATTTTATATAGATAATATATTATAATATATTATCTTATTCACTATTTACACCTTCGGATATTTAAAATAGAACAAAAATCCCAAAATAAAACCGTTAAAATTATTAGACTAAAGTAGTTTTATTATTAATTTTGCGTTTCGTACTACCTGATCTGCAAGAGTGGTACCGTCAGCCAACGTCTGATCCGACTTACTCTGTATACCTAATTTTAACAAAAACTTATCGTTCACCTCTAATGGGAATTCTGTTGGAACGGTTGAATCGTCTAGAGTTCCATTCAATATAGCTGCTTGAACCGCATTTATAGTAATAGTAATTGTAAAAGCAGCTCCTGTCCCGGTAATGGTAATTCCATCGCCTTTAACGAATCCTCCGCCTGTTGTATTAATTACAATATTATCAATAGTAGCGCCGGTTACAGTTACATCAACTGTTGGGGATCCTGTTTGGCTTGCACCACCTGTAACAGCACATCCTGTTTCGTCTGCAATTGTACCACTACCTGTTTCTGCATTATATTTTAAAGCAAAACGTTCACGGTAATTAAATAA
>Ga0233412_10000258_pt1 | contig 31323 bp, 30 predicted proteins | sample Na_anoxic_4_MG_FD_180667 | JGI IMG/M metagenome (GOLD analysis project Ga0233412, IMG submission 180667) | Seawater microbial communities from Saanich Inlet, British Columbia, Canada - Na_anoxic_4_MG | ecosystem: Environmental > Aquatic > Marine > Inlet | place: Canada: British Columbia... | reverse complement strand
CAGGAGTAGTTGATAGTAGAGGTAATAGAGTCCCAGGAGTAATTGATAATAGAGGTAATAGAGTCCCAGGAGTAGTTGATAATAGAGGTAATAGAGTCCCAGGAGTAATTGATAATAGAGTTCCCGGAGTAGTTGATAATAGAGTCCCCGGAGTAGTTGATAATAGAGTCCCCGGAGTAGTTGATAATAGAGTCCCAGGAGTAGTTGATAATAGAGGTAATAGAGTCCCAGGAGTAATTGATAATAGAGGTAATAGAGTTCCCGGAGTAGTTGATAATAGAGGTAATAGAGTTCCGGGAGTAGTTGATAATAGAGTTCCAGGGGTAATTGATAATAGAGGTCTAGGAGTAGATAGAAGATATGGTCAATTCCCAATAGGTATGGGGTTATATGATGATGAAAGAGGTTATAGAGGTGAAAGAGGATATAGAGGTGAAAGAGGATTAAGGGATGAAAGAGATTATAGAGGTGAAAGAGGATTAAGGGATGAAAGAGGATTAAGGGATGAAAGAGGATTAAGGGATGAAAGAGGTATAAGAGGTGAAAGAGGTGTAAGAGATATGAGAGAAGAAAGGTGGATGAGGGGTGAAAGAGATATGATGGGTGAAAGAGGTGAAAGACATGAAAGAGGTGAAAGAGATGAAAGAGGTGAAAGACATGAAAGAGGTGAAAGAGGTGAAAGACATGAAAGAGGTGAAAGAGGTGAAAGAGATATGATGGGTGAAAGACATGAAAGAGGTGAAAGAGGTGAAAGAGGTGAAAGAGGTGAAAGAGACTTTCCAGTGAAACAACATAATATAAGAAAGGAAGAAGCACTTACAAATAGACAAAAAGATATGTTAGGGATAGAAAGGATATCTGATAAAAAAGAAATAGTCAATATTCCTAAAAGTTTAAATAAAAAACCCCACCAGAAAAAAGAACAAGTTATAGCCCACAACTTAATAAATACATTAAAAGATGTAGATATTAAAGAAAGAAAAAATTTTTATAATGTATTAAATAAACATTATAAGAAAGAAGATAAAGAAAAATTAAATAATTATTTAGTAAAAAAAGATGTAAATACATTAAAAGGCATGCAACAATTTATCAATATGTTAAGCCATGAATGTAATAGAGAACAAAAAGCGGTTGTAATGGAATTAATAATTGTAAAAGAAAATCCCAAAAAGAAACCAGCTAAAAAGAAAACTAAAAAGAAAAAGAAACCAGCTAAAAAGAAAACTAAAAAGAAATCTAAAACAGACTGTGAAAAGTTTAAGAAATATAATTCAGCGCGCGATAAATTTAAGAAACCAAAGGGACCATGTAGTCAATTTAAGCAATCATAGGAGCCCTAATAACAGCTTGTGGAAAATAATTATTAATAGTAAAATATTCTTCTTTAATATTATCAATATCTTTTAACTCACTATCAATACTTAATGTAGGAAATATATTAGGTTTTCTTAATAATTGTTCTTTAACAGCAGATAAATGTGCTTCATAAATATGACAATCGCCTAAAATATGTATGAACTTTCTAGGTGTATAACCTGTAATATGTCCAATAATAGATAAAAGGAAAGCATATGAAGAAATATTAAATGGAACACCTAAAAACATATCTCCAGATCTTTGATATAATTGACAATCAATAAATTTGCCATCAATATTAAATTGTACCATTACATGACAAGGAGGTAGAGCCATTTTATCAATATCCATTGCATTCCAAGAATTTAATATTAATCTACGACTACTTGGATTATTTTTAATTTCATCAATAATATATTGTAATTGATCTTTACCTTTACCACTATAATCTGTCTTACAATCTACATAATCAGCTCCAAAATGCCGCCATTGAAATCCATAAATAGGTCCTAAATCATCTTCCTCATAATCTAATCCCCTAGATTCTAAAAATTCTTTAGAAGCATTAGCATTCCATATATTTACTTTTTTATCTTTTAATAGCTTATTATCAGTTGATCCATTCATAAACCATATTAGTTCTCTAAGGACAGTTTTCCAACCAACTTTCTTAGTAGTAAGTAATGGAAATGACTTAGTTAAATCAAATTCCATGCGTTTCCCAAATTGAGAAATAACATTTCCATTTCTTCCTTGAATAACATTGTTACTATTCAAGACATCTTTAATTAATTCTAAATAATTATTTTCACCAATATTATTTATCATATTAACATTTTTATATACATCAAAATAATAATCTATATTTTTACTTTCACCATTATAATATTTACCAATACCATTATGTTTATAACTAGTTATCTTGTGGAAATTAGATAAATCCATTTTAAATTTACAAGCTCCTACATAATCATAATCATCAATAATATGTGTATGATATATATTATTAATAACTTCATTATAGTTTGTTGATACATATTCATATAATTTTGCACCACCAATTACAAACATTTTTGGAAGTGATTCTACATTGTGATTAGATCTATGTATCATAAGGTTTTCAAAAGAAGAAAATATAATTACACTATCATTCTTTATTTTATTAGCATTATTTTTTGTAATAACAATATTAATTCTATTAGGTAAAGGTTTTTCCCCAATACTCAACCATGTATTATACCCCATCACAATATAATTATCTTTTTTTGGAGAAGATGTCATATCTTTAAAATATAATAAATCTTCTTTAATCTTAATATATAAATCATTATTTATGCCAATGATATTATTATTATTTGAACAGTATATAAGATTAAGTTCTCCAAACAACATATTATCCATTAAGTAATATATTATGTTAAATTTTAAATATTATCAAATTATTTTAATATGTTATATTAATATATGAAAAAGAATAATTTAAAAATAGAAGACATAATAGTAATTGTATTATTAACATTAATATGTTTAATGTTTATGATATATATACTCAAACAAACAGATATATTAAAAACTGAGACAAATATTGGCAATGATACAAATATTACAGAAGATCAAGTAAATATAGATATAGATATGAATGATAATAAAAGTTTCTTAGAAGAAAGAATAGATAGAAGATTAGTAGCACCAGGTTATATATATGAACCCAGACCATATGCTGCAATAAATATTAGAACAAGAGGTATGCCCACGGAATATCAACAAATGGGAATACTAACAAATGTTAATGATCCAGATGATGTCAAACCTTTTTTCGGAAGACAAACATATGTTGGATCAAATAGTTGGAATTACTATTCTTCATTAGATAGTAATTTATCTACAAAAATACCAGTTTATAAAAATAATACAAGATGCACAGATGAACATGGTTGTAAAGAAATATATGAAGGCGATGAAGTTATAATAGGGAATGTTGGAAATAAAACATATATATTAACAAAATATAGTACAGATAGTTTTAGATACATACCTGATTTAATTTAATCTTCTTTTTTATCTACATCATTTTCTGTTTCATTTAGAATAGTATCTGAATCGGGGTCTGATTCAGTTCCAGGGTCATTATCAGAATCATTATCAGATTCAGATTCTTCATCAGACTCAGTAATACCCATATTTATATTATGAAATTTAATACTGGCATCATAAAAAGCAGTAAATCCAGAACATAAATAATCAAAATAATCTACCATTTTATAATATGTTTTATAGTATTTAAGATCATATTTCTTTCTAAAGATAAGTTCATCAATGTGTTCTAGCATATTATAAATGCGTTCATTATTATCATCATACATAACATTATTATATACATCAAAGATATTTTCAATTGCATCTTCCATATCACTAATTAATTCATCTCTAGTATATTTCCTCTGTTTGAGAGTAACCACGCGATTACCTTCATACCAAGAAATATCATAGTTTTTAACTAATGTAAGAACATGGTTAAAACTAAAGTATAAAGCATATTCAATATCATAAAGCTCTGTTATATTTTCAAAATTTTCTTCTTTCTCTTTAGATTCTAGAATAATCTTATCTTTAAAAGAGATAAAATTATTTTCTTTATCAAATTCAGCTAGCATCTTAATATTATCAATTGCGATTTGATTCAAGTTAATCATGGTTTATATATAGTTATTTATATAATAATATTTAAGTATTTTTAATTTAATTTAGAATGACCTGAAGCTTGTAGAAACTTATAATCAACATTATCATTATCACATTTAATAATTTTTTCTCTCAAATAACAGACAAAAGAAAGTCTCGTAAATGGTTTATACAATCCTTCTGTCCCTACATCAGAGTTTTCTTTATAATCTATAGGCAATGTCAAATTATATTTATGATCTTCATCAGTTTCATATATTTTGGTATTAGAATGCCATTGATGGACATCCATTGCTACAAAATCATTATTCCTTAAATCAATACCAACACCAAATTGTGGGAAAACTGTATATCCACCTTGGTATCTACCTCTTTCAATAACAGTTAAATTACCAAATCCTTCTTTATAATCTCCAGCATCTCTATGTAATGCAGTTCTAAAGTTTCGATTAATTGTAACTGTTGAGAATGCTGTATCTTTAATCATATATTTATCTCTTAAAAGAGCTCTATCTAATTGTCTTTTATAAGAACTTGGAATTAGTTCTTTAAATAATTCATTAATCCTTCTAATAAATGGTAAACCCTGATTATATTTATCAAAATTAGTTCTTGTAAAATGTGTTAATCTACAAGGTAATTTACTAAAATTTTTACTTTCTTCATAAAACCCGATAGGGTTTGAAGCAACTTGATTATTTACCTTCATTTTACTTTGTTTACCATTAACTAAATAACTAGTTGACCATTTTTTTGTTTCTTTAAGAGTTCTCTTAGACCAATATTGACCAGAAACATTAATAGGTCCAGCAGAAGCGCCTCTACCACGGCTAGCCTTAGCCAAATCTTTATAGGATTTCCAACCAATATCAATTAATTCATCATCTATTACATTTTTTCTAAATTTTAAAAGTAATTTATATACACCACTATCATTATAATATACATCACTATCTTCATTAATTATAGGCAATTTAATGTGATCTTCTGTAATCCAATTACCTTCCAAGTTAGAAACTTCTTTATCACTTAGTATCTTATTAACAAATATTTGTTTTACCATATATATTTTATTAAAGATATTAATTTTGGAAATATTTCTTATAATAATAATATGCTAATATTACGATTAAGACTAATAAAGCAAACAATAAAAATTTATTATTTGTCCTTAAAGGATAGGTACCAATATCCTTACTAAAACTATTATCCTTAGAAATATTATAAATTTGTTTATAATACTTAACTACTTCATCATATGACATTGTTGATTTATTATTCTCTTCATTAATAGAGTTATGGATACTAATTAACCATTTGACTAAAGATTTCTTAGAATCTAAGTGATTGTCAATGCTATTATTTTTTAAATTATTTTGAAAATTATAACTACATTTCTGACATGGTAAAACATGTTGAAGTGTATTAAAAAAAACTTTATAATTATTCTTATCTGCTTCAGTTGGATTATTGGGATATGCTAATGTAATAGAATGTAAAAATAACCAAGCTTTAGGTCCCCAAATTTCTGGATTCATTATATAATATGATATAAAAAATTTTTACTTTAAGGAATAATAAGAATATATATATAAGTAAATTATGTATTGCAATAATTGTGGTGAAAAAGGACATTATAGTAGACAATGTAATAAACCGATAACAAGTTATGGTGTATTATTATTTACATATGTCAAAGATATCCCAAAAATAATAATGATACAAAGGAAAGACTCATTATGTTATATAGAATTAATTAGAGGAAAATACAATCCAAAAAATACTAAAATGATTAAATTATTACTTAGTAGAATATCTAATCAAGAAAGAAACGATATAATGACTAAAGATTTTGATACATTATGGAAAAGTTTATGGTTAATAGATGATATAAATGAAACAAAATATATGAAAGAATATAATAGAAGTAAAAAGTTATTTAATATATTAAAAGATGGTTATAGTATAAACAATGAAATGTATAGTATAGAAAATTATTTTAAAGAAATTCAAGATAAATATATAGAAACAGAATGGGAATTCCCTAAAGGTAAAAAGAAAATGGGAGAAACATTTTTAGAAGCATCAGAAAGAGAATTACAGGAAGAAACTGGAATTAAAGTAGAAGATTATAATATTATAAAAAATATTCATCAAATACAAGAAGCATTTACAGGTGAAAATAGTGTTAATTATAAAAATATATATTATGTAGGTTATTTTCATAATACTGAAAATTTAAAAATAGATAAACAGAATAAGGAACAAATAAATGAAATTAGAGATATTAGTATTAAATCTAAAGAAGAATGTTTATCATGCATACGCGATTATAATACAAGCAAAGTAGACTTAATTAATATGATATTCAGGTTTATAGATAACTACAAAACTGACTTTACTTTAGAATAAAAAACTTAATATATAATATATATTAATGGGACACCATAAAACATTTAAAAAATATAAAGGGGGTTCAGAAACAGATCTATATAAAAGGGCATATAAGAAAGGCTATGACGATGGATATGAAAATAAAGAATATGATGAAGAAGGGTATGATCCAGATGGATATGATGAAGGATATGAAGAAGGTAGAAGGTATAAAGAAAATGAAGAAGTAGTAGCACCAGCAGAAGCACCAGCGCCAGTAGCACCAGTAGCAGCACCAACAGTAGAAGAAACTTGTGGTTATATATATAAAACAGCAAAAGAAGCAAAAGAGAATGGTATTAAGAGAAGGACTTGTAAACCGGGAGGAATATATGAACAAGAAAAGTGTGAAGGACAATGTAAAAAGAAAACAAAAAAGAAAGCAGTAGCGCCACCAGCAGTAGCACCAGCAATAGCACCAGCAATAGCACCAGCAATAGCACCATCACAAGTATTGATAACGCCAGCACAAAAAAAAAATGAAAAATACTATTACCCGATATATGGCAATGAAAATTTTTCAAATAATATAGCTAGTAGAATAGAATTTCAAGCATATACGGAGAAAGAAGATAAAGATAATGTTTGTCAGAAACAGGATTTTCAACTAGCACCATATCAGATATTCTTAAAAAATTTTATATCTAGAGAAACACCTTATAAAAGTATATTAATATTTCACGGAACCGGCGTTGGTAAAACATGTTCAGCCATATCAATAGCTGAAAATTTTAAAAATATATATAGAGAAAAATCTAAAAAAATTATAATTTTATTACCTGATGCAGTTAAAGAAGGTTGGCGGAATAATATACATAATCCAGAACAAGATACCAATCAATGTACAAGAGATGAATATATACGTGATATGCGGAGTCTAAAAAAGGGATATAATACAAATCGTAACTTAATTAAAGATAGAAAAAAAATAGTAAATTATTATTATGAATTTTCAGGATATAGAGGATTCATAAATAATGAAGTTATAAGAGTTAGAAGAGATTTGTATAGTAGATTAGGAGATGTAGAAGGTGAAATACAATTTAAAAAAGTAATAGAAAATAAGTTTTCAAATAGATTATTAATAATTGATGAAGTTCATAATATTAGAAATTTAGGAAAGGGAAAAAAGAGCGATGATTTAGCAGAAAAAATATTTGAAGGATTACAGGACATCATTAAAAATAGTAAAAATCTAAAACTAATAATGTTATCTGCTACACCTATGTATAATGAGTCGACTGAAATAGTTAAACTAACAAACCTTATGTTAACAAATGATGGAAGGCCAACTATTAACAAATCAGATATTTTTGAAGAAAGTGGAGAATTTAAAGAAGGTGGGAAAGAAATTCTTATAAATAATGTTAGAGGATATGTTTCATATGTTAGAGGAGAAACACCAAATAAGTTTCCTCTCAGATTATATCCAATGAAAAGTAAAGATAGTTATATGGATAATGTAAAAAAATTAGACTTTTTACAATTATATACATGTGAGTATGGAGATTATCAAAAAAAGGTATATGAAATTGCTGCACCAGAATTAGAAGAAGAAATAAATTTAGGAGAAGGAACACAATTAATGGAGATTTCAAATATGGTTTACCCAAATATCTTAGAAAAAGATATAACAGAGGGAAATTATGATAGATGTTATGGGAAACAGGGTAAAGATAGTTTCTTCGATATTAAAAAAGGAATATATTATTATAAATCTGGAGCAGAAAAAATATTTAGATATGATAAAATAAATGAATATTCAACTAAATTACATAATTTATTAAAGAAAATCAAAGAAAGCAAAGGTATAGTATTTATATACTCAAGATTTATTCAAGATGGTGCTATACCTATAATGTTAGCATTAGAACAAAATGGTTATAAAAATTACTCAAATAATGATATCTTAATAGATAGAAAAGATAAAACAGATTACCATCATGAAAATAATAAATACATGGTTGTCACCGGAACAAATGAATTAAGTAAAAATAGAGATAAAGAATTACGGGTTTTATTATCAGATGAAAACATAAATGGTGAAAAAATTAAAATAATAATAGGATCAGCTGTTGCTAGTGAAGGGTTAGATTTAAAAAGAATAAGAGAAATACATGTAATAGACCCTTGGTATCATTTAAATAGATTAGAGCAAATCATAGGAAGGGGTATAAGGTATTGTTCTCATGCTGACTTAGAAGAAAAAGATAGAAATGTATCAATATATTTATATGCAGGTATATTAGAGAAATGTAATAATAAAGATATAAAAGATTGTCCTCATAGTGTTCAAAAATCAATAGATATTAAAATATATGAAAAAGCTGCAGAAAAAAGTAAATATATTGGAACAGTTGAAAAACTATTAAAAGAGAATGCTATTGACTGTGGTTTATTTAAAAATATAAATGAAACAACCCCAAGAATCATAAATATAGAAACATCTCAAGGAGTAAATATAAAAGATTATGAGAATAAAGATCAACCTTACTCAAAGATATGTTCATATCAAGAAGAATGTGAATATAATTGTAATCCCAAAATAAATATTAAATATAATACTGAAACAGCTGATATTAACTTATTAAAAAATATATATCCTACAATAATAAAACAAATTGAGAAATTATTGAGTGAGAAAACATTATGGTGTATAAATATTAAAAAAGATAATAATCTAATTAATAAAATAAAAGAAATATTACCAGGTTCACATGAAGATATTATAAATATATCTATACGATATGCTATAAATAATAAGATAACAATTAAATGTAATGACAATGAAGGATATATAATATATGTTAAGGATCATATATTATTTCAACCATATTGTCAAACTTTAACTAGTGGTTTTTACAATAGAGGTAGAGGCTGTCATAAGGTAAAGAGATATGGTAATATTAATATAAATAAAGAAGAAAAGAAAGTTGTTAAAAATATATCAGATCATTATGCAGAATTTATAATATATGAAGATGAAGAAATAGTTATACCAAATAGTATGGAAAGATCAGATATAATTAAAGATTTAAGAAAACAAAGATATCCTGATATTAAATTAAATGAATTATTTGGATTTAATTTTTACAATAAAGGAAAAGGAAAAAGAATATGTAAATATCAAATAATGCAGCCTTCATTACAGGGGAATTATATATTTACAAGAGAAGACAGAGAAAAAAGACAGATATCTGGTAGAGGGGCAGAGGCTATAACATTCCCAGGTCCAAAAGAATTTCCAAGCAATTCATGTGGCGATGGCAATCAATCTGGATTTTCTACATCAGATAAATCTATGTGGAAAAAAAAGTATGATGAAAAACTAAAGTTATTAGATATTAGTAAACAGGAAGAATCTATAATTATTTATAAATTAATAATAGAAGAACTAGATTCTACAATAGATAAAAATATACTATTTAAATTAGATAAGAGTAAATTTTGTAGTATAATCGAGTTATTATTAAGAAAAAAACAAAATAATAAAGAAGGTGATATAGAATATGCATTAGGTTATGACAATATATTGCTCCCCCTAAATAATAATCCAGAAACTGTCAATTATAATATAAAATCTAAAAATATAGATTCAATATGGAAAAAAATGAATAAAGAAAAAGATATCTTTAAAGATAAACAAAAGAATATAATATTAGAAGAAGGATATGATAAAGAAAAATTACAATTCAGTTATGAAAGATTAGACTTTGAGGAAAAGGTTAAATTAATAGATGATATAATTAAAAAGAAATATGGAGGAGAATTAACAAAAGAAGAAGAATATATATTTGATTATGTTAAAATAAATTTCTTATATAAAAAAGATGGTAAATTTTATATAAATAAAGATGGTAAAAAAGAATCTAAACCACTAGGTTTTTATTTATTTAATTAAAAATTAATTTGATAATTATTTAAATTTAATTTATATATAACATTAATAATGAATTCATTCGTAACAAATCAGTTATTAAATGAAGAAATCTATTTAGATGCACAAAACATGAATTATAATAATTTAGAAAAAATGATTACAGGTAAATTAAATACAAAAATATCTGGAAAATGTTATAATAATGGATATGTTATACCAAATACAACAGAATTTATAAAAAAAACACTAGGTAAGGTAGTAAATGTAGACAATAAAAACAAGATTTTATACAATATTAAATTTTCAGTTAAAATGTTAATTCCATCAAAGGGAGATATTATATCATGTTATATAGATGGGATTAATAAGATGGGTATAATAGCATATATTAAAATGGGTGAAGTGATTGATGGTTATGAAGGTGAAGATAATTTAAAAAGTAGTCCACTAATTATTATGATTCCAGCAGATAAGATACATAATATAGAAGAAAAGAATGTTAAACAAAAAATCAAAGTATATATAAAAGCAGTTAGAGTTAAGTATGGGACTTCAGAAATACAATTAGTTGCCAATGATGTAGATTATTTAGTCCATAATATCATGAAAGATAAAGAAATTTCATATGAAGAAGCATTAAAAATAGTAGAAAATGCTTAATGTTTATATTATCATAATAATATATTTTTTAATAGTAATGACGGATAGTAAACGGAAATATATATATAATAAATTATTAAATAAAGAAATAGAACATAGTTATATAAGACCATTTATAATATCAAATAATATACCCTTTTCAGAAAATAAAAATGGTATATTTATAAATATAACATTATTATGTGATAATATTATATGCGATTTATACGATATAATATTTAATTATATAAATAATAAAGTAGATTATGATAGAGATAAAAAAATAAAAGAAATACAAACTGATATAATAAATTTAGAAAATTTAGAAAAAGATAAATCAAACACAAAAGTTGTATATGAAAAATTTAAAAATCTCACAGATTTAGATATATTCATTCTAAAAAAAAGCAAAGAAATATAATTTGAAATTATATATAAGTATAATTTGAAATTATATATAAGTATAATTTATTATAATAATATAAATGGAAAAGTTTGATAGCGTATCTCACGGAAAAGAATATACTAAAGATATAAGGGAAAGCAATTATGTTCAAACATTAAATTTAGATAAGGAAACAGTTATAAAAAAAGTTATTAAGGTTACTAAGTATAATAGTATAGAAGAATCAATTATTTATAATTATGATTATAATAGTGCTTTAGATAAAAAGTGTTCACTAAATCTTAATAATATTAAAATGGATATGGCATCTAAGATAGATGAAGACCAAGAAAATTATTATAATAAATTTAAATATAATAGTAGAAAATTTAATAAAAATAAGATTCAATCTGGGTTACAAGAAAACAATAATTTATCAACCATTGTATATTTAAGTGATAAGTATAAACTAAATGTTTATCTACATATAAAGAAAGAAAATAAGAATGTATTAGTATCAAGTAAAAAAGAGAATGTAAATAAAAAAGCTCTATATATAGTATTTGAAAATGGTAAATATCATATAGTAGATAAAATGGACCATGGATTAGTAACATCAGATATAAGTAAACTTAGCATGATTAATTGCAATATAAGTAATTATGATATTTATATTACTTACCTTAAAGCGATAAGTAATTATAAATTAGAAGAATTACATAAAATAGCAAAAGAAAATGATATTGAAATATTAAATAATGGAAAGCGTAAAACAAAATCGATATTATATGATGAAATAAATGAAAAGATGTCATAGAATCTAAAATAATTTGATAATATATTTTTTTTTTACTATTATATAAAAGTTTATTATAATAGATATAATATATGAATATACTGGATAATAATTCTGATATAGTTAAGGAAATACTCAAAAAGAGTATAATTGAACCAAACTTAGAATTAGAATATGTATATGGTAAAAAATTATCTAAACATGATTTCTTAGAAGTTATAAAATATTGTAAGAGTAATTTAAAGAAATTAAATACAAATGTATCATTAGATATAAAGGCAGGAAATCTACAATACAAGAATGTTACTTATGAAAATGTTCGAGTAACTATAGATGGACTTACATCTATAAAAAAATATTGTAAAACGGATACATTAAAAGATCTAAATACTAAATTTCTTTTAAAATATCCTTATAGAAATAAAGATAGAAAATATAATATAGAAAGCAATGACTATAATTATAGAATAAATTTAAAAAATGAAATTAACTTAGAAGCAGAAGATCCAAAGGTAATAGATATGGAGAATGATTGGACAAATATAAAGAAATATTTCAGATATAAGCAAAGAATTAGTTTTATAACAAATGATGGATTATTTAGAATAGATTTAACTGCAGTTAAATCTAATAGTTATAATTCTAAATTAAAGTCTTCTAATTTATATAATTCTTTTAAAGATAGTAATGTATTAAATGAACAAGAAAAATACGAACTAGAAATAGAATACGTGGGTAATAATTATAAAGTGGATGACATATATAATATTATAAATTTTATAGATTATATTGAATCTGGAAAAGAATATGGTTATAAGAATAATAATATATATAAATCAGTCAATGTAATTGCGAGTGTAGATATAGAACCTATTTTTGAAGAAAAAATATCTCCAATAGAAACAACTCTTGTAGATATTTTAGAAGAAAAATTAAGTAAACAAAGTATTATAACAAAAATATATGAAAGTTTAAATAATACTATATATGATATATTACAAATCATACATAATAAACAAATAATATCATCTAAAAAAGAAGCAGATAAAGTATTAGAAAGTTATTTTAAATTAACAGGCCAGAATAATATATTAATTGGACCACAGCCTGTTAGTTTTCAATTTAAAAATTTAAGCAATAATGAAAACAACAATGAAACAATACTAAAAAATTATTTAGTAACAGAAAAGGCAGATGGCGAAAGATATGTATTATATATTAATTCAGATAAAGAGGGATATATAATGAATAAAAAATCATTATTATCTGAAACATATCATGAATTAATAAATACGGGTTTAATATTCCCAGAAGCAACAGGAGAATGGATACTTGATGGAGAATATATCACGAATACAAAGAATAATGAACCAATAAATATATATTTAATATTTGATGTATATTATGCAAATAATGATAAAGTATATAAATATCCATTTATATCAAAAAATAAATCAAGGGCTAGTATACTAGAAGAATTTAGAAAAATAATGGAAACAAAAATAATGAACCCAAAGTATAAAGATATAATTACAAGTGAAATGGATATTGGAATTAAAGAATATTTAGAGGGAGGTCTAACACCTGAAATAACGGATAAAAAATATAATAAGACTGTAAAAAGTATATTTAAAAAGAAAAAAATATTAAGCCAATCAAAAATGATTTGGGAAAGAAGTAAGAAGGATGGTTATATATATAAAATAGATGGATTAATATATTTACCTAGCGACTTACCAGTTGGTGCTAATTATACAGACTGTGTAGCACCAGAAGTAATAACTGGAACATGGGGACATAATCTAAAATGGAAACCAGAATATGAAAATACAATTGATTTTCAAGTATCAATTGTAACAGAAAGAAAAAAGAATAAAAAAGTAGTAGATAAAGTGTATCCATATACAGTATCTGAAACAAATGGTGAAAAAGTTATTGGCGAATATAAAAAAGCTATATTAAAAGTAATATATGATGAAAATAAAGATAACTCTATACAATTTTGTATGGATACACTAAATGGAAAATTTCCAAAAATCAAGAAAAAGAATAGTATTAATATAATACCATTTACACCCGATGAAGATGATAATTTTGGTACAGATATAGATTATGGACAAACTAATATTAAATTAGACAATGGAAAAATATTATGTGAATGGGAAAAAGAAGGCGATGAAGTAAAAAGTGGAGATATAGTTGAAATGTTATATGTTAAAGATCATAAAAATGATATGAATTGGTTACCATTAAGAATAAGAAAAGATAAAACAAAACCTCAAGCTGATTGGGTTGCAAAAAACATATGGGAAACAATTAAATATCCTATTACCGAAGAAATGATTATTGGGGATATAAGTGTTCCAGAACAAATATTACCAGATACTGAAGATAATTATTATGTGGCAGATAATAAAGAATCGCCATCTGAACCTTTAAGGAAACTACATAATTATATCAAATCAAAATTAATAGGAGGTGTTGGATCTTCTTCTGATTTACCAGAAAGGAAAAGTATATTAGATACATCAATTGGAAGAGGTGGTGATATTAAGAAATATATGAGAAATGATATAAATGTTAAATTCTTATTAGGTATGGATATTGCCCCTATAGAAGAAGCCTGTAAAAGATATTATTTTGCAAGAAATCCTAAATTTTTAGCAGCATTTATACGATATGATACAAGTAAAAGTATAGAAAATAATGAGGGTATAATAGGAGAGTCAACTGTATATCCACAACAAATGTTAAATATCTTATATGATAGAAAAGAAGAAATCTTTCCAGAATATATTAATATAGACAAAAGATACAATAATAAAGCTAGTAGTGGATTTAATATAATAAGTAGTCAGTTTTCTATACATTATTATTTTAAAGATGAAGAAACATTAAATGGATATTTACAAAATATTGCAGATAATAGTAATAAAAATAGTATATTTATAGGAAATTGTTATGATGGATCTAAAATATTCAATAAATTTAAAGAATTAGAACAAGAAGGAAATGATGTATTTGATTATAAAGTAAAAGGATGTAAATCGCCAATATATAGTATTAAGAAGGAATACACTACAAAAAATTTTACATTTAATCCAGAAAATCCCGAAGAAAACATGTTAGGACAAAAAATAAATGTATTTATGGATTCAATTGGTAAAGGTATCGATGAATATTTAGTAAATTTTGAATATTTTATAAATAAAATGAAAGAATATGGATTTGAACCATATAAACCAAAGATGAAACCAAAATATAATTCTGTATTTGATGGTGCAATAGGTTCGTTTAAAGAAATTATAGATAAATTGCCTGAATTATCTAAACATGATCCAGAATTAAAAAATGTCAAAGTATATAAAAAAGCGACAGAAATAGGTAAAAATAAAGAGTTAGAAGAATTAAGTAGCATGAATAATTACTTTATATTTAAGAGAGTGAATTAAAAGTTAATATTTTAAAATCTATTATTAAGAGATTCAATATTACTGCTATTATTAATAATATCTTGAATATTATTAGAATTAGAGAAAATTGGATGATTTAAAATCGCAGTAATACTTAAAATTAGACGTGTAGAATCACCATTATTTATTGAATCTAATATAATATTATTAGCATCAATTGTAATAAAACTCTCAGACCCACGTGTAACAGACATACGTCTATTAAGGTAAGTATTAACTAATATAGTAGATAATTCCGGTCCAATACGAAATGTATTTTTTAATGATTGGAAATGAGTTGCAATATAAATACCATTTGGATTATGTTTAGTTACTATACCAAATTTACAATATAGTAAGCTGATATTCTGTATATTTCTACTAATCCATTTTCCAGTAGTATCGTTAGTGTGTAATATATATAATCTACCATACTCCCCTTTAGTAGAGTCTTTATTCTCCTTTTTAGAGTCGTCACACTCACTCATATTTAATAATTAATATTTAATAATTAAATATTAATTCAAAAGTTTTCAAATTAAATAAGAAATGTTACTCAATAATAATTATTGAAGAAAATTATAAATTTTTTTACCATTACCTGATTTATGCAGCAGTCGGGTAAACACCTTCTTTGTTCGGGAAGTGAATCTTCATGTACTTCTGTAGATTAAAATAAGTGAGTTCTTCACCTTTCTTGATTCTAAGAAGCTTGGAAAGCGCCTTATCGGGTAGAATAATACGCTTGTCTTTCTCGTTCTGAAGTTTGTTCTGCTGGCAATACTCAGTAATTTTCTTAGTAACTTCAGTTCTTGCAATTAAGTCTTCTTTGCCTAGAGTAAAGAATTTTCTTAGTTCATCAGAAACAGGACCAGGTTTAGAAAAACCATTCATAACTTTTTCGCCATTGTTGCGTCTACCCTTGGTCTTCATCTTTTTCTCAACAACACGACGGTCTTTGGAAACCTGCTTCCTTAAAGCAGATAGTTCAGAAGTTAGTGACTTAAGAATGAGAGTCACAGATTTAACACCGGATTCTAGCGAATCAATCTGAGAATCATAGTTGCATAGAACAGGTTCAGGGACAGGGGCAGGAGCCTCGACGGGTTCTACAGAAGGTTCTGCAACGGGGGCAGGAGCAGGTTCTACAGCAGGTTCTGCAACGGGGGCAGGAGCAGGTTCTGGAGCAGGAGCAGGGGCAGGAGCCTTAGTGGCAGGAGAAGTCTTGACTACCTTTTTCTTAGGGGCATCTTTCTTTACAGGGGCTTTCTTCGGGGCCTTGGCCTTGGTCGGTGCTGGTTTAGGGGTAGAAGGTTTGGAGTTCTTGGAGTTCTTGGCAGGCATTTTGTATATATCTATGTATTATGTTTTTTTATTTATTATCAACCGCGCGCTATTTATGTATATAATATAATTATTATATTTTTAAGTATCTTTATAATGCAAATTGAATCCATTCATGCGCTAAAAAACAATCTTGACTTATTTCACTTAATCCGATTAAGAAATACATATATCCCAATTTTTTATCACCATCAGTTATTGCATTATTAAATTTCATTGTTTCATTTAATATAATATCTTGAATATCTAAAATATCATTATTTTGAAGTATTTCAGGTATAGGGATATTATAAACTAAACCATTAGGGGGGGAAATATTTGATTTAGTTTCATGAGTTAAATATGCTCTATAATTCCAAATATCTTCTAATTTACGATATAACCTTTTTGTATTATCAATATTAAGAGATAAAAACCAGTCAATATCACAATAATACCCAGATTGGGATACATTTGAAAATAGATCAATAGTTTTTTGTCTAACAATATCTAATTTATTTGTATGGCTATATGTTTCAATTTCAGTATTGATATTAACATTATTTAATTTAAGAATAATATACATAGCTTTATCTATTATATCATCTGGGATTATATTCCGTGTATATGGATTTAACTTAGTAGTATCTATAATTTTTTTTAAACTTCTTATATCAAAAAACCAAACTGCATTTAAATTATCTTTATAAGAAAAAAATAAATTATCTTGAGTATCAATAGCTGGCGTCATATAAAAAAAGTCTTCATCATTTTTACATAAATGTCTTGAATAAAACCCCGGTCCTCTAAATTTAATATTATTTCTGACAATATTTCCTCTTATACGACTCTGTAATTTAATAATATAATTTATACTATTAATTATATGTGCTTCTTTTTTATAATGATTAATTAACATATTATATAAATCTTGTTTCTTATTTTTTGAGTAATTCGGTTTCCAATTTATATCTATCACCTTAAGGGTATCTATAATATCCTTAGTTGTATAATCTTGATATCTATTTGTAAATAGTTCCTTAATAATAATACCATCCCTAATTAGATGTAACCTACGATGTTTATAACAAAAATCTCCATATTTTTTATCATGATTACATTTGATTAAAGCAGGACCTCTATTTTTTTCAATAAATATACATTTCATAATATATAATATATATATTTACTTAAACATTTAAGTATAAATATTAAAACTAAAATTTTACTAATAAATCTATTGAGAAAAATAATGAAATAAAAAAAAATTTGAAAATATATATTTTAATTATTTTAACATAAAAACAAAACTAAACTAAACAAAACTAAACAAAACTAATCAAAACTAATCAAACAATATGCCTAAGCAAGGAAAGACTATGCTCGCGAGTGAGATTGATGTTGATAAGATCCGTTATTCAGACCTTAAGAGTCTAGATAATGGTGGTAAGATTGCATATGTAAATTATGGAGATGATGGCATGAATAGTATTTATCTTCAAACTCCAGAACTAACTTTTCCATTTGATAGTCAATTTTATACAGAAGGAAAGGATAGTGGGAAATTTGCTTGTAAGGTATCACTTAATATGGAAGGCAATGAACAGGTAAAGCAGTTTACAGAAAAAATGATGGAGATTGATAGTAAGCTAATCGCTGATGCCCAGAAGAACAGCATGCCTTGGTTTAAGAAGAAGACTATGTCTGAAGAACTCATTGATGAGAAGTTTACACCAATTGTCCGCCATTATAAGGATCCTGAAACTGGAGAACAAAATGGTAGGTTTCCACCACAGATGGGTTTCAAGGTAGTACAGAGAAATGGTAATTATCAGTGTAAATTCTTTGATGAATCAGCTAAGAAGATCAATGTAGATGATAGTGATGGTGATGGATATCAAGAAGTATCTAACCTTCTAGGGAAGGGTTCTTCTGTAAAACTACTTCTAAAGTGTAATGGTCTATGGTTCTCTCCGCAAGGGTTTGGGTGTACTTGGAAGGCCGAACAGATGAAGGTTAAGGTTCCAGAAACTCTAGATGAATACGCTTTCCGAGATGATGGAGATGGATTTGTTGATGATAGTGAAAGTGATGATGGTTCTGGAGAAGAGGAGGAAGTTGTAAGCGATGATGAAGCATAAATACAATTAGTTATAAATTACCTTAAAAAAATAAATATATTTTTTATAAATTATACAAACTGATCCATGTCTTCAATGATTAAGAAATCATTGGTATAATTAAAAATTCTATTGCAACTTATACAATTTATGCCATTAAAACAATTATACTTATATTCTGAATAAGGGACTTCTACACATAACATTTGTGTACAATCAATATATTCTTCTACATCCATATAATGTTTTTTATCTTTAAAAGCCAATTTACGACAATTAATTGGTATTTCTTTTAATATAATAATTTCATTAAGTAACTTATACCTTTGTTCCATATTTTCTATCTTCTGGAGCTCTCCAGATATACTTTTATTAATAAAAACATTAGGAGATATATAATTGCCATAATGATTACCAATATTTACTTCTGGTCTATATTCTTCATATTGAACCTTGCCATCAAAACGATGTAGATACTTTATAAATAATTGATCAAAATAAAACTTTTTAATCCAAAATTCCTTTCCCTTACGATTATTTAATGAAAGTTCCCAGTATCTATTTTTTTTATATTCTATTCCAACCATATTAAGTATATCATTACATAAGATAATACCTTTATTAATCATATTAATAATTTGAAATAAATTAAATATTATAATCAAATTTATTAATAATGTTAAGCCAACGTTTCATAATGCCATGTCAAAAGAGATTATGTATTTGTGTTGAATATCTTAAATTTAATAACCCAAAAGATTTAAAATTTTATGATAAATGTTTTAATTTGCATTTACAAAATAATACAATAGAAGAAATATGTAAACCATACAAAAAATATATTAATAATAAAAATTTAAAAAAATAATTAGAGGCGTTCCTTAACTAATATAATATCCTGAAATAACTTATCAAAATCAGATATCTTACTTAATCTTTTTTTTAATATCTTAAGGTAATCTGATAATAATAAAATATTATTAGTATAATCTTCCCTCATTTGAATTAATTCATTAACATTTCCATTATTAATATTATTATTTAAACCATCAAGTAAAAGAACTATTCTTGATAATTCATCTGTATTATTATTTATTTCTCTAATTAAATCAAGTATATATACATATTGTAAATAAAAAATAAAATCTTGTTTTGTTAATTCTCGTCCATTATCATGTATTCTTATATTATTATTTTCATTTTCTTCAAATAAAGAAAATTCAATTATATTGTCCATAACTCTTAAAAAATAAACAGCAAAATGTATATCAAAATCTATATCAAAATTTTCATCATTATTTACCATATTTTCATTGACATATTTAAGAGAATCTAGTATCATTTAATATAATATTCATAACCTTACCTTAAATATTTATTCATAATCACTAATTTTAACAGTAGTAATTTCATTAGGTCCATCAAAATTTATAATAGTGCATTTAGCTGTATTAAATACTGGACGACTTACATTTTTTTTTTCACGAATTCTCTTAAACTAAAGATATCTCGTATTATTTACGCATATAATCACATTTCTTACCACCACGAAGACGTAATACTAGGTGAAGTGTAGATTCTTTCTGGATGTTGTAATCAGCTAATGTTCTTCCATCCTCTAGTTGTTTGCCTGCAAAAATCAAGCGCTGCTGATCCGGCGGAATACCTTCCTTGTCTTGGATCTTAGCTTTAATATTTTCAATCGAATCAGAACTTTCAACTTCAAGTGTAATAGTTTTACCAGTTAGAGTTTTAACGAAAATCTGCATATTATATATTCTATATTATATTATAATCTTTATATTATTTATTGTAAATATATCCAATCTGGTATATTATTAGAATTATATGTTGGATTTTTTAATTTATATTCTTTCACAAATTTATTAAATAAATTTAAACTATTATCTCTATATGTTAGAAAATGTTTAGTTTTATTAAATTCAAAATATTGATCCTCATTATTATATAGTAATTCATTGCAATATTGAACTTTAGTCTCTATATAAAGATCTTCTATAAATCCATAATATAATATATATATATAATTTATTTTTAATCAAACGTTATAACAATCTTACCATGATGTTTATTTAATCCTCTTGATGCAGACTTAGATAATTCTTGTCTTTTTTTACGTTCTAAAGATTTACTATTTTTTTTTAATAAATTCAAACTATTATTCATATCTTCTTCTATATCATTAAAATGTTCTTTAATATAATCTATTAATTTATATTGAATAGCCCATCGAAAAAAATTTAATTGTCCGATAGTAGTGTTTATAATATCCCCCGACTCATTATATACATATGGTAATCTATCTCTTCTACAAAAAGGGTCAAAATTTTTTTTAGAATATGATTTTAATTGAGACTTATACGAATGGAATACATTAATTGTATCAGCTATACACATACTCTTATCATCTAATGTATAACCTTCTGAATCACTATATATATTATATATAGTATCATTTTTCTTAGAATAATTAGTAACAAACCAATCAATTATCCGTAAAGAAACTTTATCTTTCTTAAGATAATTAATTAATAATGTAGAATTATTATCAGTATTATAAAATTTTATCAAGGACTTATATAATATATCTTGTTCATAATTATGTATCATATTTATATATATTTACAGATACTCTTATATAATAAATATAAATTAAAAAATAGACGCGCAAAAAATTATATGTTAGTATTAATATTAATTGGTAATCTATGTCCAAATAAAATCATATAGATTAAAGAACAAGCACCAATTAATAAACTACGGTTCATAGATCTTGATGTACTCATACCCAAGACATAAACCATAAGCAAATATAAAATTGTAGTAATAATAAACGAATGCCATAGCATAGTTAAACCCCCTTCCATTTTATATATATATATATATTATTTTTTTATAATAATACCATAATTACCTAATTCATAAAAACTCTTAAAAATAGTTACATTATCGGGTATAATAGACTCTAATTCTTTTTCTCTAAATATATAATAATATCTATTACATAAAACATTTTTATCCTTATCTTTCCATTCAATCATATTTTCTTGTTTACTAAACTTTCTTTTCGAATTTAATTCTTGTCTTAAAGACCATACTAGAATGAATATATGTCCTCCATCTTTAGTTACTCTCAACAATTCCTTTATAGCTTGTTTTCTTTTATCTTCTGTGCTTAAATGATGTATAACTGCAATACACATTGTATAATCAAATTCATTGTCTGAATAAGGTATATTTAAGATATCTCCATAAATAACATTCAAATTACGGCTTTTACATATATTAACTAACTCTATGGAAAAATCACATCCTTTATATATGCAGTCTTTTTTGTATAACATATTTTTACCATTACCACAGCCAATATCTCCAATAATACTATTGCTTGGAATATTATCTAAGAAATCTTGAACACAAGTCCATGGCTTATAACGTGTATTACTAAAAGAACAAGCAATTTTATCATAAACTTGTTTTACATAAACATCTTCAATAGACATTATTTATATTTTTATAAATAAAGATATCATATAATCAAATTTTCCTATTTCCTCAAATAGTATATACCTTGTAAATAACTGTCCGATAAATCATCTTTTTTCTTAGAAGATTCATATAAATCAATAAACTTTTGATCTTCATTATTTATCATCAATTCACAATATTTAACTGCTAGAAACTTATTCTTTTTATATGTTTCTTTAATATTACATTCAACCTTTTCACCTTTATAAACCTTTAATTTATTACGGGCATTAATCATTTCTAAATTATCTATATTTGATATATCAGAATCAACACCTCTTATTAAAAAATAAGAATAAACCATCATTTGTATGGATTTCATGGTTGGATTTTTTAAAGAAGGTTGATTTTCAACAATAACTTCTTTACAATTTAAAAAATCAGGATACTTATCTAATTCAGCAACTAATTTTTTACCAACATTAAATATAGAATTATTAGTTTTAATTTTCTTAAATTTAAGATCTTTATATGATTTTAATTTAGAATGTGATTTACATAATTTAATATTACCTGTTAATAATGTTGCTGAATTTTCACAAGAACACCCTTTTGTATTAATATGTTCACAAACATCATCACAAGATATGTTTATTATACCCCAATCTTTAATTTCTTCTTTATTAGATAATTGGCAAAAAGCTAAATTCTTTATTCCAATATCAAAAGATAATATATCCATAATGTTTTATATAACATTATTGTTTTAAATATTTAAAAAGAGAATCCAGATAAATCTGAAGTATTTGAGGCAAGTGGTGGCATCATTCCAGAATCTAACTTATTTGTCATTGCAGAATTTTGATTACCCATATTACTCTGTCTATTTGTTAGTAGATTGTTAACACTTGTTGTTTGAGCTTGTGGCGAAGAAGGGGTTCCACCATAATTGGTTTTGCTTCCATCAGTAGATGGTTGGAAATTTCCAGTTTGTAATTGACCATTAGAATTTTCAGGGGGTATTTGTTTTAAAACAGTAGAAACTGAACTAAATACCAATGCTGTCTTAACAACATATGTAACAAGTGGGAAAAATAGAATAATCCATGCTAATGTTTCATGGTTATATTGACATAATCCGTATAATATTACACCCAATAAAATTAAATATGATATTTCATACCAAGCATGTAAGTTGAATATATTCGTAATTTTATAATTTTCTAGTTTCTTAGTTAAACCATGAGTATTAAACATAGTTATTAATGAAACAACGATAAATATAAAATAAACAACAAGTGGTGAACATTTATCTGTTTTCATCAAGGAATTGATTGGAGTCGTGATTTCTTTATCCATTATAATATGTTATATATATTAATTTATAATTAATTTACTTTTTACTTTTTTTCATAGTTTTTTTAGCTGCTTTTTTATTTTCAATTTTGATAGCACCAAATTGTCCCTTCTTATGAGTCCATCCAGCCTTTCTTAATCTTTTTTCTTTCTTAGCTTTGTTTGACAACTTTTTTGAGACAATTCTCCCTTGTTTATTTTTCTTTAAGTGTTTTTTAGTTAAACGACCTGTAGTCATTTTAGCATTTCCGTGCCAAACTTGTGCTCTTGATCCAAATGTTTGCATTTATATTATTAATAATATTTTATTTTATAATAAAAGATATCTTAAATTAATTTGAATAGTTTAATTCTTAATAATTAAATATTAATGTAAATATGTCTTGTTGTAGTAAACGACCCAAACGATATGAAAAAAGACTAAAAAAAAATAAAATTCATGTAGAAGAAAGGGTAATAAAAGATCCTCATGAAAAGAAAACAGACCGTGATAGAAGACACGCTATAGTAAAAATAGAAACAGAAATTGAAAAGAACAAGAGAATAGAATTCCATAAAAAATTTATAAGTGAAATAATACCTTGTGGTTTCTGCAAAACGTTGTTTACTCTAGGTGATTCAGAATTACAGATTAATTGTGCTGGTTGTGATAAATTTTATCATTGTCATATTGCTGGGAAATGTCAATGTGAAAAATGTACAGTTGAAATAAATGGAAAAAAAGAATATAGTAGTTATTGCTTATCTTGTGTAGATCCTTGGACTATTAATGGGGAATTTTGCAAATGTTCATAGATTAAAATAATTAATACCACCATAATTATTAACAATTACTTTCATATTTTTTATTATAAATAAAAGTTGTGATTTTATATACATATATTTATGTTTATGAATAGTATTGTATAGTATAATTAAAATACTTATAAAATTATTTAACACATCAACTGTTTCTTTAATATTATCCAAAATATTATTACTCTTATAAATATGAATGATATCTTTAGTATCCTTATTAAATAAAATACTATATATTCTATCTATAATAATAATTTGTTTATCATGTGGATTAGTAATAGTAAATAACTCTATTTCTATATTTTTTAACTCATTGATTAATTTATTACCATTTTTATATGTTCTTAACTTCCATTGAAGGATATCATTTAATTTATCTTTATCATTTATAGTTTCACATTGTATTATTTCTCTATCTTTATTAATAAAATTCATAAAAATATTATCTATATCATTAATTTTTTTATTATAAACCTTATAATTTGTATATAATGGTTTATTAGATCCCTTAATATCAGGTAATTCGCTTCTCATTAATCTTTTATAATCAGTATTCCAAAATATAATATTACCCTTAACATCAAATCCCCTTCTACCAGCCCTACCAGTCATTTGCAAATAATCATCCTTAGTAAAATTATTATTATTACCAAATTCTGCAATACATGAAGTCCTAATAGGTAAATCAATACCTAAACATAACAATCTATCACATATTACAATTCCTATTTCTTTACTAGCTAGTAGTTGTTGAACAATCCAATTATATTCATTTGGCATACCATCAATATATATACCAATACCTCTCTTTAACAATTGTATAATAGGATGATGATAATCCAATTTAATACCAATAGATTTATATATTTTTCTTCTAATATTCCTAATTGATGCATCTGTCATTGGTTCTTTACTCGTAAAACAAAAGTCTTCATGTTTCTTAAATACATTTTGATAACAAAAATCTGGATTATTAATAAAATTATTATATTCTTTTAATAAGTTTTCATACTGCAAATCATTATTTTTAACTTTATCTAAAAGCATATTGTATAATTCTTGTATTTGTAAGATATATTTGTTTTTTTCAGTTTCATTAAATGTATTTGCACGTTCTTCAATAAAACTAGCTGGATCAGTAGTCCCTTTAGTAACTTTTATTTTAGATATAAATATATCTTTATTTGTTACATATTCTTCATATAATTCATTCTTCTTTTCCAAAATCAAATAATGATAAGGATAATGTTCTATTTCTTGATTTTTTAAATCTTCATTAATTTTTTTAAATATATTTATACAATTTTCCTTTTCAGTATTAAAAATTAACATAGGCAACATATCTTTCTTCTTAGTATCTTGTAATAATGGTATAATATCCATTCCACAATTCTCACATTTGTGTATATTACTCTTAAAATTGTTTAATATATTTTGAATATTTTCTGGATATTTTTTATTTAGTTCTATTAATTTTTCTTTTAAAAATAATTCATATTCTTTAGACATATCTAATGTAATGATCTTATCTTTTATATTAAAATATGAATCGGGTGATAATGTATCTATATATTCTTCTAAATCATCATCACCATCAGAATCATCTGAATCAACATTAAATTCTTCTTCAATATATTCCCATAAAATAGCTACATCTCGAGGAGAAAATGGTAAATTATAATTAAGCAATTCATTAATATTATTTTCAATGCAGACTAATGGATGTAATTCAGTTAAACAATTACCAGTCCATGTCCAACGTTGCTGATTAATAAATCTATTATTATATGTAATAGTCTTTATATTTTTATTCCCTGTTATATTTTCAAATATATTCTTCAACTTATTTATATCCTTGATAGTTGCAGATAAAGCTAAAAAATTACAAGTAATTAATTTAATTAAATTTTCATAAATATCACCATCATCTTTCTTATTTAGATTATGTATTTCATCAAAAACAGCATAATGAAATACATTACCATGTTTATATATAAAATCTTCAATACTTGTAGGTGTACCTACAAAAACATTTGTTTTATCACTATATGAAGTATATTCAAAATTAGGTAATACATAATGCACCCTGTAACCCATCTTTGTAAAATGAGCTCCAACTTGATATACAACTGGTTCTACAGGACAAACATATAAAACTGTATCATAAAATATAACAGAAGACATTCCTGCAAAAGATTTGCCAGAAGAAGTTGGAGCACTAACTATAATAGATTTATTTTCCTTCATATAAGTTAAAGTTTTAATTTGCCAATCTTCTAATCGTAACTCTTTTTTATCCCATATATTTAACGGGGGTAACATATGACCTAATTCTTTAAGAATATATAAATTGATATCGTATTTATCTATATTACATTTAATCTTTCTAATAATAGAATTATGTTCTTCATTAGTTGTTTCAATATTTACTAGCTGATAATATAATCCAAGGATATTCTCCATGTCTTTCTTTTTACTTTTCCATAATTTTTCAAGTATACTAAATTTAAATTTAATTATACCTTCGCCAGTACTTAATTTATTGATATCTTTGTAAGGTTTTTTCATATCAAAACCTTTTTTTATAAAATAATCTATCTTTCTATCATCTTCTTTAACTAATTCTAAAAATTTCTTTTTTTTATTATTAATGATAATATCTTCAGCAGTTAATCCTTTTTTCTTTTTATCACGTTTTTTAGGTTTTTTATTAATTTTTACCATATTATTAAAAGTATCTTCAACAATATGTTTTACATTAGCATTTAATTTTTCAGATAAATCTCGAATAAATATCTGAAAATCATTTGTATTTATATCCTGCATTACAACAGGGTCCATAATTATTTATTAACTATATATATATATCGTCGTATTTTTAAGTAAGATTATAATTAATATTTATTTTAAATAAGGAAAATAACAAGTATAATATTAATCCAAAAAATAAAAGCATAATTACTTTATGCATTGAATTATTAGGGTCTAATGTTGATAATGTTTTTATAGATTTTTTTATAAATTCAAAGAAATCAGAAATAAAACTATTTTTTAATGGATTATAGATATCCATATCCTCAATAAACATATATTTATTATCCTTTTCATTTTCTTTTTCTTTATATTCATTGTCAAGATGAAGAGTTTCTTTGCTAACACCATTACATAATGTTTTTTCTAAATGTTTAGAAATAGATATACTCTTTCTTATGATTATTTTAACATATGGACTACTTCTTTTAACCAATTCATCAAAATTTTTTTTTGCAAGTTTTTTATGTTTAACATTTTCTGTATTAATAGTAATATCAAGTATATTTAGTATAATCATCATAGATTCAATGACATCTTCTGTAAATTTACCATTACAAAATTTATCTAAATTACCAACAATTATTTTTCTAATACACTTATATACTTCTTTTTTATCTATCTTAGATATCTGTTTAAATTTATCAACTATATAACTAATATGTTCTTCATTCCATATTTCTATCGAGTTATTTGGATTAGAAAAAAAATCTAACATGTATCTATCTTCATTTGTATATTCAATTAAGTTATTCATACACATTTTAAACTCTGTATTTTTGTTAATATCTTCTAAATATTGAAAATTATTATTTGGAAGTAATAAATTAGATTTTTCCATATATAATTATATAATATAATATATATTATTATAATGATAACAATAATTATTGTTCTTGTATTAGTAGTTTTAGCAGTATTATTAACATTAGATTTCGGATTTAATATAGATATATTTAGAACTTCTATGTATTCTTGTTCTGGAAATTTGTGTATTTTAGATTATGATGGAATATATAGTGAAGAAACATGTTCAGGACAATGTTCAGAAGATAAATATGATTGTTCAGATGAATATCAATGTATTAAATCAGAAAATGGTATATATAGTGAAACAGGGTGTGAAGATATCTGTAAAAAACCAAAAATGAGATATTCTTGTCAAGGAAATAATGAATGTGTTGAAAGAGAAAATGGAATATTTGAAACAATCGAAGAATGTAATAATAGTTGTGTTCAAAGAGAAATGTATAAATGTGATAGAACAAATTTTCAATGTAATATAGATGAATTGGGATTACATACAAGTAAAGAAAGTTGTGAAATAGATTGTGTTGATAATAATGATATAAGTGGATATACATGTGATTTAGAAACATATCAATGTATATTTGAACCTGATGGAGAATTCAGGTCTGAAGAAACATGTTTAGAAAAATGTAAACCGAATTATGCATGCGATGAAGAAGAATATCAATGTTATGAATTACATAATGGTCCATATGAAACTTTAAATAATTGCGAAGAAGAATGTATTAGACCACCATTAAGGTATAATTGTAATGGGAATACATTACAATGTGAAGAAAATATGGGTGGTATATATGGTAATATAACAGAGTGTGAAACAGATTGTAAATCACCCGTGGAAGAACCTGAGCCAGAACCTGAGCCTGAGCCTGAGCCTGAGCCTGAGCCTGAACCTGTGCCAATCATGGGTTATGAATGCGATTCCATAACAAGGTTATGTAATTATATGGAAAATGGAGAATATACAACACAAGGAGAATGTGAATTAAATTGCAATATACCAGAACCTGAGCCGGAACCTGAACCTGAGCCGGAACCGGAACCAGAACCTGAGCCGGAACCTGAACCAATCATGGGTTATGAATGTGATACATTAACACAAATATGCAATTATATAGAAAATGGTATACATGAAACATTAGAAGCTTGTGAAGAAATATGTAAAGTTTCTGAACCGGAGCCAGAGCCTGAACCGGAACCTGACCCGGAACCGGAACCAGAACCGGAACCAGAACCAGAACCAGAGCCATTACAATTAATGTGTGTCAGACCTTATTATACTGATAGATTGTATAGTCAATCAGAAAGTTGTGCTAGAGATAGTGATTGGGAATCTCAAAAATTACATTGTCCAGATCCAGATTACAAATATCCAACAATTATAACAAAAGAAGGATGTTGTTCTTTTAATAATGGCGCTTGTGCAAAATGTTGTAATATGAATGACGAAAGTGGTTGGCAAGTAGTTGGTCTTGATAAACCATTATTAAGTCAATATTTAAATGCTGATGGTAATCCAACGCCCGAATCACCGTGGGATATTAATAATAGAGATGGACCAACAAATGAAAATAATATAGAAGGCTTTACATTGAATGATAAAAACTGTGGTGGAAAATCTATGGAATATATGAGAAAAAGATATCCTCAATTTTATTAAATAAATATATAAGTTATAGTATAATGAAAGATTCAAATATATATGGCTCAATGGTCAAAAGTTTTGAAGATTTAAGATCAACACTATCTAAAGAATTTTCTGTAGATAAACCTTCTAACGATAAAGGGACAAGTTTTGGAACAGTGATGTTAGTAGGAGTTGGTTTAATGATATTTCTAGTATTATTATTTGGAAGCACTAGCGTAGAACCTTTTACATATATGTTAGAAGATGGACGAGAGGGTGAAAGATTAACGGGTAAAATAAAAAATATTAGAGGTTCGCACCTAGAAAAGAAATGCTATGGATCAACTGGAATATATTATGGAGATAAAGTTCCTAAAAATTTAGAAGGATTCAGTGTTAATGATGATAGGCGTTTTATGGGTGATAATTTATCAGGATCTGTAAGAATAAATAAAGCGAGTGAGTTTTGCTGTTGTTCAAACGGTAAATGTCTCAAACCACAGGATTGTCCCACGTCTGTCCCTATCGGGCCTTGTGTTGATTGTGTTAAAAACTGTAAGTAAGGATAATATCTTTTAAATTAATTTTTATTTTAATTTATATATATATATATATATATAAGTTATGGAAGAAGTAGTACAGAAACCTGTTAATTCTATGAGTAATGAAACAAAATTAATGATATTCTTATTAGGATTAGTTGTCCTCGGTGGGATAGTTGTTTTAGTATTATGGCAAACAGAAACGTGGCCATTTGATGATGAAATTAAATATAGTTGCTCTGGTACAACCTGTATAGAAGACGAAGAAGGAACATATTTAGAAAATAATTGTTCAAATACTTGTAAAGAATGTAATTATAGTTTAGATTGTGATGAAGGGTATAATTGTACAAATTTTAAATGTGTTTTAGATACTAGTGAATGTACATCTAATTCAGAATGCGAAGAAGGATATATATGTACAAACGATGAGTGTGTTTTAGAAGATAGTGGTAGTGGTGTAACTGGATGTACATCTAATTCAGAATGCAATGAAGGATATATATGTACAAACGATGAGTGTGTTTTAGAAGATAGTGGTGGTGGTGTAACTGGATGTACATCTAATTCAGAATGCGAAGAAGGATATATATGTACAAACGATGAGTGTGTTTTAGAAGATAGTGGTAGTGGTGTAACTGGATGTACATCTAATTCAGAATGCAATGAAGGATATATATGTACAAACGATGAGTGTGTTTTAGAAGATAGTGGTAGCGGAGGAACTGGTGGAAATGGCGGAACTGGTGGAAATGGCGGAACTGGTGGAAATGTCGGAACTGGTGGAAATGGTGGAACTGGTGGAAATGGCGGAACTGGTG
>Ga0233412_10000257_pt1 | contig 31398 bp, 32 predicted proteins | sample Na_anoxic_4_MG_FD_180667 | JGI IMG/M metagenome (GOLD analysis project Ga0233412, IMG submission 180667) | Seawater microbial communities from Saanich Inlet, British Columbia, Canada - Na_anoxic_4_MG | ecosystem: Environmental > Aquatic > Marine > Inlet | place: Canada: British Columbia... | reverse complement strand
GATCGTAATCTGATTCGTTCGGAGTTTGCTGCTGCTGACACTGCTGTCACCACTGCGTTCATCGCTGCTGACGGTGTGCTTTCGGGCTCTGCTTTGGCTGATCGTAATCTGATTCGTTCGGAGTTTATTGCTGCGGATGTCGTAGTTATGGCTGCTGCTGCTGCTGCTCAAGCTACTGCCGATGCAATTATTGCTTCTGCTGATATAGATCTTGATACCATGATTGAAGTTGTAGCTGCTTACGAGTTGGCTGATACAAACATTATCTCATCAATTACAACAGGTAGTGCTGATCGTGCCCTGATTCGTACGGAGTTTATTACTGCTGACGGTGTTGTCACCAACAATTACATTGCTGCTGACGGTGTTGTCACCACTGCCTTTGGCGATGCTGACACTGTGCTTTCGGGCTCTGCTCGTGATGAGCGAGAAGTCATGCATGGATACCTTATATCTAGAGTCGCAACTGCGATAACAGATTTGGGTGCGTTGGAGGCTCGTTGGAGAAGCTTCAGTATGGTTGTTTCAACAGAACTGGCCGTTAATGATTTGACTGCATTCGGGTTTAGTGAACAGTATGAATTAGTTGATCTCTACTACAACGGAATTCTACAGACCTCTGGTGAGGACTATAGTATTGTGATAGATTCAGGTGAACATAAATTCAAAGCACTCGTAACGGTTCCTGTTGGAGTTCGTATCGAGGCTCGTATGCGCAAGGCGGTTTCCGTAACCACCAGTGCAGTACCTGTTATCTAATCTTATTTGATATAAGAGCACATTGATGCTTTAATATCGCGCCTCCTCATAAAAAGTGAGGAGGCGTTTTTTTTCATACTATTTATAGTATAAGCTAGAAGGAAAACACAAATGTCTTGGAAAGAACTATTATCTATATTTTCAAAAAAGAAGGAACTGCCAAGACCCCCGGAGCCCATACCAGAGCCCATACCAGAGCCCATACCCGAACCACAGCCTGAGCCACCTCCCGACGAGGCTGACGTCCACCATCAGGAAATTTCGACACTCTCCCAGATCGCGAGAGAGAGAAACAACGTTCTATCCCAGATTAAAGAAAACCTCTTCTCTCACAAGATAAGAGAGATAATTCTGGAAAGGCGCTTAGTAGAATTGGATGACGATTTGGAAAAAGAAAGCAAAAGGATAAAAAGGCTATTTAACGTTGCAGAGGAGGAGATGGATCAATACCAGGTGCTATTGCCAGAGGAGGGCGGTGGAAAGCCTGGCAAATTATTAAGAAAGAATAAATAGCATAAAATAAATATTGCTGTTGGATTTTCATTGAACTATTTATAAAGTGAAATGTAATGATAATTTAGATCTTGAGGAGAAACTTTTAAATGTCAGTTAAGAAATTTAAGTTTGTGTCACCGGGCGTTTTTTTAAGCGAAGTCGATAACTCGCAGGTACCGTCTGTACAACCCGTAGTAGGACCACTCGTTATCGGGCGCACCCAATTTGGTCCCGCGCTGAAACCCGTAACTGTACAGTCGTTTTCTGAATTTGTGGAAACATTTGGAAGCCCAGTCGCCGGTGGCGCTGGCGGAGATGTTTGGAGAGAAGGAAATAAACAAGGACCAACTTACGGAGTGTTCGCCGCTCAGGCATATCTTCGAGCAGGTGTTGGACCAGTTACCATGGTCCGATTGCTCGGAAAAGGAAATCCAGAGAACACTGATGGATCGACTAGTCCAGCACTTAAAGGTGCCGCAGGATGGTCATTAGCTGGCGATATCACCGGAGAAGACGGCGGCGCTTACGCCCTTGTTCTTCTTAACAGTGGCACTGCGCCAATTGCAACTGCACAGAATGCATATGTCGCAGCGATCTGGTATATGGAAGATGGACAGATTGAACTATCCGGTACTCAAGCCGGTACCAGTACCCTTGCAACAGGAACTTATGGTCTCTTTGCCGCTGATACAAACGGCGAATTTGTTGTACAGATTAAATCTGAAGATTCAGAGACAATCGTCCACAAGACATCATTTAACTTTAATAACAGTTCTAGAAAATTTATCAGAGAGGTTTTCAATACAAACCCTCAGCTAGTTAACTCGGCTGTTGTCACGACCACTAGTCTTAAAAATGGAGAGCAATATTATTGGCTCGGTGAAAGTTTTGAAGACAATATTTTAAAGCAAGTAGATGCCGGAAATCTTAGCTTAGATAGCAGCCTACAAGGAATGCTAGTCGCTCTGGGCGATAAACCTGGTACCACACTCCGATCAGATATGAGAGAGGACTATGCCGCTGCTCAAACTGGGTGGTTCTTCTCTCAAGACGTGACCACTGACTCGGGTTCATACCTTGCTACCGATATGACCAACCTGTTCCAGATCATTGCACGAGACGCTGGTGAAAACGCACAGGCGACCTTAAAAGTGTCAATTGAGAATATCAAAGCAAGTACTAGTCTCGATAATCAATACGGAAGTTTTGATCTTGTCATCCGACGAGCCACTGATTCCGACAACGTTGTCAGGTGGATTGAAAGATTTACCAATCTGAGCTTGAACCCTGCATCTGAAAAATACATTGGACTGGTCATCGGTGACAAATATATTGAATACGATGAAAACCAACAAAGATTAAGAGAATATGGGCAGTATAATAATAACTCGAAATATATCCGCGTCAGCATCTCTGAAGATGTCGATAACGGACAAACAAACCCAGTATTCTTGCCATTCGGCGTTATCGGACCCCAGATTCCAGCAACTGTAACAATGACTCAGGGCGGGACGGATGTGACGGTAGCTGATTCAAAGACGTCGATGGTTGTATCCTCTTCTCTTGGTGCAAATACAATGTCTAGCACTACGATGGGTTACGACGGAGGTGGGTATACAACCCACACCGCTTCGATCCAGTGGCCACAGGTTACCACTCGTATCTCGGCTTCAGACGGCGCTTTGACAAATACGAAAGACGCTTATTTTGGAGCACAAAGTGCCACAAGAATTTCAAATGGAAATATTTCTTATGACAGAGGCTGGGCTGACTTGCTGAGAGCCTTTCCTACCGGACTCGCTGGAACGCTAACCCCAGCTTGGAGAGTTTCCTTAGACGATGTTATAACTGGTAGTAATAACGCCAATTGGCTCGCTGGCTCACGAGCGTCCGGAGCTTCGGCGACGGCAGTCGGAGGAACTTACGAGAGCATCCTTAATGCCGGCTACGATAACATCACTTCTCCATTATATGGAGGCTTCGATGGCTTGAACATCAAAGAAATTGAACCATTTAGAAACAGTGCAATGGATGACACCGGCGCAAGCGAATTTAATAACTATGCGATTAACACGATTCAGCAAGCATTGAATTCTGTATCTGATCCCGAAGCGGTTGAATTCAACATGCTCGCGGTTCCAGGAATAACAAATACCAAGCTGACTCAACAAATGGTTGATGTCTGCGAAGATAGAGCAGACGCTTTAGCCGTTATCGACCTGAGCGATGTTTATACTCCATTCACGGAGAATACGAATTCGTTCAAAGACCGGATCACGGTACCGAGCACGACTGTCTCGACTCTTAGAACAAGAGGGCTTAATTCCTCTTATGCATGCACCTATTACCCATGGGTTCAGATCAGAGACACGATTAACTCGCGGCTCCTTTGGGCGCCCCCTTCCGTAATCGCGCTTGGCGTGATGGCAGGTTCAGAAGCAGCTTCAAAACTTTGGTTTGCCCCTGCTGGTTTTAATCGCGGTGGTCTCACTGAGGGCTCTGCCGGAATTCCGGTCACTGGTTTAACTTATAAACTGACTTCTAAAGAAAGAGACGTCCTCTATGAAGCAAATATCAATCCGATCGCTTCATTCCCGTCAGAGGGGATCGTGGTCTTCGGACAAAAGACTCTTCAGATAACTCCATCAGCCCTAGATAGAATCAATGTCAGACGACTAATGATTTATATCAAAAAAGAGGTTTCTAGAATTTCTTCCGGACTATTGTTCGATCAGAATGTTTCAGTAACTTGGAATAGATTCTTAAATCAGGTTAACCCGTTCTTGAGTTCCATCCAAGCGGACCTTGGACTTACCGAATTCAGAGTCATTTTGGACGAGACGACTACAACACCAGACCTGGTTGATCAAAATATCATGTATGCTAAGGTTTTCCTCAAGCCTGCACGGTCGATCGAATTCATCGCGGTGGACTTCGTAATTACGAGATCCGGTGCATCTTTTGATGACTAAAACAATTGTGGTTACTAATTAAAGATATAAGGCTAATAAGCAAAAGGAGTTTTTAAAACAATGGCATTCTGGACAGACGCAACAAATAAAGATCCGAAAAGAGCGTTTAGGTTCCTGGTTCAACTGGGATCCATGGAAAATGGCGCAACTTGGTATGCAAAGAAGGTTACGAAACCTTCAATCGAGGTAAAAGAAGCTTCTCATAAGTTTCTTAATCATACGTTTTACTACCCAGGGAGTACTGAATGGTCGACGGTAGACGTAACTCTAGTTGATCCTGTTTCTCCTGATGCTGCAGCTAATACTGCTGCAATCTTGCGATCTGCTGGATATACTCCTCCAAAGGATGTTAATGACACAACTACTATATCCAAACAAGCCGCTGTTCAGGCTCTTAATGGCGTCATTATCGAACAAATTGATGCTGTAGGTAATACTATGGAAAAATGGACGCTGTGGAATGCATGGGTATCAAAAGTCACTTATGGTGATCTAGACTATACTTCAGATGAATTGACCGAGATTCAAATGACGATTCGATATGACTGGGCTGTGCTTGAGACTGACAATGCATCGCACACCGGTCTTAAAACTCCAAGCGGCGCTGATGCCGACGGAAAAGCTTTCTTTAAGCCTGGAACCCTTGATTGAAATAACAATACAATACACAAATAGAGAGGTAACTATTGTCTAGAAATAAGGACCGTTTAGGTCAACGGAGCAGCCCTACAGGCGGTAATCCCGCCGGGTCTCCAACCCTCGGAGGATCGGATGGTCCTCTTATCTTCGAAACCCCTTCTGGGTTTGTAGATCTACCAACTCGGGGAGTATTCTATCCACCCGATCATCCCCTTCATAATAAAGAGCAGGTCGAAATTAAACACATGACCGCCAAAGAAGAGGATATCTTAGCTTCAAAGGCTCTTCTTAAAAAGGGCGTTGCAATTGATAGGTTTTTACAGAGTGTCATCAAGAATCGCAATATCGACGTCAATGACCTTTATGTCGGAGATCGAAATGCAATTCTTATTGCAGCGAGGATAACGGGATACGGTGAGGATTATACAACTCAGATTACGTGTCCCAACTGTATGTCAGTCACTAAATTTTCTTTTGACCTGAGTGAACAAACTCTGTCAGAAGGCGCACTCGCAGAAGACGCGGACATAAAAGTAACTGAGAACGGCACTTTAATGCTGTCTCTCCCTGTGCTAAAAGTCGATGTTGAACTTCGGATGCTCACAGGAAAATCAGAAAGCTATCTTACAAGACTAGCTATCAGTAAAAAAGGCAAAGATAAAGTAGATTCGTCATTGACGGATATGCTAAAAACCGTTATCGTTTCTGTCAGTGGCAGAACCGATTCGACAACAATAGAATCTCTGGTAAATCATCTTCCAGCGAGAGATTCTCAATACATTAGGCATACATATTCGAAAGCTGTGCCTAATGTCAGTTTGAGGCAGAAATTTGAGTGCTCCTCATGTTCATTAGAAGATGAAATGGAGGTTCCGCTTAATGCGGAATTCTTTTGGCCTAAGCAATGAATACATTGAAAACGTCTACGAAGAACTCTTCTTATTAAAATATCACGGAGCTTGGTCGTTTTTTGAAGCTTATAGTTTACCAATTCAAATTCGAAGATGGTTTCTGAATAGGCTTGTGAAACAATTTGAAAGAGAAAAAGAGGATATGGAAAAATCCTCGAATAAAAGATAAAGCCGAGGCTCAATGTTGAGTTTTCGGCTTTTATTTTAATTTGAAACTATTTAATACAAAGGGAGCACACGCTTTGAATATTTTAAACGAAGATAAAATTGTAAACATCCAAATTGATCTAGACGAACTGAAAAAGAATAAGATGGATGAGAGTTTTACTATGATGTTCGCTAGCACAATTAAACTCCTTATGGGGTATCTAACACAGGGTCTGCCAGGAAGCCATCTCGGAGACTGGAAGCCTGGGGCATATTACAATATTAAGGGTAAGAGAAAGGACGTCGAGGCATTTGCAAAAACTATTGGAAAAGAGAAATCATATCTCGACGCCATGAAAAAGAGCGGGCTAGACGATTCTAAAACATTCAAATCTAAATCGTCACTTGACAGAGCGATAAAGGGATTTGAGAAAACTACCGGCTTAAAGTGGCCATTTAAATAAAGGGAGATTTTTAAATGCCAAGTGGAGACGGTACAGCAGAAGGTCTAGCAGCAGCGCTTTCCTCGGAAATTTCCGGCGCTGAGAAGATCGCTAACCTTCAAGAAGAACTCGCCGCGACGACGGATATCCGCAAGCAGCAAGCGATTATTCAGCAAATAGAGGTTGAGCGAGTTAAGCTCACCGGCGATATCGCTGATAATATGGCTCTGGCGGCTAAACATGCGAATGTTAACGAAGCCGCCAAAGCATGGGACGATATTTTTGGCGCTACCATGGGGATAAGCGATTCTCTTGTAAAGAACTCCAAAGTTCTTAAACTCTTTAAGGGCGGTACCGACGGTCTAGCGGATTCATTCCAACGTACGTTTACGGCTTCTAATATTGCCATGGCTTCAATATCGAAGGTGATTGACGCCAGCATTGCCTTAACGTTTGAACAAGAGGCAGCATCTGTAGCTTTCAATATAAACACCGGTGCAATGCGAATGTACGGTGATCAAATGCTTGAGTTGAATCAAGATATGTTCCACCACGGCGTCTCAGTCGAGGACGCCGGCGCCGCATATGGCGCCCTCCAAGCAGAAATGGGTCAACTCAATAATATGGCGAAGACCGACCAGGTTGAACTTGCTCAGACGGCTGCTGTTCTGGAACATATGGGCGTTGCTGCTGGTACAACAGCCGGAAACATGCATTTTTTAACCGCAGCCATGGGAATGACAGCACACGAAGCCGCTGTTTCTCAACGGGAGATGTTCGCTTTAGCCCAGGAAGTGGGAATGGCTCCGACGAAGATGGCTGAGGACTTTGCTTCTGCCCAGCCGCAGATGGCAAAATTTGGAGCGGAGGGCACAGAAGTATTTAAGAAATTAGCGGTTAACGCCAAGCATGCCGGAATGGGAGTCGATCAACTGCTAAGCATCACCGAGAAATTTGATACATTCGAAGGCGCCGCAAAATCAGTTGGGCAACTTAATGCAATTCTTGGCGGACCATTCTTGAGTTCTATGCAAATGGTAGAGGCTACAGATCCAACCGAGAGGATGAGGCTTTTAAGCGGAGCGCTGAACGAGGCTGGATCCAGCTTCGACGACATGGCTTATTATGAAAGAATTGCGTTAACTGAAGCGATGGGGTTAAAAGATGTCTCGGAATTAGCGCTAGTGATGAGAGATGGTTTTGACGAAACTGTCCCAGCCATGGCACAAAGCCAAGAAGAGCTAGCAGCCTTGGCTGAACAATCTAAAGAATTTAACACACTTAAGGAAGAGGGCATAGAACTAATGAGAATGTTCGCGCTGAGTTTTACACCAGTCATCGACGCTCTTAAATCCATGGCACAGTGGATCCAGGATCTGAACGCCTATACGGATGGCTGGCTAGCCCCTCTCGGCGCAATAGTAATCGCCCTCGGCGCCTTGGCATTTGTCGTCGGTGGAGCCCTCTGGGCTGCATTAACTGCCACGTCGGTCGCCATGCCCGCTGCTGCTGCTGCAACGGCGCTCTTCAGCGGCGCTGCCGTCAAAGCGGGAGACGACGTTGATGATTTGGCGCCGAAGGCGGCTAAAGCTATGCAGACTATGGGCAAAGCCGCCACTTCTGCAGCCGGCGGGATGCTCGCCTTTGGAGCAGCGATACTTATGGTTGGGGTTGGAATAGCCACCGCCGCCGTTGGCATGGCACTGTTTGTCTTTTCCTTTTCTTATTTGAGCGCCGGACAAATAGTTGGCGCGGTAATCGGACTTTTGGCTCTCACAGCAGCGTTTACTGCATTTGGGATAGTGTTGGCTCTTCTGGTATACAGTGGAACGCTTCCAGCCGCCGCCATTGGGTTGTTGGCTATGGGCGCCTCCTTTATTATGATTGGGGTTGGTATAGCCATCGCCGTAGCGGGCTTGGCGTTGCTTGTATATTCATTTTCTCTTCTCTTCGCCACACTTGAGGTGGAGAGTTTGACTTCCTTTGTCCTAGCCTTGGGCGGTTTAATTTTATCGATGTACCTTCTAACCCCACTTCTCCCAGTACTCGCACTTCTCACTGCTGGCTTAGCCGGTTTTGCCTTTGCGATGTCTTTAATCGATATCACAAATATCGCTACATTAACTATGTTTTTCCAAAGTCTAAGTTCAGTATTGGACAAAGACCTTGAAAAATTGGCAAAAATAGAGGAAGCAGTTAAGGGAATCTCGGATGCAGCCAGCGCCGTCGATGATACGGAAAGACTAGTCGCCGTTAGACAAATCATCGAAGCAGTTAATGGAGCATCATCTGCCAACACTCAAAGCGCTGTCTCCGCCAAGGGCGGAGGAACAGGAGCGGGAGCGCTCGGACAGCCATTGAAGGTAAACATGGTGATGAATGGTCGAGAAATGATGAGTTGGTCATACAACTCTGTGTCTGATTTCTTAAATTATAAGAGCTAGATCATTTTTTGATGAGTCTCATACTTACTAATACCACGAATAAGGAAACCAAAATCTATGGCATTCTCAGATCCAAGTGATACCTACGCAAATCAGAAAAACTTTTTTATTGAATTTGAATATTTTCACGCTGCCAAACAAAAGACCGGGACAAACGAACCCAGTGTCGGAAGAGTCAAATTCAAGGCATTTCTAACAAGCTATACTGATTCCTTTGATTCAAAGTGGAATGAAGAACTGGTTTATGGAAGAATCGATCCAATTTACACTTTTCAGAATACGACTAGAATTATTTCCTTGGCATGGGATGCGCCATCTGCTAGCTTAGAAGAAGCCAAACAAAATATGGCAAGAGCATCAAGCTTAATGCGATATTTATATCCAACGTATACGGACTCTGGCGATGCAACAACTATAACGAAGCCCCCTTTGCTGAGGATGAAATTCGTTAATTTGATCAAACTCAATGTGAATACAGGCTTACTTGGAAAAGTTAACGGATTCACATTTGAGCCTGATATGGAAGTAGGCTGGTGGGACGGCGATCGTACGCTCAACGGTGGAATGACAAATATCTTATACCCCAAGTCCTTGAAATTTTCATGTGAGTTTCATGTTATCCACGAACAACCACTGGGCTGGACCCAAGAGGGAACATGGGAAATAATTAAAGAACAGATAGGTCCGGAGGGGTTTATTGACTTTGATTACGAGAAAAATTCTTTTCCATATATGGCATGGAAGCAATCAGCCAATGATACACTGGGTATAAAAACTCCAGCCGAGATATTGAATGAACAGGACATCGGAGAAGGAATAACCCAGGAAGAGGCGGGTGCCAACAACCCGGTCCCAGATAATTCTGCAGAGATAAGGGCACAAGAAGCGGCTCAGGCGGAACAATCGATTTCGCTTCAGCAAGGTGAGGATGAAGCAGTATCTCAACCTCAAGCCGACAGCACCAATCCCTCCCCCCTTCCCGAATATATTACCGATTATTACGACGAGTCCTTATTAAGTGACCCGACGACTTTTGACTTTTAGGAGCATAACTTATGTCTAGCAGAAATAGCAATAGAGTCATTCGAACAAATGGCGCAGAAATTTATAAAGAATTACTTGAGAGCCGAGGGTTAAAAAAGGCAAAACAATATACGACGGCGATTTTTAATAAATTGACATCCCAAAATATACGGAATGTCCAAACCATCAGGCACATTTGGACAACAGGCGATAGATTATATAAACTAGCTGCAGAACACTATGGTGATTCCGAAATGTGGTGGTTGATCGCCTGGTATAATCAGAAGCCAACAGATAGTCATATCCGACTCGGCGATACCGTTTTAATACCACTCCCCTTGTCAGAGATGATGGGATTATTTTACAGCAGCAAGGCGCGCTAAGGGAATATTATGGCAGGTCTCGGACATTATGAAATAATGAAGGGCAAAACTCCTATTGAGAATGACCTTGGCAAAGAAGATGGCGCTGTAGGTCAGTTGGCCATCGTAGGGCTCATTACTAATGGGACGTGGTATGAAATTTCCGAAACTCCCAAGGATTCTTCCGTAGCTGCAGGAACACCAGGGTTTTCCAACGGTTGGCTCATTAATACAGCAAAAGCTATGCGTGGAAGTTTAAAGGCTACTGGGAACAGCCAACTCATTGCAAATTTGGAGGAATTCCTCGCCGGTACCGTAAGTCTTAAATTCTTGAAAAACAAGGGTGGGATTAACTTGGCTGCATTCGATATCGCCAAAGGAAGCGGAGACGATGCAAGTAGAACCCCCATAATTAAAGAAAAGATATTGTCTTATAGTCCCAGCCGACCAGACCTATCCGCTCGTCGGGCTGCATATGATATCCTGGCTTTTAATCTGATGGGGACGCCGGTATTCGACGATATCGTTTCGATAAGTGAAGGAGAATACGATTGGTATGATCTTGGTCTCCTGGGCGATGCTGTCAATACTGCCAGAAAAGCCCGCGCCGGTTTGCCACCCCGCGAAGATAAAGCAGAAACCAACAAACAACTCATGGCTGAACGCCGAGATTCAATTTTAGCGGGAAAAGCCGAAAAAGAACTTGATTCTAGATCGCAAGAAGAGCAAATCACTGCTATAAAATTCCACCTTCAGACGCTGCTTGCAGCTAACATGACAACTTTAGCTAGCTTGAGTGAAAGCAAAAGATCCTATACCATCAACAAATATAAGAAAACAACTCTGCTGCATGCCCACCCCAGTGAAATAGTTAACAAATTGACGTATGTCCCTGGTTCCGAAGAATTTACAAATATAACGGTCCCAGAGGCGTCATCTCTTGTTCCGATGATACGATTATACAAGATTTTGTATAATTCGAAAGGAGAACAACTCCCACAGCCAGTACCCATTGTTTTTAACTCTTATACAAAGACGGAAGATATAGAAACCTCTGGACTCGAAGGGCTGGGACGATCTGGTGTTGGAATTAAATCTTTCGATTGGCAATATAACGGCACTAATATTGCCACCACGAAGAACGATATAACAGCCAAACTGGTCTTATATTTCCAGAATTTTAATGATCTCTTAAAACTCCAACCAAATGGATTTAAATACGTCGACCTTCTGGTTCGAACAAAACCGGGAAGCGACAAGAATTCAGACAATTCGATTGAAGATCCTTGTGTTCCTACTTCGAGTAAACCGCAAACAGATATAGCCGATCCCAGGCACTTCGAGATAAAAGCGGTAGTCGGCTGGGCTCCAAATCTCCAGTATGCCGAAAGCCTAGGCAAAAATAGATTAGCCACCGGAATACAAGGACAATTGGTGCCATTATTTTTGACTCTCGTCGAACATGAATTTAGCATCCAACAGGACGGCACCTTTGAATTATCGATCAGTTACAGGGGTCGGATCGACGGTATTATGATGGACCAGCGCGCTGATATTATATTAACCGAGGATACTCGTCATGAATTGTGTGTGCTCCAAAAACAATTGGATGCTGCCCAGGAAGGTTGTTTTGCAGAGAGTATTGAAAAAATTAAACATGAGATGAAATTAGTAAAGCAAACGGCTAGAAATAAAAGCGGTATGGATATTATTGTTGAAGGTCTTTTACAGAAAGATAAAGTTTATTGTATAGAACTCAGCAAAGAGCAGTGGGCAGCCGCCGGCGGAGAGGTACATAATATAAAACCGTCAGATCTATCAGGGGTTTCTTCTTTGAAGCTTTTATCTGGCGCCGCAAAGGAAGAACTAATAGGCGCAGCCACTCAATCGGCGAATGAAGCCGACACAGCAAAATACAATTGTGATGAGCAGTATCTCGATATTTTTGCTGCAGCCTTGGGAGCCCAGGCTGCGGAAGAATATAGTTTTGGTACCATTCTCGGCGGACCGCCAACGATTACAACAGCCGGGGGTGCACTCCTAGCTGCCTCTCAGACGTCTGGGTTTACTGACTGGGTTCTTGAAAACACTCTGGGAACAGAACTCGACGCAACCGATGATGCTACAAACTACGATTGTTTCCTCCGAGCACTTAACGATGCAAAAGGTCAGAATTCCGACGGAGATACAATTGATGACTTTGAAGACTTTGAAAATCCAAGTGGGGTCGTCGGTTCGAAGTTTGGGTTAACCGCCGCCGAAGACGACGGAAAATTAATAATTCCATATTTCTTCTTTGGGGATTTGGTGGACATAGCCGCAGTGAAAGCTTTTGGTGAAGGAAAATATTCAGCGTCCGAAGACGAGTGCGGCGGAGACTTTCACCCAAACCGAGTCCAAAATTTAGGGATCATCTTGGGGACGATGCATGTAGCTAAATTTGGAGTCAATGAAGAAAAAACTATAAATTTAGGAGACATCCCTATTGCATTGCCGTATTTTAGAGACTGGTGGTTTAGAAACGTTAACAAAGCTAAAGCAAACACTTTTCCTCTTATTAAATTCATTCGCGAATGTTTAAAGGATTTTGTTATCGATGCAGTCGGTGGGGAGGTTCTTGGTGGGCGAAGACCTCAAAGGCTTTTGATGAAAGACGCATCCATATCTGTCCCCGCGTTAAGAGAGGGTATTAGCCCCATTAACGATAAAATAGATTCGAATCATTTTAAACCCCCCGGCGGATCGAGCACATTCAATCCGGGCAAATTAATTGCTTCTCGCTTAAGTGGTGACTCAATTAATAATGTCTCGCCCATGGCTCCGGTTAACCCTCCGAATTTGACACCAAATGAAATGTTCCATTATAAAGTATTTTATCTTGTTAACGAATCTCCGACATATTTAAACGGAGATAGATTCGAGGATAATAAGAGAGGTATCCAGCACATAGTTATGGGAGCAAGAACAGGAATTTTGAAGGATGCCCAGTTTAAAAGATCCACCGTCAAAGGTTTACGCGAACAGAGAGTAATTGAAGAATCCGAACTTAATCCACTTAAACATTTAGCTGACGTATATAATATAACTGCTAAGATGATAGGGAATGTAATATTTTATCCGGGACAATTGGTTTATTTAAATCCAATTGGTTTTGGATCCAAACTCGGATTGCCAACAAACCCAACGTCTCCCTCCCGAGCTATGGGGCTCGGCGGGTACCATTTAGTAACTCAAGTCAGTAGTTATATCGAGAATGGTAAATTTGAAACCACGGTTGAGGCTCTGTTCGAAACTAGTGGCGGAAAAGACGCCAAACGCGCCGACAATGGACGAGAGACTGAAACAGCTAAATGTGATACCTCTTTCATCGAGTCGACCACCGAGGACATTAAAAATAATATTGATAAACCAGTAGGAGGAGACCCCGCATAATGGCCAAGAAACCAAAAATTAATAGTAATCTTTTCATCGGGGATAATTCTTTAGGATCTGAAAACCTTTTTTATTCTCGTATAGCATATGCCACATATGCGTTCCATGATCACCCAGAGGCAGTTGAAGAGGGTGTTGTCAAGGACTTCTGGTTTCAAGAAAACGCATATTATGGTAAAGTGAATCTTCAGTTCACACCCCTTCAACTTGATCGATCCCAATTGGTTCCACTGAGAAACCACCAGGGACATTTTACTCTTCCTTTCGTAAAAGACGCTTTTGAGGCTTTTGAAAAAGACGTAAAAAAATGCATTTTAAATGGTACAATAAAATCCTTCCCCTTGTTAAAAAAGATAAAGGTTGTGGAATCGACAGAAAACTTTCCCTCGATGATGAATCAAAGAAACGTGATTTTTGTTAGATATATCCTCCGAGAGTTGATAAAGACCCGCAAGATAGATAAAATTGAAAATTTTAAAGATTTCATGGTTCAGTTTGAAGACCTCGCACTTCAATATACGGCGAATCGCGCCCTGACAAAATCTTCTGTGATAATGACAAAAGTGATGGATATCCGATATACAGGATTAGCTTTAAGTCTCGGCGACGGGGATTATTCGGTAGATCAGGGAAAAGTAAAATTTTATATAAACCACCCAGAATTTCCATATTATCTTAAACTTCTTGAAAAATACGGATTTTATATTGACGAGAATGCACCATGGCGGATTATTGCGAACATTTCTTCTGCCGCCATACAATCCTATTCTGTCGCCCGTGGTTCCAGCGAGGGGTTGGCTCCTATTTTTAATCGCTATTACGGAAAAGCGTACGCGGGGGATCTGGCTCTTTTACGATATGCTGCATTCAGAGCATACGGCGCCATTGTATTTTCTCGACCAAAGATATTTCGAACCTCGATTGAAAATGGCAGAAAAATGACAAGAACGATCAGGCGCACCAAACCAAATCAACTGGAAGCTTTTCAAGCATATCCTCCAAGCCAGTGGTTATCTTTATATGTAAAAATTAAAAACAAAGAAAAAAACTTGAAATTAGAACAGCCCGCCATTGACGATATTGTATCTGATTCCATAAAATTATCAAAAACACTTGACATGAGCAGGATTATAGGGTATATTAATACAGTATTCAAAGATATTCCGTCACTCGAAGGATCCTATAATGATTTTAGAAATAGGAAATTTTATAAGAACCTCGACGAGAGCCAATATCCGTTTGAAGACTATCAAGATTATTTAATAGAAACCTTAAAAAAGGGCTGAGATTGTTATTCCAGACTTTAGACGATAAAAAAGAATGTGTTGGCATTTACCACGACGGTATGTTAGCTTTCGATGAAGATTTACCAGACCAGCTAAGCCATACTTGGGCTTATTCCTCCTTCCTCGGAGATCGAGAGATAGAATATGCCAAGATTTATTGTGGTGGTCTTGGATTGATGGAGGCATCACCAGAGCACCTAATAGACCGCTGGAGCGATGTTGAGGAAAAGTTCAAGGCTTTCATCAAGTCATTCCATACGGCGCGTGTATCACTTAATGAGAACTGTTTTTTTGATTTGGTACCTGAAAAGTTCCTTTTAGAGATGTGTAGCGTCAAAGACATGATTTGTCAACACGTTTTTGAGAACTTTGAGAAACCAAAAAATTATGATTATCTGCTTGATTTAACAAAAGTGATCGAAGGTATAAAATATCAAAGGCTAAACATAAAACCAAAGAACTTAATGTTTCAGAAGACGAAGCATCGTAAGTTTGCAAAAACTCTGAACAACGTTGAACATTATTGTAAATTTAACATCAACGGGACCAAGACTGGACGGTTAACAACGCAACGAAAGAGCTTTCCAATTCTGACAATGGAAAAGGAGTTGCGATCTGTCATCGAACCGCACAATGAATACTTCCTTGAATTAGACTTCAACGCAGCGGAGTTGAGAACGCTCCTCGCGCTGCAAGGGAAACCTCAACCCCTGGAAGATATGCATCAATGGAATATCGAAAATGTTTTCCGAGGTTTGGGAACAAGAGCCGAGGCCAAGACGAGAATTTTTGCTTGGCTATATAATCCTGAAAGCGACGACTACCTCGCCAGCCGTGCTTACGATAGAGATTCTGTGGTACAAAAGTACTTCACTGAGGGGCAAGTGACAACCTTTTGGGACAAGGTGATCCCCTCCGAGAAAAGGACAGCACTAAATTATATCATCCAGAGCACATGCGCTGAAAATGTTTTGAGACAAATGATAAAAGTATCTAATTATCTAGAAAATAAAAAATCTTTTATTGCCTTCCCTATTCACGATTCTATTGTCATAGATTTTTCGATTGAGGATAAGGACTGTCTCAATGAGATAGTGGATCTTTTTTCCAGCACTGATCTCGGCAAATTTATGGTGAATGTTAATATTGGACGTGATTTCGGACATCTTGAAAAACTGGGAGGTGGTCGGTGAATATTATAGGTCTCGGAGCAGCAGGGTGCAGGATTGCTGACTGCTTTTCAAAATACCCTCAATATAATATTTACAAAGTAGACGTCGGTCTTAAGGGCGATAATTGCTATAGCGTCCCAAAGTGTATCACTGCCGAAGAATATGAATCTCTTGATCTGCCAAAAATAAAACCCTTCCTCAAGGGCATGAAAGGAGAAACAATGTTAATTGTCGGAGGCTCTGGAAAAGTCTCTTGTATATCCTTGAAGATCCTTGAAAATATTAAAAAGCTTCCCCTGTCTATAATGTATATTAAGCCCGATATGGAATTAATTGGAGGCAGCGCCCTCTTACAAGAACGAGTTGTCTGTGGTGTCCTTCAAGAGTATGCAAGGTCAGATGTCTTTAAGCAAATATATCTTATTTCCAACGAAGCTTTGGACACTATAGTCGGCGGTGCACCAATTATTGGATATCATGATAAGCTCAACGAAGTCCTCGTGCCAGCCTTCCACATGATAAAAGTTTTTGAGAATACAGATCCTGTTATCGGAAAGATCAATACTCCAAAGAGCACCCATAAGATCACGACCATTGGATTATATGACGTCAAGAAAAATGAAGAGAAAATGTTTTTTTCTCTTGACAAACCCCGAGATAAATGTTATATTTATGGTATCAATGAAGAAAGGTTAAAGACTGATGGAACTTTGCTTAAAAAAATAACTAAACAGGTTAAAGAGAAAAGCACCGATGACTTAACGACGTCGTACGCTGTCTATTCGACCAAATATGATTATGACCTCGGTTATATAATTGAAAGAACCCCAAACATCCAAATACAGGAAGTAAAATGAAATTGAAAGCAAATACAGGAACATTTAAAAAGAAAGACGGAAGCTTGAGGACGATGAAATTCGTCGCCCTTCAAGACCTTCCTGATGGATTTTTCACCTCTCAAACAAAAGGCACTGGTAAGAAGCGGAATCTTACCGAAGGAAGCAACCTTGTTTGGGATTTGGACATGCAAGGATTTCGTGTTTTTAACAAGAATACGATTGTTGGAGAACTTGAAACTTTCAATATTGAAAGTCTTGAGAACTTTGAAAAAAAATCAAAATAATACTTGACAAGATCCAAAATACATGTTATATTATATATATCAAAGTGAGAGATTTGTTACTTTGACTAAACAATAAAAAGAGGTAAAAAAAATAAATGGCAATTAATCTAGATAAAATCCGAGCGCGCTTAGACAGCGTTAACAGTAATGGAAAGGGCGGTGGTCAGTTCTGGCGCCCAAAAGACGGTACACAGGTCATCCGTATCGTACCCACAAAAGATGGAGATCCTTTTAAAGATTATTGGTTCCATTATAATCTGGGCGCCCAAAAAGGTGGCGTTCTATGTCCAAAGCGCAATCATGATGAGCCTTGTCCCATCTGTGATTTTAAAGATACTCTTTGGAAGGAGTATAATAATTCCCAAGATGGCGATACTATGAAGCTAGCGAAGGATATGTCTCCTCGCCAGCGTTTCTTTTCACCCGTACTTGTACGCGGCGAGGAGTCTGATGGTATCCGAATCTGGGGTTTTGGTAAGGAAGCGTACACTTCGCTTTTGAATCTCGTTCTTAATCCTGAATACGGTGACATTACTGACACCGACGAAGGTACGGACTTGACTCTTTCCTACGGAAAACCCCCAGGCGCAAACTTTCCAAAGACTGTGCTTACTCCCCGTCGACGATCTTCGCCGCTATGTGACGATGCGTTGGGAGGTGACGACGAGTGCAACCGTCTTATGGAAAATATTCCAGGCTTCGATAATCTTTTTGATATGAAGTCTCATGACGAACTCCAGGAAATCCTGGACAATGTTATGGAATCCATCTCGGGTTCGGAAGAAACAGAGACAGAGGCGGTGCCCTACCAATCCCGCCCTGCTGCCCCGGTATCAGATGTTCTGAGTGCTTTTAACGAGCTTTCTAACAGCTAACCTCCACCCGCTGGCACACCGGTTAAAGTGTGCCATTTTTTTAATAGGAGAGAATTATGCCAATTCCATCTACTGCCGCCGAACGTGAATTATTTAAACTAATTGAGTCTTGTCGTACTGGAAAAGCGTTCAATGATAAGACCAGCCCTTTTTATGGAAAAATATCTGAAAAATTTATGGCTACTTCTGATTTTTACCACCCTGGGCTTGATAAAGCCAAACCTGAAGTCGAGAAAAACGCTAAATTTAAATGCGATCAGGTGCGAGACGACGTTATCTCGCCAAATAAATATAAGACGAAATATGAGTCAATTCGATCGAAAGGGATTATACATCCAGGATTTGCAGTCCTCGACCAAGATCCCAATTCTAAGTGGTCAGGAATTGTGTTAGACGGCAATACTCGCATCGTTCTGGCTCGCAATTGTGAAGAGCAAGGGCACACTGCCAATAACGCGACCATCACAGTACCCATGTTTGTGGTTGAAGACTCCGAACTCATTATGTTCATCATGCGACATAAGATGAGCTTTCAGACACTCTTAAACGATCATCTTCCTGCAGACGCATCATCTGCTACTGACTTAAAAAAGTTAATTAGAAATTTTGTTAAACAAGAGGCTCGGCGCCCAGAAGATCATTCTGACAACTTTAAGAATCTTCTGGCTAAACATGTACATACACTGTCTGGCGGAAATAAAACCCACAGGACCATCAGGTCTTATGTAACAGAGGTTTATAATTCAATTAAGGCTGTCGGTAACGGAGTTAAAACCTTTACTGAACCCAGATCCCGCGCCGTCACTATTCGCAAAGCTCTGGAAGCTGGTAAGGGAAGTGTTGCGGTAAATCCAGACAAGTGGGTGGAAGATAAGAACGAATACACACATAAAGATTGGAAAATTTATCAAGTTTCGCCGCAATACGGACATTTATACAAAGAATTCGCCACAGAAATTTTTAGAAAAGCAGATGGTAATGATAAAAGGAGATCCGCACTTATTTTTAGAACAGACGCCAATACACCCGAAGCAGTAAGGAAATCTCAACTGAAAACTTTTGACAAACTTAGTAAAATGAATAAATATGTTGGTAAGAGAGTTTTTGATGAAGAATTTGCCCTTGGTCAAATAAACGGGGTTGATGAAGGGGAATTGCTGTCTGAAATCGATATTAGAGCTAGTGAAAATAACCTTAAAATCATAAATTCAAAATAATGAAAACGCCACTACGATATCCGGGCGGCAAGTCGCGTGCTGTTAAGCACATTCTGCCACTCATCCCCAAGGATTGTAAGGAATTCTGTTCCCCTTTCCTCGGGGGTGGGTCGCTGGAGCTTGCTGTCGCTGAAGAATATGGAGCCAAAGTCTATGGTTATGATTTGTTCAAGCCGTTGGTTTGGTTTTGGCAAGCCCTCTTGGAAGATCCAGAGCAGCTACTCGAAGAAATCGAAAAGCGCCGACAAAAGCTGATCGAGTATACAGATGATCCTGCAAAATTCGAGGCTGGTGATCTATATAACAAGATACGACGAGGGGAGATAAAAGGAATTTCCAGAGAAGAATTCGAAGATGCCCGAGAAATTGTAAATTTATTGCAAACGAAAAACAAACCCACAGGGAAAAATTTATTTAAGCGCGCCGCTCAGTACTATATTGTGAATCGTTCAAGCTTCTCTGGTGCGACAACTTCTGGAGGGTGGTCATGGAAAGCAAGCTGGGCAAGGATGACACCCACGACCCTGGATAGATTAAGGAAATTCAAAGTTAAAAACTTCGAAGTTGAGTGTCTAGATTTTAAAGAGGCCATCGAAAAGCACCCTGATGCATTTCTATACTGCGATCCACCATATATGCTTGGCTCAAAAGCTTGGATTGAAGAGCATGTAGATGAGAGAACCGGGAAGGTCATCCCAGGATATTGGACAAACCGCGAAGTTCTATATGGAAGCGACGGCGACCTTCACGGTCCCTTCAACCATCAGGCTCTTCACAAGGTTTTATCGCAGCGTTCAAATTGGGTCTTGTCTTACAATAATTGCCCAGCAATCAGGGATTTGTACAAGGGTTACGAGATAAGAGAAGCCGCGTGGTCATACGGAATGAAAAATGTTAGCACAAAAAAGATGGGTTCCTCATCTGAACTACTAATTATAGGGTGATGAATATGAAACCATTAATGGAAGGTTGGCGAAGATATCTGGACGAAGCGGGTAACATTAGCATGGTTAGTCGCGGCTCAGCCCACGAGGAACACATTGCTCAGGTTATGAACTCGTTTTTTGAAGCTAGCTCGATTGAGTATACTGCGACCGCCGAAGGAGGCGCCGGCGCTGCTAGCGACGTTGTGGTGAAGGATAAGACTACTGGAGATAAAATCCACTCTTACGAGATAAAGACGAGCAAAGGGTCAAGAATAGATTTTGGTCAATTTAGAGCCACATACAGTGAGTCGTCCGGGTGGGCTCAAGCAACTGGTTTAAAAAATGATATCTTAGTAACTGTATTTTCAGAAATAAAAAGTATATTAGATAGTAAAATCCAGGGAGACTTCCCGTCCGGACCTAGCCTAACAACCGAAAATGCAGCAGAATTTTGGGAATCTTACCTTAGTCGACCAAGGATAAAAAGCTTGAGTGGAGATATTGTAAGAGTAAATATCTCACCTTCTTTTATTCAGCAATATTATCGATCCAAGGGGGATGATTTTATTATTTTGGGAGACGATATTTATTCGCTGGGAGGGGGTGACCTGCCCACTCTGGAAGGCGCCTTGCAAAATTGTTATGTGGTATTTCGAATTAAATATCATTCTAAAAACAGATATTCATACACGATGGCTTTGCGAGGAAAATTTGTAGACACAAAAGTAACTGACTTTGCAACTGCTATTAAAAAAATATATCCTGCTCCCGAAAAAACACTTGACACAACATAAATTTGATGGTATAATAAGGTATAAAGAATAGGAATTTAAATGGCCAAAAAGGCATCACCAGGCAAGCTCTCAATGGGCGACATGCGAAAACTCATCAACAAGAAAGCGGGCATGAATCTTGCCCACAATCTCAAGGAAGCAAACCCAACAGAGGTCACTCAATGGATTCCTACCGGCTCGCGCTGGCTTGATTCAATTATCTGTCGAGGTAAACTGTCTGGAATTCCCGTTGGCAAGGTTGTCGAAATCGCTGGGCTTGAAGCGACGGGTAAATCATATATGGCTGCACAAATTGCAGCAAATGCCCAGAAAATGGACATGGATGTAGTCTACTTTGATTCAGAGTCGGCAATTGATCCATCCTTCCTGAAAAACTCGGGGTGTGATCTTGACAGGCTTCTCTATGTCCAGGCACAGTCTGTCGAATTCGTTCTGGAAACGATTGAAGACCTCCTGGGCAATGGCAGTCAGGTTCTCTTTATCTGGGATTCTCTGGCTTTAACACCCGCCATCTCAGATATTGAGGGAGATTTTAATCCACAGTCATCCATGGCTGTCAAGGCTCGCATTCTTTCAAAGGGAATGTCCAAGCTGACACTGGCTATAGCTAATAACAAATGCACCTTCTTGGTTCTAAACCAGCTAAAAACAAATATCACGCGCTCTCCAAGCGAAGCCATGACAACTCCGTATGTCACACCAGGCGGGAAAGCCATGACTTACGCATATTCATTGCGTATCTGGCTCACTGGACGCAAGGCAAAGGCAAGTTTTGTTCTAGATGAAAATGGCTTCCGTATTGGCTCCGAAGTTAAAGTAAAGCTTGAGAAGTCTCGATTCGGTACGCAGGGTCGTCGATGTAACTTCAGTATATTGTGGGGAGGTGATCGAGTCAGCATCCAAGATGATGAGTCTTTGTTTGAGGCGGTCAAGGGATCCGATAAGATTCTCCAGGCAGGCGCCTGGTTTACGATGGTCTTTGAAGACGGTGCCACAGAGAAATTTCAGGCTTCGAAATGGATAGAGAAGATGCAAGATGATAAATTCAGACAAAGGGTCTATCAAATCATCGATGAAGAAATAATTTATAAATTTGATACTCGGCAAGGAAAGGCTGAGGATTTTTATGAGATAGAAGACACCAAAAAATAGGAGAAAGAGATGAAACAATTGTTTAAAATCGCACTAATAGCCATGGCAACACTCTTGCCATTCGACGAAGCAGAGGCATGTAGTTCATGCGGACCAACTCAGGTCTGGGTGGATGCATATCAAGATGGTCATGGACACTACCATGCAGGGCACTGGGAGGTTACCCAACTGTGTCGCCAGCCGGTACCGGTACGCCGTCAGATGGTGGTCATCCGACCACTGTCGATCCGAATTGGCAGCAACCATCGAAGTCATAATACCCACCACGGACGCTACTCAAGTCATCGTTATTCGTCCACACGCTCCCACTCGACAAACCATCGCAGTCACCGCTAAGTTGATTTGTACTGGTATTTAAATCTGTGGGCATACTATATTATAGTATGTCCGCAGAAGATAAACTAGTAGTTCTTGAATACAATAAGGCAGTTTCAGAATTGAAGTTGTTGGAGTCAGAATTGGAATATTATTTAGCGTTCGTTGACTCCGAGAAAGAGAGCTTCAGCAACAATTACCGAAATGAACTTGCAAGTAGAGACATAATCTTTCCAGAACCAACCGACGAACCCGAAGAGAAGCTCAATCGAGAACAGCGAAGGAAGAGAAGGAAAGTGTCTGAACAGATTAAAAAGCTCTACAAGAAGATCGCCATAGAGACCCACCCAGATAAACTCGCCGCCCTAAGCCCGAAGGACCGCAAAAGGAAGGAGAGGCTTTTCCGAGCCGCCGCCGTCGCCTTTGAAGAGGGGAAGACATCTCTTTTAAGAGACCTTGCCTCGGAATTAGAGATCCCGCTCCCTCCTATAGTCAAGGAAGACATCGCCTCGGTGTCCGAAGATATCCAGGAAAAGAAGGGGGAAGTAGACGCAGTAAAAGGTACAGTGGCTTACGCATGGACCATGGCTACTGACCCCGATATTAGAGATGAAATAATGGCTACTTACGTTGACTTCATAGTGGAAGCTCATGCGTGCGAGTCGTGATTAGGGAAAGTACATGAAGAGATTACTGGTTATTGATGCGCTAAATGCGTATTTTCGTGCCTACATCGTTGACCCGAGCTTATCGACCAACGGTCAACCCATCGGTGGCTATAAGGGGTTTGTAAAGATACTCCAGAAATTATGCAGGGAAATGAAACCTGATGAGATCATCATCGCATGGGACGGAGCAGGCGGTTCACAACGCCGTAAAATTATAAACAAGGGTTATAAAGAGGGGCGGAAGCCAATTCGGCTGAACCGAACGGTTAAAAATCTCACTGAAAATGAGGAGCTTCATAACAAGGTATGGCAGCAACATCGACTTATGGAGATGTTAAATGAGATGCCTGTTATGCAATTGGTCCATGATGGAGTCGAGGCAGACGACATTATTTCTCATGTGGTGCAGATGCCACATTATCGCGGTTGGCAAAAGGTAATTGTCTCAAGTGACAAAGACTTCTTTCAGCTATGTGATGACGAAACCGTATTGTATCGTCCGATTCAAAAGAAATTTGTTAATAAGTTGCGTATTCTTGAAGAATTCTCAATTCACCCAACGAACTTCGCTTTGGCAAGAGCCATGGCAGGCGATAAATCAGACAACCTTAATGGTGTACGCGGAGTAGGACTAGGCACAGTATCAAAAAGACTGCCGTTCTTTGCAGAAGAAAAATCTGTTACGATAGGTAAATTGATCGAGTTCTGTGAAAATGATAACACTGGCTTAAAGGCGTTCGCGGCGATCGCAGAGAATCAGGAAGCCATTGAGAGCAATTACAAGATTATGCAACTTTACCAACCAATGATATCGGTCACTGGAAGGACAAAAATGAATAACATTGTTCATAATTTTAAGCCACAGTTCAATAAAACAGAAGTAATAAAAAGAATGAAGATCGATGGGTTCGGTGAATGGAATACCTTCGATATCTTTGCAACATATAAAAGAATTGTCAATAATGCTTGACATCCGATCTAAAATATGTTAAATTATTAATAAGAATCGGGAGGTTTGATGTCAAAGGAAAGTTTTAGTCAATACGGCAAAGATTTTCAGGAAATGCTGTGTCAATTAGTTTTGATCGACCGACCTTTTGCTGATCAGATGTTCGAGGTTCTCGATGTTAACTTCCTAGAATTGAAGTACCTTCAGGAATTTGTTAGACTGATAGGGAAATACCGAGAAAAGTTCTCAGTTCATCCAACTGAAAAGATTATGACTTCTGTCTTGAGGACCGAGGTTGGTGATTTAAACGATATCACTCAACAGCAGATTAGAAACTTCTTTGCTAGAATCTCAAAATCTGAAGTAGTCGAGAGCGAGTATGTTAGACATACAGCACTTGATTTCTGTAGGAAGCAGAAACTCAAAGAGGCCATGCTACGGTCTGTCAAGCTCCTTAAGAATTCGTCTTTCGATGAGATCGCCCAGGTCATAAATGACGCACTGAAACTTGGTAGCGATTCTGATTGTGGTCATGATTATTTGAAAGACTTTGAGCAGCGGTTTATGTATAGGGCTCGCTCTCCGGTCTCAACAGGCTGGGATGAGATAGACAGGATAACCCAGGATGGTCTCGGCGCAGGTGAACTGGGCGTGGTCATCGCTCCAACTGGAGCGGGGAAGTCAATGGCTCTCGTCCACATTGGCTCGCAGGCTCTGAAAGATGGGAAGAACGTTCTATATTATACTCTGGAGCTAGCAGATGTAGTGGTTGGATCTCGTTTCGATAGTTGTATAACAAATGTTCCCTTGGGCAATTTAAAAACGTTCAAAGAGGAAATTTATGAGAAGGTTCAGAGCCTAAAAGGAAGCCTCGTTGTAAAAGAATATCCAACCAAATCCGCTAGCGTCAACACCATCCGAAGTCATTTGGAAAAATTAAAAAATCGTGACTTTAAGCCGGATATTATTCTTGTAGATTACGCGGACCTTTTACGTCCGATTTCCATATTAAAAGAGAAAAGGCATGAATTAGAGACTATTTATGAACAGTTGCGCGCCTTGGCGCAAGAGAATAAATGTTGTGTATGGACGGCTTCACAAACCAATCGTTCTGGGTTAAATGCTGAAGTCATTACTATGGAGTCAATTTCGGAAGCTTTTAACAAATGTTTTGTTGCAGATTTTATATTTTCAATATCTAGAACGTCAGAAGACAAACTGAATAATGAAGGTCGCATTTTTATTGCAAAGAATAGAAATGGCGTCGATGGAATCGTCTACCCTATACACATGGACACTTCGAATATCACTATTAAAGTACACGCCAGTCACGGCGAAACGATCGGAGAGGTTAAGCTCGAAGCGAAAAAAAGACAAGAGCAAAAGATGAAAGAGAAATATAAAAGATGGAAAGGAAAAAAATAAATGTCAATTAGCACCCTACAGGAATACACGAGAATAGCCAAATACGCAAAGTATTTGCCGGAAGAGAAAAGACGAGAAACTTGGGCAGAGCAGGTTACGCGCGTCTTCGATATGCACAGGGAGAAATTCAAAGCCTTTCCTGAAATTTCAGAGTATATCGATGAAGCAGAGGCTGCAGTTAAGAAGAAAGAAGTCTTGGGATCTCAACGTGTTCTCCAATTTGGCGGTGACCCAATTTTCAAGCATAATGCAAGACTTTACAACTGTGGTTTCGGGCATATTAATCGCCCTCGCGTTTTTCAGGAGTTGATGTACCTTCTCCTTTGTGGTTGCGGCATCGGTTTTAGTGTTCAAAAACATCACGTCGACGCGCTCCCTCCAATCCATCGTCCCTCTGATGGCGAGAAAATTTTTGTCGTTCCGGATACAATCGAAGGCTGGGCAGACTCAATCGGGGTCTTGATGTCCAGTTATCTGGGTGGAATTCCCGATTTTGATGAATATGTCGGCTTCGACGTCGTTTTTGATTATTCTTTGATTCGTCCCGCCGGCTCTCCTTTAAGTTCGGGCTCAAAAGCCCCTGGTCCAAAGGGTCTTGAAAGGTCATTGGGCTTAATCCAAGAGGTTCTCGAAAATGCGCTCGGAAATTTAGACAGAGTTAAATTACAGCCTATCCAGGTATACGATATTATTATGCATGCGGCAGATGCTGTTATCTCCGGAGGTGTCCGACGTTCAGCGACGATTGCTTTATTCTCTCCTGATGACGAAGATATGGCCAAAGCAAAGACCGGTCGCTGGCTGCTTGAGAATCCTCAACGGGGCAGGTCCAACAACAGCGCTCTCCTCGTCCGTGACAGGACAACAAAGCAAGATTTTGATAATCTTATGGAGTGTGTACGAGAGTTTGGAGAGCCAGGGTTTATCTGGGCGGAAGATACCGAGTGTGGCTTCAACCCCTGTGCAGAAATCAGCCTCTATCCTGTCGATGAAGAGACTGGTAAAACCGGCTGGCAGTTCTGCAATCTAACCGAGATCAATGGAAAAAAGGCTAATACCGAAGAGGCTTTCTATAGTGCTTGTCGAATCGCAGCGATAATTGGAACCCTCCAGGCGGCATATATAGACTTTCCCTATGTTGGCTCTGTGACTGAATCGATTACTCGGAGAGAAGCGTTGCTAGGAGTCTCTGTTACTGGCATGATGGATAGCCCGGATATTCTATTTGATCCCGCCATCCAGCGTCAAGGCGCAAAGATTGTCAAGGAAGTCAACAGGTTCATCGCCGGAATAATTGGTACGAATGTTGCGGCAAGAACAACTTGTATAAAGCCGGCTGGTTCAACCTCTTGCATCCTTGGAACCGCTAGCGGAATTCACCCGCACCATGCAAAAAGATACTTTCGCAGGGTTCAAGCCAACGTCCAAGAGAACCCGGTTTCTTATTTCAAAAATATTAACCCCCGAGCAGTTGAACAAAGTGTTTGGGATCCAAACGGGGTCACTGAAGTGATCACTTTTTTGTGCGAGGTTCCCTCTGGAGCGAAGACTAAGAACCAAATCGATGCTTTTACCCTCTTGGAGAGTGTTAAGACAACCCAGCAGAATTGGGTTAGGTATGGCACAAACATAGATTTATGTGTTCGACGCGGAATGAGGCATAATGTCTCGAACACGATTCATGTGAAGGAGCATGAATGGGACTCTGTAGCTGATTTTATTTATAAGAATCGTAAGGACTTCGCCGGCGTAAGTTTGTTGCCATATTCTGGTGATAGAGACTACCCTCAAGCTCCATTCTGCGCGGTGCCATATCCCAACGATATCCTTCGCGAGTACGGCGCAGGTTCTTTTTTTGCTTCTGGAATCATCGAGGCCGCTCTGGTGAAGTTCGATGGCGATCTATGGTCTGCTTGTGATTGCCTCCTCGGGATCGGCGAGTCTCTAAACCACGTCGACATCAATAAGAGAGACTGGGCATCAGCCGCTATTAAATTCGCCGATAGTCATTTTGAAGGAAATGTAAGAAAGATGACTTACTGTCTTAAAGACGTCCATAACCTGAAGCTCTGGGAGAAACTCTCTCAAGAATATAAAGATGTTGATTGGACACTCATGAGCGAAGAGACGGATAACATTGATTTTCAACAAGAATCTGCCTGCTCTGGCGGAGCTTGTGAACTGCCAACAGAATATTTAGAAGCTTTAAGGAATCAACCCCAACCCCTAGGAGAATAATTCATGTTTCAGCCCTGCAATAAATACATCCTGATCGAAAGGACAAAATTAGAAAAGACAGAACAAGAAAGTTTGATCCAGTTACCAGACGGTTTTAAGCCGAAGGTTATGGCACACGAACTAGTAAAAATTGTTGCAGTCGCTCCTGGCGTCAAGCCTCCACTCGGCAGTGGTCAGAGAGCCGTAGTCTTAAGCCATATGATTGAAGAAGTGGATTTTGGAGAGGGACTAGTCTATTTAATATTAGAAAACGGTGTGTGTGGCACACTTCCGGAGGATGAATAAAAGATGGGAAAGATGAATAAAGACAAGCTTGTGATCTTAATCAAAGAACTTGTTAAAGAAAGACTAGAGAAAGGTAGAGGGCTTCTTACTGCCCCGCTGTCCAATAAATTAGATAAATTTTTATCGGAGCGTCTAGAACAAATTATTAAGAAAAAGAAGTAAGCTGTGAATGTTAATAAAATTTGGAGAAACTTCCTCAATGAAACTTCGGACACGTTCGATACCTATCGAAATAGTCTAAAAGTAGACGACAAGGGTAAGATCAAACTATACCATGTGTCAGATGCTTCTGATATCGCTGAACTTGATCCGGAGATCTCTGCAAAGAGTAAGAATATTTTTTCTAGGACAGAATATCGAACATGGGACAGACCTAGGGTTTTCTTTTTTACAGAAATGGGTCAGGAAGACCCTGGAATCGGGAGGATTCCTGGCAAAACCGCCTATGTATCAGAAATTGACTTTGATAAACTGTATCCCATACATGAGGATCCTTTAAAACTCTCAAAAGAAGAAAAATACGAGGAATTCCAAGAACTGACCGGTCTTGATAGATATCACCCAAGATTTTTAAATCCCTATGAACGCGCTGCCGTCTTAGCAGAAGCGAGAGGGTATATCGGATTCTTATATAAGCATTCGGGAACAAATAATATAATCGCTGTTGTCTGGAAGAAGATTCCAGCAAAAAAATTAGAAGATTCTTTTTACAAAAACTAGAGGAGATAGTATGAACCACATAGGGCGCACCGTAGCACAAAAGTATGGAAGCATTTTGAGATTTGGGATTGTCATGGGACAAGAAGAGATAGATTCGTGGACTCATCTTAACGTTAGATGGGTAAATGATGAGGCTCAAGAGGGCGCAGTTGCTTGGAGAAACAAGCTTACTAATCGAGATTATACTAGAAAACAATATCGTGTCGACACAATTCTTTTTATCGAGCCAGATAAAATCGTCTCGTCTTTAGAAAAAATTCAACACTGGATGAATCGGTAGGGAACTACTTGAGAATAGATAAACATACTTATGTACATGAAACAATTGTTATTGGTGGCGGATTAAATGCTCTCTTATATTCTTTCTTCGCTGGTTGCCCTTGTATTTGTATTGAGCCTCTTCCCCCTTTTAGATTTGATGGGTGCTCTGACGACTATGACTTCAGCTTTTTACATACTCACTCAAAAAGTTACCGCAGAGCGTGGGAAAGATTAATGTTTCTTTTGGGGGTCGGAGGACAACTTCCGATGTCAAACCGAGCAGCGTTTGCAAGCATTCGGGATAACCTCCTGAAAGTCACAACCCCTAATTCACGACTTGGGAGGTTTGAATTCAAAAATCTGGTGGTATTTGATGACACAAGAGTTTCAGGACTTCCTCTGGTAAAAGAGAGGCATGAGGGAAAGTGCAAAGTTTTGGATTGGTTCAACGTCCGCAGTGGTATGGAACATGATCACCAAATATTTGAAACCCAATCGGACTTTGTTAAGGCTGTACACTTCTATCCATCCGACCGTTTTGGAATACAGAAAGCAGGTCGAACACGAAAAGATTTAGTGGCAGTTTCCCACCTAAGCCGCGAAGAAATAAATATTTTTGATTATTCAGATACGATGGCCAGGTTTAAGATCTTAGATATGATGAAGAAGGCGGGGATAAAGGGTGCCAGGAACGGCAGAGACACATACAACCCCAACATATACCGATATTATTCAGTTAAAATAGAGCCAACCGAGCGCCAGATAATACCAAAGGTTGAAACATTTTATGAAGATGACGATAGATTTGAATTTAGATATGACACCCCAGAAGAGATACTTAAAAATTATAAAAATGATATGCAGAATTATACTTCAAAAATAAATAATGTTTTGTTTTCTAAAATTTCGGAAGACTACTTATGAAAAGATGGGACACCTTCAAGAGATCAATGAAACCTATTATGAGCATTTCCGTCACGCATGGGAAATTGCTTCTGTACTTCTTCTTTCATCTCTTGCTCAGCTTGTCCATTCAATTATTCCTAATTTTACTCCACCATATGGCTCAGATGTAAACTCATTGATTGAATTTCTGGAATCGAAGAGGTCCAAAAACAGATAATGTTAAAAAACCCAATCATAATTAAAAATAGCAGAGTCCCCGCGTTACTAAGTTGGGTCATGAGTGTATATGCTATAACCTTGTTCCCCTTTGTTTTCATAAGAGACGAAGGGAATGAGACTACCATCACCCATGAAACAATTCACTTTAGACAATATATCGAAACTTTAATAATTGGCTTCTTGTTAATCTACCTTTTCGATTATATCCATGGGTTAATTAAGTATAGAGACTCCGAAAAGGCTTATTATCAAATAAGATTTGAACAGGAAGCATATTCAAATGACCTTTACGATGACTATCTTGAAAAAAGAAGTTTCTTTGCATGGCTTAAATATAAGGTTTAGGGGTTGACAATGGGGTCTTTTCATCTGGCTGGGGTTATTCCCGTAGCGGGACAGCCTCTTGATTTCAAAATGGATTGGCACGACGCGCTGATGCCCATCGCGCCAGACTATCTCGCAGTTGAACGCGCTGTATCCGAGTGCGCATGGGCTGGATGTGAGACTATCTGGATTGTCTGCAACGATGACATCGAACCCCTGATTCGACACCGCCTAGGCGAATGGGTCCAAGATCCTGTGTGGATTGGCCGTCGTCTAGACCCATACCCATCCCAAACGAGAAAACAAATCCCGATATTCTACGTCCCAATCCGAGCCAAAGACATTGGCAAGAGAGACTGCTTAGCTTGGAGCATCTTACATGGAGCAGTTACAGCTTTCGAAATCTCGGCGCGTCTAAGTAAATGGGTGATTCCAACTAGAAATTATGTCGCCTTCCCTTATGGTGTCTATGACCCAGAAATACTACGGGAGCACCGGAAAGATATTTCTAGCGAGCGTCCGTTCATGTTATCTCATGCAGGGAAGACTGTTCAGGATGGTGAATATCTTGGTTTTACTTTCGATAAAGATGATTTTGTCATTGCGCGCCGAAAGATCCGCGAGGGAACAGGAAGATACAATTCTAAAGTTTTAGAGGGCGGTTTATATCCCAGGGAGAAACTACCAAAAGAAGAAAGATGGTCTGCACGTTATTTTTCTCTTGACAAAATCTTTAAATCTGTTATAATAGATATAGAAAGCAAGGTTGAAGTCCCATGGTATTACAACATAGACTCTTGGGATGGATACTGTGACTTCTTATCTTCAGAAGAACGGAAAAAGGTTGAGAGACCGCGCCCAATATTTATGAAATATCATGAATGGAACGAAATAGGAGTTGACGATGAATAAAGAA
>Ga0233412_10000255_pt1 | contig 31560 bp, 65 predicted proteins | sample Na_anoxic_4_MG_FD_180667 | JGI IMG/M metagenome (GOLD analysis project Ga0233412, IMG submission 180667) | Seawater microbial communities from Saanich Inlet, British Columbia, Canada - Na_anoxic_4_MG | ecosystem: Environmental > Aquatic > Marine > Inlet | place: Canada: British Columbia... | reverse complement strand
ATACCTAGAGCCACTGGAGAACCCTGTTCCCGGGCTGCTACTCGCTCTGGCTATCGAGCATAAAAAAACCCTGCCGAAGCAGGGTCCCACCCTAAAACCTCAGTGAGGAAAAAATCAGGGTGTTTAAATAAAGTCAGCCAATGGGCTCGGTCCCATACCGCCGGATTGCTTAGTAAGCCATTTCCCTTCTTGAGTATATAAATATCCGTACTCCTCGATGTCTCCATTAAAAAACTCACTAACTGATTCTACCTCATCCGCTGGACAATTTTCATTTCTCCATTCGTTATATGACATGTGTACCGTCGTACGGTCTCCCTCATTAATAAAGTATTCTAATTCAATGGGTTCAGTTCCTTCTGGGAATTGTTTCATTAGTTCTTTACCTACTCCATCAAAATATCCATCATTATGACAGTATACTGATTTAACTGTTCCGTCTTTTAATTCTACTGCGATTCTCGATCCTGTTGCCATGATTATTTTATTTAGTTAGTAATTAAGTTAAGGTAAATATAGTTATTTTTATTGGGTTAAAAAAATTAATATCAATGTTTTATTAATTATTTTAAGTTAAATTTTATTTCATCATTATTGATTCCCGCAAGTTTACCAAAATGTTCTGCCATTCCGCGTTCTTCAGGAAGCTTCCGGTGGTACCATTCAATCTGAGCCCTAACTGCCGTTCTCCTTTTCCTGGTTTCAGTAGCGTTGTCTCCCTTAATACCGTTGCACATTCCAGACATAGTGCTGATAGAAGCCTCTATATATCTCACATTAACTACTGACTGAGTATACAGTTGTGTATACATTTTGATTCTTTCAGTTTCAATTTTGAGTTGGTAAGCCGCCACTGCTCTTGCCTTAGTTGCTCTCTTTTCCTTCCATATGTTATACCATTTCTTAATCATTTTCCGATTGTATTGATTTAACTTCTGAGTGTAATTCATCGAGTACCATTATACTTCCTAAGGTTTCTGCGGCACTTGCTGAGTTTGACTCTGCTTCAACGAGGTCTTCATACTCAATTAATAATGCCTCGGATTTCTCCTCTATTAGTTTTAATATGCGTTCAACCTTATCCATTACTGAGTTTTATAAAGGTAGTAAAGGGTTCCGTCTGCATTCCATACTAATTTAACTCTACCTGAATTATAAGCAGAGTTCCAATTACAATCCCAATCAATTTTTTCACCGGTTGCTAACGTGTCTGGTATCTCACTTGGTAAACTACATTCATATGTATGAACTACATTATTCTTATTAGATTCCATGTGAGTACATGTAACCAGTGTTAAAGTAATTCCGAATATCATTAAAATCTTTTTCATTTTCGTATAGTGTTAGTTAATATTAAAGTAAATATAGACAAAATATGTGGGTTAAAAAAATGTTTTACCACTTTTTTATTAACGCAATGGTAACTTGTGCAGAGCTGACTTTGCAGCCAAGCGAGAATGCCATGTCGCTCTGAACCCTTCGCAAGCATGCTTTGTAACTGAGGCTCGGAACCTGTATGTCTCCTATCGACAGGGCGAGGTCGTATGCTTTCCTAAAATTAATTGCGGCTCCGATAGTTTGCCTGATTCCTTCACCGAACGTAAGAGAAGGATTTATATCCTCGCCAGATATTACTAAATATATCTCGTTACGATTCATTATCTATTTTTTTAATAAGGTCCTTAATAAAGGAGCAGTCTTCGTATCTTTCGGCATCTATAAGATATTCCTGTATACTATTAAGAGCTCTAATTTTATGAGCAGCTGGGGCTCCGTCATTAACTGCTTCTTCAGGATTAGATCGAAGAACTCCAATTATAAGGTCAATGAATCCCTTGATATCCGTTTTCTTTAGATGGCCAAGTGCTTCCTCTAATTCTTCAGAGTATAATCCACGGTTATGTAGTTCTTCGTAATCCATTACTTACATTTGTTATAGTAGATATCTGCCATTGACTCCCAGTATAATTTATATTCAATATCCGCCTTAGTCTTATAGTACATGATTTCATCTGGACTATCGCTATGATCTAACTTAAATACGTAATGGCCGAGCTCGTGCCATAGGGTTGCACGTGTCGCAAAGAAGCCACTGTCTATCATGCTCCTGTTAATTATGATTTCACGTGTACCATAATCAAAATGTCCAGCTACTCCGTAGTCCATTCGGTTAGATACTCTAATTGTTTTAATTCTTCTGTATCCGTCTCGATAGTTTAAGTGTTGGTCAATCATGCGGTTCTCCCATTGATTAACTAATGCTCTTAGTTCTCGGTCCACGGTAGGAGGTCTGTTATTAGCCCGCTGGTATAAGGCTACTCCGTAGTAACATAATACCATCAATACTCCTAATATAATAATACTTCTTAATATCTTCATGTTATAAATATAATAAATTAATAATTCCTACAATATATTCTCCCTCTTCTTTTGTATTTAAATCAAGGACCATCTGTTCTAGGATCTTAACTCCTCGTTCGGCCCTATACGTTCCTTCCATTTGGTCTTTACTTATATTCCTTAATCGAATAGCGGAGGCTTCGTACATATTATTTACCTCTGTCTTCGTTAATTCTTCAATGATTGGATGTTGATAGAAATACTCTGCTCCGATTTCATGAGTCTCCTCACCGTCGAATATGATAACTTTCTCTCGCATAATTACTATATGCCAGATGCCATCTTCTTCTTAGCAGACTTAATTATCTGACATACTCTAATCTGAGTAAGGCCTACTTCATCTGCAATATCTGCAGTCTTCATCTCTTCTAGTTTGTCTATTCCAAATCGTAACTTAATGATTTCTCTGTCTCTTTGTTTTAGATTTCCCAAGAGCTCGGTTGTTCGTACCTTGAAGTCGTCTAATTCGTATTCTCGCTCTACTGAAGGAGCGACTGCCAGTATACTTGAATCGGATTTCGTCTGCTCTGAATCGTCTGACATCAGGTCATCTAACTTTACAGTTCGTAAGTTATCTACGTCTTTTCCTGATTTAATATTTAAGTATCGTTGATATTCCTGATTCACAGGGATCCTTACCGTTCGACCACATGTGTCGATCAATTGATTCATATTCTTAAGGATTCTAGTGGAAGCGTATGAGGCGAACCTTACATTGCCCTCTGGCTTGAACCTTAGGGCTGATTCATATAGGCCTATATTACCTTGTTGTATTAAATCATCCACTGTAATGTTATGATCGCGAGTCATGTTCTTGTTTGCAATGGTTACCACGATCTTTAGGTTATGCTCCACTAATTTATTAATAGCGCGACGATCTCCTGCCTGTGCTTTTGCTGCTAGCTCGAGCTCTTCTACTTTTGTTAAGGGATCTAGATTCTTTATACTTTTAAAGTATCTCTTTAGGGATTCCGATTGATTGTAATTCATTATAGTAATTATTTTTAAGTTTATTATTCGTTTGTGGACTCCTCGTCCTCGTCATCATCTAAAATTTCGATGCCTGTAGATAAAGACCTGTTCACACATCTGGAACACGTTACTTTAACTGCTTCGTCACCGACATGTAGTACCTCTTCACTGCAGTATCGACAGTTTAGGGATTTCGTATGCTTGCCATTTTTCTTCATAGTATTATTTAGTTTAAGATTTATAAAGTAAATATAGATATAATTATTGGTATAAAAAAATATTTAAGCGTTTATTTTAAAATAATACCAATAGGAGCATCGACATATGAGTCAATATCAAGAACATATATAACATTATCCTTTGTCACAAGATCGCCGTATTGTAGTTTATCTGCATTCATTTCATTGTGTACCCAATTAGGAGTTATCTTTGGATTATAGCATACACTACCTCCTACTTTAATATCAGTATCCCTCATCTTATGATAAACTACTACGGAGTCACATTCAACCCATGCACATACCGTCTTATTGGCTCCTTCATGTATCTTAGTTGCCGTTCCCTTTTGATTAATAAGCTTACATCCAGTCATAATAATAGTTACATCCTCGGGGATAACGTATCTCACATCTCCAAGCGGATCGGATATCTTCCATTTCTTGTAATTATCTCCTGCTCCCAGATTAAATCTTAATTTATACTTTCCCATATTACTTTTTGTTTAGATCATTGATCACTTCAAATAAACCCTTACTCGTAATTATAATAGGAGTACCATTATATTTATTAAGAGCGCTTAATAAGGAATCAACTGTTTCTCTTCTTTTCTCTTCTTCTTTAGCCCATTGGTCATTCACACATGCTTGTCTCATTTCAGCCATTGCAGCCACGGGGATCTTAATACCTGCGTTAAGAGATACAACCGCTAGCACTTGCCATCCGATTTCTGGCTCGTATGTACATTTCTTTACCGCGGCAACAAACTTATCAAAGTTTTTCTCCACTACTTCTTTAGATAATTCTGTTTTACCGCCTGACTCAGGAAACTTCGTGACTTCTGCGATATCATAAAATTCATCTTCAAAATCTAGAGGACTATCTCCTCCCATTATATCTGTTGACCACCATCCCATAATTATTATATTTAGTTTAAGTTATTAATTATTGATAAGGTAAATATAGGTATAATGTTTGGATATAAAAAATATATTAGCATAAAGTTTCAAGGTTTTTTAGAGCCACATTTAACGGCGTGGAATGAGGCTATATAGCTCTATCCCGTTGAACACAAGAAAGCCCTCCATTTCTGGAAGGCCATCTAACGATAATTGTGAATAATGGTATATTATCCGTCAGTTCCCGAAGGAACATTTTTCTTAGTGAGGGATTTAATAACTTGAAAGTTTTTCTTACGGCTACGAGTTAAGTCATATGCTGCATTTAGAACTTTCATGTCCTCTTTCCTACCTTCTATTACTGATGTTACAGTGGTTGAAGATACACCTGTTTTTTTAGCGACCTTGCTCATGTCTCCATGTCTTAGTCTTGAGTTTACTACCGCTAACTTCTCGCTAGGCTGTAGTCTTTTATAGTTTGGTTTATTCATGTAATATTATACCATGATTACATAAGAAGGTTTCACTATTCATCTTCTTTGTTTTTAACAATTTCTATTAGTTTTCTAAGACAAGCAAGTTCTGCTTCTTCGTATGAAGATATGTTATATACATCATCATATTCGTTATCAGTATTAAAATCTTTGATGTGATAATGAAATTCATCATATCTTGGGATAATACCAGCATGATACCCTTTCACCCTAAACCACCTAAATGCTTGTGAGTATGTTGGTGCTTTATGTATAACTTTACTTGTCACACTATCTTTCCAAAGGCCTCCTATATCAAGTTCATTATCTACATAAGCAGCAACTGTAAATTCATCAAACCCTAACTCCTTCATGGCTAATGCTAAGTCATATGGTGCAAATTCATTTTTCATCATCTTTGTTTTGTTTTATATTAATAGTAATGTAAATTATTTTAATACGTTACAAAATATTATATAATATCTTCATAGTAAACAAATTCCTCTATCAACTCATCATCTCCGCCAACATCAATATATACACCATCGCCACTAGAGTCAATACGAGTAACTCTACCCTCCATTAAACCTATTGAGGTACTTGTTGATACAAAATCATTTTTTATGGCTTAGGTTTAGTTATCTTGTGACCAGCAGACTTTCCAAAATTTATAGCAATTTGCTCTTTTGGCTTTAATGTTAAACTAACATTATCTCTTGTCTTTATTGTAATATTTTTGTTAGAAGTGTTTTTCCAAAAAGTCCAGTCAGAAAAAAACTTTCCAAAATAATTTTCATTAGTCATTTCTAACGTATAACTATTTTCCTCTCCCTTTAAATCTAAAAAGTAACTTAATTCTTCGGGATAAAATAATTCTTCATTATAATCAAAGTTTTCTTTATTAAATTTATAAATTTCTTTTTTAAATGTCTTTAAACAATTTGACCTATCTAAGCAATCTATCATATCTTTTCCCTTCCCGTCTAAATACATATCTCCGTTAAATTCTTGGGTGGACATTATATATTTATTTGTAATTAAATAAGCAGTTCCTCTTGTCATAATAATTATTTTATATTAATAGTAATGTAACTATTTGGAATACGTTACAAAATTTATATTTTTAATCTCTTTTTTATTTCAAAAACATCATTAAAATTAATATATCTATTTTGAAATTCATCTTGCTCTAACATTCTTAACAAATCATCTTCTGAAATAATAATAATATATTTTGGCTTACAAAATCTTTCTCCTATATAATTTGCGTCTTGTGTATCTGTTGACCAAAAATAGAATACATTTTTAATCGTAAACCTAGAAACTACACCTGCCATAATCCAGTTGTAATTAGTTTGCGCCTCTAAAATTATGTCTCCTATTTGTATTTCTCTACCCAATATATCTTTCATACTTTACTTTAATAACTTATTAATAATAATGTAATTATTTGGAATACGTTACAAAATTGTAAAAAAACTATTTTACCAGAAGCAGCCTCCAGTCTGCCAGAAGCAGCTGTTTTACCTTTATTTAATGGTATACGAAATAATATGTATATTTTGGTAAAAAATAATGATAAAGTTTTACCAAAATAAGAAGAAAATATCGTATACCTACACTTTAAAGAAAAGAAAACCCCCAGAAGACGAGGCAGGAAGATTAAGTTCTTCACAAAAAACAAGACACAAAAAAAGGGCAACCATAATAGTTGCCCCTAATCTTAAAGTGAAGGTAAAATTCTAAAACTTATCTATAATACTTTTCGCCATTATTTTTTCTCTAATTAATTCTGCGTCAATCGTCAAACATAAATCATTTTTATAAATGCCAACTTTAGGTAGCTTATGAGTATATCTACCTTTATTACTAAATGTTTTTTTAATATAATCAGAAATCTCTTGTAATTCCTCACAATCAAGAATACTTTTTAAGACCAACCTTTTCCAATGAGGCAAATGATTTTGCTCTATTGTACCACAAAATAAATCTTCGTTACAATTTTCTTTAAAGTGTTTTGATAATTCTTTTAGTTCTGGGCTCATTTTCTTTGTTTTGAGTTTATGTTAATAGTAATGTAAACATTTAGAATACGTTACATTTTAACAATTATATAGACAATATTAACAGTCAAGCATTTCCTCTATAACTTGTTCTAAAAAATCAGAGTTATAAATATTTCCATTAAGTGAAATATCAAGACTATGCCTTCCCTCTCCCAACTCTCCTTTTACATATTGGTTTTCTCCAACTCCATGAAATATCGTACCACCTCCCATGTCCATAACTTCCCAAGATGCTGATTTTTCGCCATCAATCATTAAATCACAACTTGTTAAATCTTCTCCCTCATGTCCATCTCTAACTTTTACATTTTCTAATTGAATAAATACTATTTCAGCATTAGGTAGAGTTACTCTTATTTTTCTCTTTTCTTTGTTTGTTGCTATTTCCATATTTTTGTTTTTAATTTAATGTATGATTAAAATCATCAAGCCCTAAAATAATAACACTCTCCCCAACCTTAATTGAATTGTTAATATAGGTTTCAACGAGAACTTTCATTTCTTCTTCGTGTATTTCCATTAATATGTTAGACTCTTCGGAATCTATTACCATTTTTTTAATAGCATTTATTTTCAAATTTATCTTTAAATTATCTTCACAACATTTAATAAGTTCTAATTGTGTTCTTTTTACCATTTTGCTTTCCATAATATTGTTTTATATTAATAGTAATGCAAATAATTTGAATACGTTACAAGGTTTTAATGTTTTAATTAATTAAACTGCACAAGGATTATCTTCTTCATCTTCTTCTCCCCAAACTAAATGTTTATCATTTTCATCTACACAATCACAAATTCCGTCTGATGTATAATCCTTATCGCACTCTCCACAATCTCCATACCAATCAAAACAAGAATCTTCATCAATGCCATTATCTTTGAAAATCTCTCTCTTACCCTTAAAACAACAACCACCTTCTTCGTATTCTAAAGTAAATCTTAATTGAGGGTAATCTTCGGCAACTTTTTCTAACCATAAAACTGGGGGCGACCAAGCACTATCAAAACTCATCATTATATAATCATCACCAATTTCTTCGTCTGATATTTCTATGTCCCATTTTGTTCCCCAATTATTAATGTGCCAATTATACCAATCTTTCTCCTCTTCGGGTTTAGGATGAAATTTATTTAATAACCAATTTGCATCAAGTTTATATCCATTACCCTTTTCATCAATATGAAAATCTAAATTTCGTTGCAAAAAAGTTTTAATATCCATTTCTGCCAAATCAAGATATTGAGTTAAGTTTTTTACTGCCCAACCTTCTTTTTTCTTTTCAAGCAAATATTCTTTTCTTAAACTTTCAAAATTCTTTTTGTTAGTTATATCAGTTTTTACAGGGATTTTATTAAAGATTTTTTTAAACTTTTTAAAATCTTCACCCTCTCCCTCTATAACTAAGCTATTCCAACACCAATTAGGCATAATGTATATTTTTATTGATTTATATTAATAGTAATGTAAATAATTGTAATGCGTTACAAGATTTTTAATTAAATTAAAAGTTTTGAATAATTTTTAATTCATATTTTTTATTATAAACTTTTGGACTACAAACACCACAAGACCTACTTATTTTTGTACTTCTATGCATTGGACTTTTTTTCTTGCAAGTAGTACAATATAAAGTGTACTTACTTTTTGGTTGCTCATAACCACTTGTGCATCTATCACCACTACAACCTATTTGTTTTGCTATACTTCGCCATTTATGAGAATGACCTCTGCCACTCATTCCGTAAATGTGAAATGAGAAACTATGAGCAATTTCGTGTAAAATAGTATTTTTTATAACTGTATTAACTTTATCAAGATTCACTTTGGCTTTTGCTTTTGATAAACTTATAGTTTTTCTTGAATAGTTAATTTGACCATTTCTACGTTTTGCATTATCCCATTTAAAAGTATATCCTAAATTCTTTGCACTAATAGTATATAAATTTCCTGCTGATTTAACTGTGAAATTTTTTGACATTAAATTTTCAGCTAACAATTCTACTTTAATAATTGACGACATAATTTCATATTTGTTTGTTATGTACAAGCACTACGATTCTACTTCTAATTCAGATATTTCACCATCTTTTACATTTAGTCTTGTAATACTATCACCACCTTCCCAAACTAAAACTGCTTCTAACTCACCAGTGCTTTCTTTTAATGCTTCATCAAGTATCCAACTTTTAAAAGTACCACTACCTTCACCGTACATTTCAAATTTTGTAATATTTAAAATACCATCTTTCAATGTACCTTTTATTAATTGCTCACAACCACATTCTAATTCAACTTCCATTTTTTTAGCATCAATAACTGTTAGTTGTTGTGGATGCCAATCATCTCTTTCGTGCTTATAAAATGCACTAATTGGCACATTTAAGTTTTCAAGTTTCTTTGTTTTCCAAGTGTCAATATCGTAACTCATAATTATATTATTTTAAATTCATATTTCAATTCAAGTTTGTACTAAATTTACCGTGCCAGTACATAACACTACCTATACTCCATATTTCCGCAAAAGCTACACTACGAGAGCATAGCCAAACCGTTATATTAATAGTAATGTAACTATTTGGAATACGTTACAAAATTTCTATTTATCTTTTTACCAGCTCGAACCCAGAACACCCAGCTCGATAATAAAAAAATACAAAAGTAAGGTATACGAAATAATATGTATATTTTGGTAAAAAATAATGATAAAGTTTTACCAAAATAAGAAGAAAATATCGTATACCTTATAATTTTTAAAGTGCTCGGATTTCCTTCCTGCTCTCCCCACATCTTCTTGAAAAAAGTATGGACATAAAAAAAGAGCAACCATTTCTGATTGCTCTTTTTATTATTTATTATATATATTCTACTTCCCTATTTTTAATCTATTTCTTCGCCAAACACATGACAAGCAAGTGTATCTATATATTCTCCCTCTGAATCAAATTTATCCCCAACCCAAAAATCATCAATCTCCATTTTGAATTGTATTAAAGAATCGTCTGGTAGTGTGATATATATGTATTCCATATTATGTTCAGCCGTTTTCCACTCGGGTAAATCGTACTCACGCATCTCCCCCAACTTTTCAACAATAAGTAAATTTTGTTCAACTTTAACTTTCCAATCTTTATAATCTATTTTCATAATTTTTGTTTATATTAATAGTAATGTAACTTATTTAATAGACCAATAAACTACAAAAATTATTATATATATTAAAAGCATAATAGTTGATAGGTGAAATCCAATAACTTTTTTAGTCCACTTATCAGCTTTATTTGAAAAATCAAATTTCTCATCTACAAACTCTTTTAATACTGACACAAGTCCTATAATTCCTAAAACCCAATAAGGCAAATTCAAATACTTAATACAGAATATACAAAATAATATAACTCCTACTATAATAATATATGCAAAAATTCTACTTGCTCTCATGAGTTCATACATTTTTTAGGCTTAGAACAACAAGCATTTTGCTTGTTGCTTACCTCATCTATAAAAAAAGGGTGTCTATTTGGAATTACACTCTTTAACTTTCTTATTTTTGCTTTACGCTTTTGGTTTAACTTTTTCATTTGGATTTGGATTACGATTTGGAATACCCGTTCTCCTTGTTGGAGTGGTAGTTGTTTTTTCTTTTTCTTTTGGCTTTGTTGTTGTATTCATTTTCTTTTGTTTTTATTTGTTTATATTAATAGTAATGTAAATTATTGGAATACGTTACAAGATATATGAAATTTTATTATAACAACCTCTAATGAAGGCAGCTCAACAGGCTGGACGGTGACGCTTTTATATGTAAGGTATACGAAATAATATGTATATTTTGGTAAAAAATAATGATAAAGTTTTACCAAAATAACAAGAAAATATCGTATACCTTATAATTTTTAAAGTGCATTGGATTATCGCTGGGATTTGAGTTTGTGTGTTGGTAGAGTGGTGCTGACACAAAAAGTTTCCTTCGGTAGAGTAAAAAAAGTTCTGTAACCCTTGTGTTTGTTGACTTTCCTATTTATATTTGTTGTATGAAAAGTATAATAAAAAAATTATTTACAGGAGTTACGGAAAAAACTTCTGAGAAATTGAGAAGAATTCAAATAATGATGTTTATAACATTTTTTGCAATTGACTGTTATTATGATGGTGAAATTTGGTTATGTGGAATTTGGTGTGTAATGCTTATTTTAGAAATAATTTTAGCACTATTCCCACTTAGAAAGAAACTCTAGTAGTCAAAGGTTTCATATTGAACAAAAAAAAAGACAACCTTTTAGAGTTGTCTTAATTAATTATATATTAATAATTAAATTACATTAAATTTTTATTATAAGAATTAACTTTGTTCAATATAACTTCTTTAATCAATAAATCTGCAGCTTTTAAAAAAGTATTTTTATTGTAATCTACATCCCCAGTGTTTTCAACAATTTTAGTAGAAAATTTTCCCTTATTAAAATATATATCTTTTAATAATAAATTAGCAATAACCTTTCTATCTCCCTCTCCCTTTTCAAAAAGACAACACATATATTCAAGTAGTAATTTACTTTTTTTCATTAAGTAATGTTTTTTTAGTAATGCACATATCATTAACTCCCTCACAAAACAATATTGTTTCAATAATAAATAAAGTATTTGTAAAGTCTAAAAATGTTCTTCCACCTAAATTTATTTTATTTTCCCTAAGTTCTTTTATATGTTTTTCTAATAGGTTAAGTTTTTGCAAATCTTCTTTAATGCTATCTTTAACTTTAAATAAACAATCTAAAGCTTGATTAACTGTTAAGCTTTTGTGTTTATCCCTATTATACTTTAGAGTTTCCGAAATGTTATTCATAGTTTCCATATGTTATTAATAAATATATATATTTTTTGTTTTATAAATATTTTAATTTTAAATTAGTATTTTACCTCTTAAAATTTCACTCCCTAATGTCTTAAAATCTACATATCCATACGAATCTTTTATTTTTTCTAAATTTTCACTAACATATTCAATATCTTTAGTTGGTAAAATTAAACTTACAACTTGCCCCATAGCACCTTGTACTATTAACTTTATTACTCCTTCTTCTATATTTTCTTTTTTATCTATATTTTCTTTTTTATTCATATTCATCAGAATTAAGGTTTTCCCAATTAATAGTTCCGTCTTTTTCAATAAGCCCACTTTCAATTAAATGATTTGCACTCCTACCAAACCAACCTTGCAAACTCCAACACATACCCGTTGAAATTAAACAAGCCCAACCTTCTAATGATTGCTCTAAAGTTGCATTTTCTCCCTCACAAAAACCTTCTGAATAAGCTGTTGCTAAATAAGGTGTCCATTTAGTTGTAGTTCTTTGATTTGGTAATTCAATTATTTTATCTGACATAATGTTTTTTTGTTTGTTTATATTAATAGTAATGTAATTGTTTCGAATACGTTACAAAAAAACAAAGATGTTTCACCAGTAAAAATTGCTGGATGGATGACGGCGTCCAGTGTCACTTTCACATATGAGGTATACGAAATAATATGTATATTTTGGTAAAAAAAGTGATAAAGTTTTACCAAAATAACAAGAAAATATCGTATACCTTACATTATAATTGCCCCCCATCCTGAAGATAATCCTGATGGTAACTTTTCCTCCTAAAAAAGTGTGGACACAAAAAAAGGCAACCATTTCTGATTGCCTTTTATATTTTGAGTAATTTTTAACTTATGGTCTTATTGCATATTCAACACCACTTGCCTTTAAGGTTTTTAAACCCGATACACTAATCATTCTATATCCACGACTTTGCATATCGAATACATTTAATAAATTGTAAGTTTGAGGATTGTAATTTAATGTTCCACCATTTGTGCGAGAAGATACACCTTTTCTGCAAACCATTACTCGGTCTAAGCCCGTGCTTTTTTTAACAAAAACCACTCTAAAGATTTTGCCACCTTGATTATTGATAATGTTTACTGCTTGTTCTTTTGAAATTATCATACTTATTTGTTTTTTTAAGTTTGTACTTTGTTTCTGTATATTAATAGTAATGTAATTATTTGGAATACGTTACAAAATTGTAAAAAAAACTATTTACCAGAAGCGGCTCCCAGTCCGCCAGAAGCAGCTGTTTTACCTTTATTTAATGGTATACGAAATAATATGTATATTTTGGTAAAAAAAAGTGATAAAGTTTTACCAAAATAAGAAGAAAATATCGTATACCTTATATTTTTATATTAGACTTCACCTGTACGAGGATTAATCCACTGTATTGGTGTAGAATGGGAGATAAAAGTTTGGACAAAAAAAAAGACAACCATTATAGTTGTCTTTCTTGTTTCTTACATTTTAATAGGATGCACAACCTTAAAAAGATGTCTACTTCTTTAATGTTTATAGCATTCTACCTTCTAAATAATTTATTTCTTTTTCTAATTCATTTCTTTTTTCATTAGATGCTCTTTTAATAAAGTCGTTGTAAGCTTTTTTTAATTGTGGAATACTTTTTTCAATAAAATCGGCAACTTTATCATTAGACAATGTTTCTCGGTCGCCCTCTTGTTCCCAACCCTCATTATGAATCATATTACACCTCATACCTTCAATAATACACTTAATAACTTCTTCATCATAAAAAGCGTGTCTAACATTACAAGTAGCTATACCTTTGGAAAATCCAAAATGGTCGCAAATTTCATCAAATGCTTCTTCTTCATTTTCTGCCGATTCAACTCTCTTAGATAAGTGCCACAATCCACTACCACCTGCATATTTAGAATGCTTGTGAGTATAATCGTGTTCATTATTAAAACCCTTACCACAAGTGTCGCACCAATATTCTTTTGTTATTCTACTTCCCATAACATTTTTTGTTTATTTCCTTTTCTTGAATATGCTTTTTTGTTTTTATGCACCTTTGATTTGTAGGGTGTAACTCCACAATCAATGTCGGCTTGTCTACGAGCATTTCTTTCAATCTTTCTTTTTACTTCTTCTGAAATAAAAATGTTTTCAAATAAATTCTTTCTCTTTGCCATTTTGTTTAATTGATTTTTATATTTGTGCTTATTGTTAATAGTAATGTAAATTGTTGAAATGCGTTACAAACATTCACACTATCTCCTCGTATATGTCGTACGGCTCGTTTACTCCGTCTTTGTTGTAACGATTTACTGTTATTACTTTATACCATACTCCGTCTATTTTTATTATATCGTTCATACCTCTATATTTTAATTTAATCTTTAAAATTCTTTAAGGGGTTTGTTCCGTTTTTATCAGCTTCTTGATATATTTTTATTACACCACTAATTCTTGCGGGAATAACTTTTGTTATATTACATTCATCACAACACTTACCCTCATTTGATAAGGGGGCTGGATTATGTCCATACACTCTAGCAATTCCATCAATTACTTCTCCTCTTATATCTTCATTACATAATACACAATTCATCTTCTTTGTTTTGGTTTATATTAATAGTAATGTAAATGTTTGGAATACGTTACAAACATAAGGAAAAACAAGAACATTGGTCAACCACTCGCATCCCACCATCTTGTTGTTGTTTGTGTCGTTAGTTCAAACGATTGCTTTGGGTGTTTCGGGGTTTCAGGTTTGTATAACGTAATATAAACCCTTGTTTGTAAATTATACCTAACTGCGCACTTACAATCTCCTACCCTCAACACAACACAACTCATATGCCTTAGCCTTGTCCGTTGTATGCTCTTGCTTTTTCTTATATTAATAGTAATGTAAATAGTTTGAATATGTTACAAAATTGGAAAAAATTATTTACCAGAAGCTGCTCTATCTCACTCGGAAGCGGCTGTTTTATTTTTATTTAATGGTATACGAAATAATATGGATATTTTGGTAAAAATATAAGTGTTTATACTTATGTGAACCTAAGTACAGTACGCAACAATCCGTCTAAAGAAGTGTTTTTAAATATGGTTATTTTCACTCTAGTATCAGCTTCTTAATTGATGTTTATTTGTAATATAAATTAACAAAAACAAACACAATGAAAAATTTAATATTAAAATGTATCATATTAATACAAATAACAATCACATCAACTTTTGGATATTCAGCAGGAGACCCAATACCAGGACTTGATATTTCTTTAAGTTCAGAGTATACAGCAAAATATAGAGTTACAGCTGTAAGTAAAGAAAATAATGATATTTGTAGCGAATCAAACGTAATTGAAGTGAACCCAGGATTATACTTATATGTACCAAACGCATTTACGCCAAATGAAGATGGATTAAATGATTCATTTGGAGCGCTTGGTTATGGAGTAAAAGATTATCATTTAATAATATATAATAGGTGGGGTGAATTAATCTTTGAATCAAATAGTATGAATAATCAATGGGATGGAACTTATCATGGCGAATTGTCACCCATAGGAAGCTATGTTTATAATGTTGAAGCAACAAGTTTTTATCAAAGTGATTTTCATAAAGAAGGAACAATAAGTATAGTTAAAGTATAGTTAAGATGAATGTACAGTTCCTGCACGGTGTCAAACTTCCACATTCTAATAAGGTATACGAAATAATATGTGTATTTTGGTAAAAAATAGTGATAAAGTTTTACCAAAATAATAAGAAAATATCGTATACCTAATATTATTAACCATTCTGAAGAAGCAGGAAGCAGCAGTAAGGGAGAAGCTTTAAGGAAAATGAGGCATAAAAAAAAGCAACCATTTCTGATTGCTTTTAAATAATATAATATATTACAAAGGGGAGAGTTATTTACAGTTAGTAGGCTTTTCCCAAAACCAAGTATCACTTTCAGTGTCTTGTAGTTTAATGGTCAAATCGTGGTAGTCAATATCAATTATTTGATATGTTAAATTATCACAAACAACAAACTTTCCAACTCCAATATGTTTTTTACTTAATTCTTTTCCTTCTAAAATTTGAAAACATATTTCATCAAACTCCACCTTATCTAAATTAGATAACCTACCTTCTCCCTCAATATTATTTAAAACATCAATTAAACCATTGACTGATTGATTGATTTGAGTTCTTCTTAAAATTCTATGCTCTTCATCTTTTGGTTTTATTTTAGTAAAATTTTGAAAAACAAGAGCAGACTTGCCGTAGTTTAATATATCTTCTGCGTTTGTTGTTTCATATTTTTCAACTATAGATAGTAAACTCTCAAGAATTTGAAAATTTATAAAAGCCATTTTCTTTTTATGTTGTTCTAATTTAGTCATTTTTAGTTTTTGTTTCAGATTTCCAAATAGTTTCTATTTCCCTCCCAGTCAAACTATATAGGTGCCTTGTTTTATCTCCTACAATTAATTCGTTATTTTTAATAGTTTTAAAAAACTTCTCCTCAAAAGTTAAGCCATTCCACCAATCTATTGCTAATCTTCTTGAACTTTTTTTCATTATGCTTCAGTAAATTCATAAATAAATTTAGGACTATAATCTCCATAATAAGTATTAAAGGTATTAAACTCTAAAAACTCAGTTGCAGTTTCGTAATCCCACTCATTATCTCTCATTGATATAGCAATGCAAATTTCTACACTATACATAAATATAGGATTAGAACCCTCACTCATTCCAATTATTGCTTCATCTAATCCGTCTAATATAATAGCTTGTGGATTTGATGTTGAAACATTTTCAATTATTCCTTGATAATCTATTGACATAATTTTTGTTTTTTGTTAGTTATATTAATAGTAATGTAAATTATTGCAATACGTTACAAACATATACATTTTTTAATTAAAAATAAATAGTGGGTACTTTTTTAATAAAGTGGGTAAAAAGCACCCACATCCAGTATCCAGTAAAATTATTTTAATTATCAAAAACAAGGTATACGAAATAATATGTATATTTTGGTAAAAAATAGTGACAAAATTTTACCAAAATAAGAAGAAAATATCGTATACCTAAGTTTAAAAAAAACAACCAGAAGCCCGTATCGCTGTTACAGTTCACGGAAAGAAAAGTGTGGACACAAAAAAAGGGAACTAAATTAATAGTTCCCTTAATAGTGATTTTTATATTTATCTTATTATAAATGTGTAAAAGCACCACAACCAATACATTCAACGTATTGTTTTCCTCCCTCTCTTACAGCACAGCTTGTATCATCAAATAAACGATAACTATTCCCGTCACATTCTGGGCATTTATCAATACGTTCTTTAATATCAATTTCCGTATGATGTATTGGATATGCAATCTCCATTGCTTCCTCACTATCTATCTCTACCAATACTGTTTTAAAAAATCTTAATTTACTCATAATTATTTATATTCTTTATGTTTTGCTATTTTGGTTTAAAAGTTTTTTAATTACTTCTTGTTCGTGTTCAGAAAACATAGTGTGTAATTTATTCGCCAACTTAATTTCATCTTCTTGCTTATGCTCTTTCCAAAAGCCCATTAAGTCAATTAGTCCACTTCTACTTGCTTGGGAAATTACATCATTAGCAATATCTCTTTTTTCTAATTCTGTAATTAAAGCACAAAGACTTGCTTCAAGTTTATCGTTTCTATCCTTTTCTTTTTCAAGTTTATCAACATTTTTTAATAAAACCCTATTTTTTTTGTGCATATCAATAATTTGATTATTCAATTTATCAACACTATCTTTATGTTCTCCCTCTATTTTAATAACGCTAGGAGTTTCATATTTCTCTTTAGCTTCGGCATAACCTTCAGCAAACCCTTCTCGCTTTCCCGTATGACGACCATTATCATACTTGTAATCTTTATCTGAACGACCATCGTAACAAGGCATAATTTTCTTTTTTTATTGGTTTATATTAATAGTAATGTAATTTTTTGGAATACGTTACAAGAATTTAATACAACTCTCCGTGTAATCTTTTTTCTAACACTCTATCTCTTACGTCATAAATGTACATATTTATAACATATAAATCAAACAAAGCCCATACATAATCTCCAACCATAATATGATTTTTTAATATTATTGGTAACGTAATAAGTGCTAATAATTGTACTGCTTTTAATAATGTATATTTAATCATTGTCATTTTCAAAGTATTTATTTTTTATATATTCTTCATATTCTAATGCTTTATATCCATTGATAAAAAACCAACCTACATTTAATTCAAACCATTTGTATAGTTTGTTATATAATTTTTTCATTTCTTAAAATTTATTAATAATTTCTTTTGCTTGATTTCTAACCATTGATTGAGAATACTCTAATTCGTGTTGAGTAGCCATATGTTGTGAGCCACTAAATTTGTTTTGAGAATATATGGTCACTACTTGATGTGAACCTACGGGTACATACCCCTCTCCTATTGCTTGGGTTATCTTTTTTTCTAAACCTCTTGGGTTTGAAGATGTTAGTATTATTTGTTCCATTTTGTTTTGTTTGGTTATATTAATAGTAATGTAAATTACTGGGTTGTGTTACAAAATGTGTGAAAATCTTTTAAATACTATTCTCCCTGTAAAAGCACATCGCCTCCTGTAAAAGCCCATCGCCATCAAAAACAAACACTTAGGTATACGAAATAAAATGTGTATTTTGGTAAAAGTTTATTGTTATTTTTACCAAAAAAAGAAGAAAATATCGTATACCTTATGTTTTGTGTAAATTGATTTCAGGGAGATGCGGGACTCAAGATGGTAAATCGCGGGGAGAGAATTTTAGGCACAAAAAAAATGGTAACCCTTTCGAGTTACCATTCAACCAACCAATTAATCAAACCAACAATTAACCAATTTCTATCGTGTCGCCATTTAATTTAATGGTTTCTACACTTGTAATAACATAGTTTCTATATTTGCTTGACTTCATAGATTTTTTTATGTAATCTTTCGCCTTTGTTTTTGCTCTTTTATTAGTGTTAGGATAAACTCCCTCTTCTAAAATTGTTTTGCGAACTTCTTTTGCAAAAATATGAACTTGTTGTTTTTCAACATTATACTTTATGTTTTTTGCAATCTTAACATAAGCATTTACTTGTCCTTCACTTCTATTTTTGTGAGTTTGCTTATCTACCTTGTTCATTGTATCATCATTGATACCTAAACTCATTTTTGCTGACTTAATCAACTCTGCTTGTGCAGTAATAAAAGTTGCTCGGTCATAATTGTCATTTTGCACATATTCTACGTTTGGAATAATGTCCAAATCACTTTTTAAAGCATTTTCGTAAATTGTGTTAATTTGAATTAATCTTGTAGCTTTTTCGCCATACTTATTTGTATAAGTAAATGAAACGAATTTTGCACCTTTTGAATTGTTGAATCCACCCATTAATTTTTGAATACTCATAACTTTTTTATTTTTTTAAGTTAAACATTATTTCTGTTGTTATATTAATAGTAATGTAAATTATTGATATACGTTACAAATATAATAAAAATATCACACCCAGAAAAATTCCTGGCTGATGGCTGCGTCCAGCGTCACTTTTGTAACTAAGGTATACGAAATAATATGTATATTTTGGTAAAAAAAGTGATAAAGTTTTACCAAAATAAGAAGAAAATATCGTATACCTTGTATTGTTTTTATGTTGCTCGGATTTCCTTCCTGCTGTCCCCACATCTTCTTGAAAAAAAGTATAGACAAAAAAAAGAGCAACCATTTCTGATTGCTCTTTTTTAAATATTAATTATCTATTACCTTACGGAGGTGCCCTATCGTTGCTACCTTGAGTTTCTAATTCTATTTTATTTTTCTCTAACATCAATTCCCCTCTTGTTTTTTCAGAAACTTTCATAATAATGAAAAACATTATCAAAAACATTGTAAAAAAAGTCATTAAAACTAATAATATCATTTTTAATATTTTCATATATTTTTATCTTTTTTATTTAAGTTATGTGGTGCTAATGGGTGTTTGTCAAACTCTTTCTTCATTTCTTCCATTGTTTCACTTAATTCTTTTAACTCTATGTTTAACAAAATTCTATCTAAAATATACTTATGAACTGAATATATCAACATACTTAATAGTGCAAATATTGTTGGCGCACCCTCTTGAAGTTCTCTTGGATAAACTCCAAAAAATAAAACTACCATAATTAAACTGGCTAATTTATTTAATAATCTTGTTAATTTCATCTTCTTTGTTTTGGTTTAACATATTTGACCTATCACATATCCGAATAAGGTACAGAATATAATTGCACCAACTGAAAATCCGAATAAAAATGCTTGATATTTATCTTCCATCTTCTTTGTTTTGGTTTATATTAATAGTAATGTAAATAATTAGAATACGTTACAAATCATTAGGCAAATGAAACGGTTTTTATATTTATGTTAGCATACATTTTCAGAGAGTACGCCATTTCTCATATACCTTGTCATTCGGTCATAGTTCCAATTAGAAGGCGAATACTCTTCACCCTTTAAATAAAGTACGCTATTATTCACAGTATAGTCAACTGTAAAATACAATGGTGGTAATCGCCTTTTATCGTATTGTTTACGAGAAAAACGTATGCTAACACCAGATATAGCACATTGCTTTATTTCCTTTTTGCGAAGTATTTTAGTAATCCAATTCATTTGTTTTTGTTGGTTTATATTAATAGTAATGTAAATAATTAGAATGCGTTACAAATCATTAGGCAAACCCATACCCATATAGTTATAGTTTCCTTTTTTAACTTGTTCTAATTCTAATGATTTTGCTTTATCAATGTCTTTATGGTTTAATTCTTTTTTATCACAATCATTACATATCATTTGAATATTAAACCAACTCATTGTTATAGTCTTAGCTTTTACGCTACACCTTTCGCAATTTACTCCGTTTTCTGCGTACATAATTTTGTTTTTGTTGGTTTATATTAATAGTAATGTAAATAATTAGAATGCGTTACAAAATATATAAACCTTTTTAGAGAGCCACCTGTTGAAGGTTGCTCACAATGACATTCTTGTAGTTAAGGTATACGAAATAATATGCATATTTTGGTAAAAAAAGTGATAAAGTTTTACCAAAATAAGAAGAAAATATCGTATACCTTGTATTGTTTTTATGTTGCTCGAATTTCCTTCCTGCTGTCCCCACATCTTCTTGAAAAAAGTATAGACACAAAAAAAGGCAACCATTTCTGATTGCCTTTTTGTTTTTTTTTCATAATGTAGTACCTAATTGAGTTTTTTCATAATTCTTTCCGATTTTAATTAATAATTTATTTATAAAAATTACACCCCCTCTTGTCAATTCAAGCCTCTGCAGTTTGGTTCATCCGCTACCTTACGGGCGGAGATTTAGAGGGATTGTGGAAGAAGATAGAATTGAACTACCGACACACCGCTGTTCAGACGATTGCTCTACCCCTGAGCTATTCTTCCATAAAAGAGCTGACTCCAACATAGCCATTAAGTAACCTTGTATTACTCACTCTTTATAAAAAGAGCTGACTCCAACATAGCCATTAAGTAACCTTGTATTACTCACTCTTTATATTAATAGTAATGCAAATTAATGGATTGCGTTACAAAAAATATTAATTATTTTTTAATTTAAAACTGGCTTAATATCTATTAGTTCTCCATTCCATTGTTCGCCATTCAAAAACCAAACTCCTGAACTTTGACAAATACTTACATTAGGTAAAGCATTTAATCTTTCCTTTGTTGTGTTTGACTTCCAGCCACAATTGGTAATTGATAATGTATTTTGAGGGTCATTGTATTTGTATGCAATTTCGTTGCCGAACAAACTTAATATAGTTACGTTTGGCTTTACTTCAACACTCATATTACTTTTGCTGAAAGGTGTAGCACTCATAAATGCTTCAATTGATTCTTCTGTGATTTGTCTCATCTTATTTGTTTTGGGTTATACTAATAGTAATGTAAGTTTTTGGGTTGCGTTGCAAAATGTGTGAAAATATTTTACCAGAAACTCTGGGCTGGAGGTCATCTGTCGGTGTCATTTCAATATATATGAGGTATACGAAATAAAGTGTGTATTTTGGTAAAAAAAGTTAGAAAGTTTTACCAAAATAAGAAGAAAATATCGTATACCTACACTTTAAAAAAAGAAAACCCCAGCAGGAAAAAAGAAAACGTATTAAAAGTTTTTAAATATTAAATTAATACTTATATTTGTATTGTTGTAAAGTAAATACTTTAGTGATTTTATCATTATCCATAAAAAAAGGGAGACTATCTAACGATAATTCTCCCTTTTTTTAATCACAAAGAAAAAGGGTAACTCAATTAAGAATTACCCTCTCCCTATATCAACCAACAAACAATTTTTTATCTATCTATCATAAACATTTATCTCAAACCCATATCCCTCATTTTTAAGAGCAAGATTTATAGGACTTTCTATTGCTCTTACACTTTCTTTGTCCTCAACAATAGTACAATGTTCAGCAATTATTTCGACTCCTATTTCTACTAAAGATTCTACCTTCTCCCTATTTACCTTTGCATCAGAACAAATTATTCTACAAACTTCCTTTACAAGATTATGACACTTATCATTTGCATCTTTTGATGAAACGTGATAATTAAAAGTTTTCATTTCAAGTCTCTCAAGCATAGTTGCATTATCCCACTTTTCTTTTTTAGCAATTTCCTCTTTTGATTTTGGGTAAAGATTATCAATTTCAAGTGCATCGTGACCAAAACCTGCATAGTCATATTTGTTAATTGTATCTTTCGCCTTATCAATCATTCTAAAAGTATAGTCAGAATTTCTCACTGCATTATAATAGTTTATTGCAAGTAATTCATTTCTAAGGTTAAGTAAAATATGATTGCACTTTTTCATATATTTCGAAATCTCTGTACTTTCCCAATCACAAGGTGCTCCATCTAATTCATATATGTCATAAACAGAATCTCTCTCTTTTGTCTTATGTTTATTGTAAAAATCAGACCTTAATTTTTGATGTTTTTGATATTCTCCATCAGAATTGTCTTTTGGAAAAGCTAAAGCGTGAACTCTTTTGTGGTTGACACTTAATTTTAAGATTCTATTTTCTAATTGTTTTGCTCTTTGCTTGTTGAATAACATCTTTGTTTGTTTTGTTGATTTATATTAATAGTAATGTAAATTATTGGAATACGTTACAAAATATTATTTATGTTTTATAATACAAACACCTTGTAGTCTAGATACCAAAATATACTCACTACTATCAATCTTAATTTTATGCACCCCAGAACCAATATGTCCATCGTGTAGTTTTTCTATTATAATTGAGTTGTCAGAAATTACTTCCGTAGCTTTCGCCCTTTTAGATGATGGCGAACTACAAGATGATAACATTGCAATTAAAACAATTGCATAAATAAGAGCTGTATAAGTTACTATTAAAATCTTCTTTTTCATTTTGTTTGTTTTTTGTTGGTTATATTAATAGTAATGTAAATAATTATAATACGTTACAAAATATGTGAAAATCTTTTAAATAATCTTCTCCCTGTAAAAGACCGTCGCTTCCCGCTGAAGCCCGTCGCCATCAAAAAACAAACCCTTAGGTATACGAAATAATATGTATATTTTGGTAAAAAAAATTAGAAAGTTTTACCAAAATAAGAAGAAAATATCGTATACCTAATATTATACTATTCACCGTCCTGAAGTTGCAGGACGAGGCAGTAAGATTAAGTTCTTCAAAAAAACAAGACACAAAAAAAAAGGACAACCATTATAGTTGTCCTTTTTTAAGTAAATAAATTTAAATTATTATTATTTATTTTCAGTTAATTCTTTAGCTACATTTAATGCGTGTGCAAATAAATTTCCGTACTTATCTAATTCTTGTTGACTCATTGATGTTGCACCCGTTAAAGTGATAGTACAAGCACCATCTTTTGCTAAAAATATATGACCTTCTGAACTGTCTTTGTGATGACCACTATACTCTGCGAACTCACCTTTTTCTAACATTTTTGTTTGTTTTTCATTCATATTTTTAATTTTTAATTTTAACCCCAATTAAACTCTACCTTTCGGCTTGTAGGCGTGGATTATTGTCTTACGACTGACGCCTCGTTGTTCGGCTATAAACCTATTTAATGGCAGATGAACGAGGGATTCGAACCCCCACATACACATAATACTCTCAAAGTCTCAACCTCCAAGCGTTATCACAGTAAAGTAAGCTAAACTCTCCACCATTCAAACTTAGTATAATGTGTCGCACTACCAATTGTGCTACTTCACCATATTTTTAGTGGAAGAAGATAGATTCGAACTACCGACACATCGCTGTTCAGACGATTGCTCTACCAACTGAGCTATTCTTCCTTGTTATATTAATAATAATGTAAATTATTTTAATACGTTACAAATATAATAAAAATATTTTAAGTACTATTCTCCCTGTTGAAGCCCATCGCTTCCCGCTGAAGCTCGTCGCCATCAAAAAACAAACTCTTAGGTATACGAAATAATATGTGTATTTTGGTAAAAAAAGTTAGAAAGTTTTACCAAAATAAGAAGAAAATATCGTATACCTACAATATTAAATTAAGACAAACCTCCCTGAACCCAGATGTCAAGATGGTACTTCTCTCCCTTTCAAAAAGTATTGAACAAAAAAAAGGGCAACCCTTTCGAATTACCCTTTTTAACCAACAAACAAATTTACATTAACAAGTTCCCATATTACCAACTATAATTTCATTGATTTTACAAAAAGTTTGTCTTATTGTTTTCTTCTCCCTTTTACAATTTTCAATAACTTCTTTAAGAAGATTTTGAGCACCTTTGGTTTTAGCTTGTTTCATTACTTCTCCCTCTAATTGTTCAAAAGTATTATACATAATTATATAGTTTTAGTTAATAGTTCTATAAATTTATCCATATCATTTGCGTTTGAATTTTCAAACTTATCTTCTTTTTTATGACACAATGCCCAAGTTTGACAAAAACCTCTCCCCAATACTTGTTTTAAATCTTTGTCAGTTAAACTTCCAATACAAACACTATCAATATTGTTTTTTCTAAAAATAACACTATCATTAAAAGGAGTTCTTACACTTGTAAATTTAGTAATAGAATTTAATTTGTCAAGCAATAAACTATCATTTTTAAAATTTTTGCTATCATTCCAAAAGTTTGTTCCATTAGCAGTTAATTCCAAATTAACAACATACTCTACATTACCAAATACACCCTCATTAATTCTTTTGCTTAATTGAATTGCACCCAACCCACCAAATTCTTCACAATCAGTAAATACAATATATACATTTTTATCTGTTGGCTTATTGTTGCTAAAATGTTTTGCAAGTGAAAGTAAATTAGAAACACTCGCAGAGTTATCTTGACAATTATCTGAATTTATATTGTTTACATCGTGATGTGCAACATATATAACAGAATTTTCAGCACCTATATTTATGCCCAATTCAATATTTACATATTTTAAATTAGAAACATCATCAAAAATATCTAAATTTAAACCCTCATAAATTCCTAAATCTAATATTGTATCTACTATAAAACTCACTCTTGGAGTTATAGGGTTTTCATTACCCTTTAATGAATTGCTTTGATTTTTAACACTACAAAGACCACTCAATATGCTATGTGATAAATTTTTCTTCATTTTTATTGGCTTATATTAATAGTAATGTAAATTATTGAAATGCGTTACAAAAAAACAAAACTTTTATCCCCGTGACTTTTAAAAATTTTACAGGATTTAGCACGTCGCAGTCAGTACTTTAGGTATACGAAATAATATGTGTATTTTGGTAAAAAAAGTTAGAAAGTTTTACCAAAATAACAAGAAAATATCGTATACCTAATGCTATATTGCACCCCCCATCCTGACTCAAATCCTGATGGTAACTTTTCCTTCTGTAAAAAGTATGGACACAAAAAAAGAGCAACCTATTAAAGTTGCTCTTAGTTTATGAGGTTTAAATATTTTATATAGGGATATTAATTATATGTTACTGTCCATACCATACCATCTACCAGATTCCTCATCATAATGATTTTCTATGGGGTCTAAAGTATTTACCATATTTTGTAAAACTTCTACAACATCTTCGTCACTAATATTTACAGTTCCCTTATCTAATGACCATTCGTTCTTCTTATTTTCTATCACATCATATAAACTTTGTAGTAATTGAGATTTCCAAACTTCTTTATTGACGTTGTGTTGGGTTTGCGAAAATTCTTTATTAATTATATCCATGATTATTTATTTGTTGTTGGCTTATATTAATAGTAATGTAAATTATTGGAATTAGTTACAAATATAATAAAAAATATCACACCCAGAAAAACTCCTGGCTGAGGGCTGCGTCAAGCGTCACCTTTGTAATTAAGGTATACGAAATAATATGTGTATTTTGGTAAAAAAAATTAGAAAGTTTTACCAAAATAAGAAGAAAATATCGTATACCTAATGTTTTGTATATGTTCACCTTCACCTGTCGACTCTCTCCCCACATCTTCTTGAAAAAAGTATGGACATAAAAAAAGAGCAACCTATTAAAGTTGCTCTTAGTTTATAACATTTCAAGACTACGTCTATCTGACCTCTTGGGTTCTATATTATTTTTTTAGTTAGGTGGTGTGTAATTTATAATATAAGGTAAATTGCTAGTGTGCTTTACGCCATCCATAGTTATATAATAACAACCCATTCCTTGCGAAACATTATGTGCACTATATACTTCAACGGTATCTATATTACCATTTGGATAATAAAAAATAATGTTATATTTTGATTCTTTTGAAGTTTCCACTCTGTCATAACGGCTATTACAACAAGATGTTATTGAAAATATAACAATTCCATATACGAATGCTGTATATAGTGCCATTAAAAATTTTTTCTTATTCATGTCTTTTGTTTTTGTTGGTTATATTAATAGTAATGTAAATTATTAGAATATGTTACAAAATTTCTATTAAAAATGGATTAAAACACCCATCAAAATATTTCAATTTATACGCTTTGCTTTTATAGTTAAATACTTTAGGTAGATAATTGTCTTTACTATCTTTGTAAGCATCGCCTATATAATATTTAAAGATATTGCAAAAATCTAAACCATATCTTTTACCTATTGCATTTAACACTCTTAAGTCTTTTATTAATTTCATTTGTTCTATTGTTGGTTATATTAATAGTAATGTAAATTATTGAAATACGTTACAAACAATAAGCTTTTTTCTACCAGGAGCAGCTCCACAGTTTTCCTGGATGTCGCCTCTGTCTTCTAGTTTTTTTATTTAAAGGTATACGAAATAATATGTGTATTTTGGTAAAAAAAGTTAGAAAGTTTTACCAAAATAATAAGAAAATATCGTATACCTAATATTATACTATTCACCGTTCTGCAGCCGCATGAGCAGCAGGAAGATTAAGTTCTTCAAAAAAACAAGACACAAAAAAAAAGGCAACCCTTAGAGTTGCCTTGCATTTTTTGAATAAGATAAAAATTATTTAGTTTCTATTTTTCTATCAATAGTATCAACTAACATATCTACATAAATACCCTCTTGAACACTTAAAACCGTTCCTTTTAAAGTTGTGTAAGTTATTGTAAATGTATCATCCCAACCTAAAGTGATATAAACGTGTCCTTTGTGTAAGTAGCCATTTGACTTAAATCTTAAAAACTTATCTTTATGAGCAGTCCAAGCTTGCGCTCCCCAACACCAAACAGTACGTAAATTTTTTAGATTGTTATATAGGTCTATTGGGTCGAAACTTCTTTCTCCCATTTCAATTGGTTTAATAGTTTTTCCTTTCATAATGTTTTGTTGTTGGTTATATTAATAGTAATGTAAATTTCTGGATTGTGTTACAAAATGTGTGAAAATCTTTTAAATACTATTCTCCCTGCTGAAGCCCATCGCTTCCCGCTGAAGCCCGTCGCCATCAAAAAACAAACTCTTAGGTATACGAAATAATATGTGTATTTTGGTAAAAAAAGTCAATAAAGTTTTACCAAAATAATAAGAAAATATCGTATACCCTATGTTTTGTGTAAGTTGGTTTCAGGGAGATGCGGGACTCAAGATGGTAAATCGCGGGGAGAGAATTTTAGGCACAAAAAAAATGGTAACCCTTTCGAGTTACCATTCAACCAACCAATTAATCAAACCAACAATTAACCAATTTCTAATGTATCGCCATTTAATTTAATGGTATCAATATTCGTTATTACATAATTTCTATATTTGCTCGACTTCATTGTTTTTTTAACATAGTCTTTAGCTTTCGTTTTCGCCCTTTTATTAGTAGTAGGATAAACACCCTCTGTAACTATTGTTTTTCTAACTTCCTTTGCAAAAATGTGTAATTGTTGTTTTTCAACATTGTACTTTACATTTGGTGCAATTTTAACATAGGCATTTATTTGACCCTCACTTCTATTTTTGTGAGTTTGCTTATCTGACTTATTCATTGTATCGTCATTTATACCCAAACTCATTTTTGCACTTTTTAACAATTCTGCTTGTGCAGTAATAAATGTCGCTCTATCGTAATTGTCATTCTCTAAATATTCTACGTTTGGAATAATGTCCAAATCACTTTTTAAAGCATTTTCGTAAATAGTGTTAATTTGAATAAGACGCTTTGCAGTTTCGTTGAACTTATTAGTGTAAGTAAACGCAACGAATTTTGCACCTTTTGAATTTTTGAAAATTTCGATTAATCTTTGAATGTTGTTTTTCATAACTTTTTGTTTTTTAAGTTTGTACTTTGTTTCTGTATATTAATAGTAATGTAACTTTCTGTATTGCGTTACAAAATGTATGAATTTTTTTTATTTTATTTGACGCCCTCCTTCGAGGCGTTTAGTACGTCGCAGTCAGCACTTAAGGTATACGAAATAATATGTATATTTTGGTAAAAAAAATTAGAAAGTTTTACCAAAATAAGAAGAAAATATCGTATACCTAATATTGTTTTTGTATTGCTCGGATTTCTTTCCTGCTGTCCCCACATCCTCTTGAAAAAAGTTTAGACAAAAAAAAGGCAACCATTTCTGATTGCCTTTTATTTTGCTATGTTTTAAATATTAATTATTTATGTCTAACCTGCTGTAGTTTCCTGAGAAATTAAATTCCTTAAAAGTGCTTAAATATATTGTTTTATTATCATTTAAAACTTTATACATTTGGCTTAGTCTGTTTACTAAAACTGTCGAAACTATTACTCTTTTATTGTTAACAGAATTTACAAAAAAAACATTATTACTTTTTTCGTTATAGTAAATTCCTTTTATTTCTCTTTGGTCTTTTGCTTTAATTATCATACTTATTTGTTTTTTTAAGTTTGTACTTTGTTTCTGTATATTAATAGTAATGTAACTTTCTGTATTGCGTTACAAAATGTATGAATTTTTTTTATTTTATTTCACACCCCTCTTCAAGACATCTATCGAGGCGTTTGGCACGTCGCAGTCAACACTTAAGGTATACGAAATAATATGTATATTTTGGTAAAAAAAAATTAGAAAGTTTTACCAAAATAACAAGAAAGTATCGTATACCTAATATTCTGTATGTCCTCACCTTCACAGTGTCACCTGCTGCCTCCAACAAAATCTTCTTGAAAAAAGTTTAGACAAAAAAAAAGAGATAACATAAGCTATCTCTTTTTAATGAGGGGGTAATATATGCGAAATCTTAACGACCTCCGCAAATTGGACCTAAGCCACTTTGAATGCTAACCGCATCCGTTAAGGCACGACCACAAGCAACACACTTGCCCATATGCATAAGTTCCATTTTGGAATCTAACCATTCAGTAGAACCCGACTCCACTTTGCTAAAAACAAAACCAATAGCTTGAGCGGATGGGGTGTTTACCAAATTTCTTTTGTTGGTAATTCGACCACCATAATAAGAGCCAAGTCGAACAAAGTTCATATAACCCTTTTCAACGGCAATGTGAGTATACCACTTACCTTTAAATTCAGAACGAGATACCTTATAAGTATAGTCCTTACTTGTGGCAATAGACCTAAGCGTAAAAATTCCGTTAGTTTTTTTCTCTCTATTCAAGATTGTAGAAAGAGCAGAAGAAGAAATGATTGTTTGATTTGAAGAAGACATAATTATTTGTTTTTTTAATTAAGTTTATACTTTGTTTCTGTATATTAATAGTAATGTAAAATATTCATATGCGTTACAAAATTATAAATTAATCTAAAAGACCATTCTTTATTTCATTATAAAAAAACTTATCTAATGAACTCATATTGTTCTTTAAAAATAAAGTAGCAATCTCCTCACAAACCTCCCAATGCTTTTTTAAAGGCTTTATGCTTATTTTTAAGTCAAGCTCTATAAACATAGATACATCAACTATCATCCCTCCAAAATCAGTTTTATATTCTGGGCACTCTGTTTCTAATTCATTATTGTAAACAAAGACTATATGGTCTTTGTCCTTTATGTAAGATATTATTATATCAGGTCTACCATATTTACACTCCCAAAAACTTGATGAGTGCGTTAAGTCTTCTATTAATTTTTCTTCAATTACTTCGTAAAGTGATAATGCTGAATAATTCATTTTTTTATATTTTTAGTGTTTGTATCTATATATACGAATAACACTTAAAAATATAACATTTATTTGTCTGAAAGTTTTTTAGAGGAAGCAACAGGTGAAAACAGGAGAAGCTCACGACGGTGACCAAGATTAAGGTATACGAAATAATATGTGTATTTTGGTAAAAAAAAGGAACTCTTAAATTAATAAGAATTCCCATTGTGAAAGCAGATAGAATCGAACTACCGACACTTCGCTGTTCAGACGAATGCTCTACCAACTGAGCTATACTTTCATATATTAATAGTAATGCAAATTATTATAATACGTTACAAAACATAAGAAATTTTTTTATTTACTTTATAAAAATAGACCCCTTATTATACTATACCCTAATTAGAGCCTTATATCCTATGTAAGACCTTAATGCCTTATTTAGGGGGCAATATATAGGTAGGGTGCTTATATAGAGTGTAGTCTTATTTAGGGGCTTAATTTAGGGGTCTATTTTCGTATCAAAAATTAGCCCTTATTTGAAGGGTCTGCCACACCCCAAGGAGACCTCCGTGCAATTTCTTCCCAATTTTTTCCTCAAATTATATCAACCAACAGTATAGTAACCCCACAACACAATACAATTTATATAGGTGGGTAAATCGCATGGGTAAATAACATATACACCCCAAAAACCTTCCTCCAGAATAAATCGCTACTTTTAAAAATTTTTTTCCCCAATTTTTTACCTCAAAACATAAGACCTCTCCTATGCACGTTGTAAGCCTACATATTTTTTCAAATTATCTCAACCAACAACAATCATACACCCCAAAAACTCTTCTCCCAGAATAAATCGCTCATTTCAAAAAAAATCCCTACCAAAATTTTTACCTCAAAATATAAGACTTCTCCTATGCACGTTTTAATCCAATATTAAAGTTTTAAATACTATTTATTTAATATTAATTAAATGTATTATAAAATAAAATACAATGAAAAAGTCAGAACTAAGAAATATAATAAGAGAGT
>Ga0233412_10000254_pt1 | contig 31754 bp, 28 predicted proteins | sample Na_anoxic_4_MG_FD_180667 | JGI IMG/M metagenome (GOLD analysis project Ga0233412, IMG submission 180667) | Seawater microbial communities from Saanich Inlet, British Columbia, Canada - Na_anoxic_4_MG | ecosystem: Environmental > Aquatic > Marine > Inlet | place: Canada: British Columbia... | reverse complement strand
CGGAAAAATCATTACCCCATATCAGAACATATCGGGAATTATTGTGCATAAAGCTATGGAATGAACCGTCTTTGCTGCCATCAGGCATGGTAAAACCTTCACATTCAATAACAGACTTTCCTACAAGTACAACTGCATCAGACCCAGACCTGTCTCTGTTTACAAAATTTTCTATTTTTATTGTGCAACCGGCTTTTTTTAAATGTTCTGCAATCTCTATGGCAGCAAAACATTCAACACATTGGACTTGCTTAATATCACTGTCATCCCACCAGTTTATAAACTTCTCTGAATTAGCCGCTATTTCAATGCTATTAAAGGTTCCGGAATCCGCTAGAATTAAAATTCTCATTATAATTTCCCCCAAGACAATAATAACATCTTGCATCTATACATCGATAATATTTTATGTGATTTTAAAGATTTATTTATGATATAATTTCAACACATAAACTTGGAGATTTTAAATGTACATATCAGATAATGCGGAACTTGCCGAGAATAAACTTACTTTGCTTTACATTTCAAAAAGCATAGGATTGCCATTGACCAACACCAGGCTTACACAGATTGTTACAGAAGGCAATCTTTTTAATTTTTTTCTTCTACAACATTTGCTGGCTGATCTTATTGATAATAGATATTTGAAGAAGGAAGAAAATCCCAACGGCGAAGATACATACCTGATAACAAGAAAAGGCTCGGAAACCCTTGATTTCCTAATTCATAAACTTCCTAAGGGCTTACGAAAACATATAGATAAAATAACTGATTCAAAGACTGATATAGTCAGGCATGACCGCGATATCGTATCATATATTGAGCCTGGTGATAACGGGGGTTTTGTGTCAATTCTTGAAATAAAAGATGACAGAAATCTTCTCTTTTCCGTCAAATATTCCTCCGGCACTAAAAATGATGCCATGGCAATCTGCGATAAATTAAAGGAAAATGCCGAATTGATTTATAATCAAATTACCAATGACATAATTACCTAGGTAGATTGATTGTTTTCTTTTTCTTTGACTCCCTGTATAAAACAAATTTATTTCCGATGACAGAAACAATCTCAGCACCAGTCGCTTCTGTTATAACTTCGCAGGCTTCCTTAGCATCAAAGAGAGAGTTTTTCAAAACCGTTGTCTTAACTAATTCCCTTGCTTCAAGGCCTTCCTCATATTGTTTTATAATATTTTCTGTAAGTCCGCCCTTTCCGATCTGAAAAATCGGACTCATTTTATTTGATAATTTTCTTAAGTAACTTCTTTGTTTTCCTGTTATCATATTTACCTCTTTATTTCATATAGTTGAATTCAAAGTTTCCGATACAGACAGTATCGCCTTCTTGAACCCCGGCATTCTCAAGTGCCTTAATTACTCCCAAGGCTCTAAGTCTGCGTTGGAAGTATCCCAGGGATTCATAATCATTAATATTCACGGATCCGATTAATTTTTCAACCGTTTCGCCTTCAACTACGTAATAATCCTCAACTCTATTAACCTTGAACCCTTCGTCTTCCCGAACTACATATTCTTTAATTTCATCAACTTGCTCAATAAGTTCTGTATCTGGCAGTTCTCTTACCAATTCGGCAGTTCTGTAAATCAATTCCTGCAGACCTGTCCCTGTCACTGCTGAAATTAAAAATACTTCATACCCTCGTGATTTCATTTCTTCTGCAAATTTATCAATTCTCTCGGTATCAGATACAACATCAATTTTATTAGCTGCAATGATCTGCGGCTTTTCCATCAACTCAGGCTTGAAAAGTTCAAGCTCTTTATTGATTTTGTCAAAATCAGCCACAGGGTCCCGTCCTTCCGATTCTGAAATATCTACCATATGAATTAGAAGTTTTGTTCTTTCTATATGCCTTAGAAATTCATGCCCAAGACCTGTCCCTGCATGTGCTCCTTCTATAAGCCCTGGGATATCTGCAATTACAAATTCGAATTCCCTGTCAATTTTCACAACACCAAGGTTTGGAGACAGTGTTGTAAAATGGTAATTGGCAATCTTTGGTTTTGCTGATGACACACGTGATAATAATGTTGATTTACCCACATTCGGAAAACCTAATAATCCTACTTCAGCTAATAGCTTCAACTCCAGTTTAATATAAAGCCCTTCGCCATCTGTACCGGCCTTTGCAAAAGTCGGGATTTGTCTGGTCGCCCTCGCGAAATGCTGATTCCCGGCGCCGCCCTTGCCGCCCTTTGCTGCAATATACTGTTGGTTAGGCTTACTAAGGTCAATTAGTATTTTATTTGTTTCAGCATCACGAATCAAAGTTCCCATCGGTACACTTATAACAGTGTTCTCGCCATATTTGCCGGAACAATTTTTTTTGCCGCCATTTTCACCATCCTTGCCTACATATTTTCTTTTATACCTAAAATCAGCAAGCGTGCGGACATTTTCATTCGCTGCGAAAACTATATTTCCGCCATTGCCGCCGTCACCGCCGTCGGGACCCCCGTTTGCAACATATTTTTCGCGTCTAAAAGATACAGCGCCATTACCGCCATTGCCTGCCTTGATATGGATTTTAGCTTCATCAATAAACATATTCTCTCCGATGCAATGTCATTATACTTTATTTCACTGCAAAAAATAAACCGCCCCACTGTCAGCAGGACGGTTTTCGTTTCAGGTTTTTCTTACTGAGTAATGATACTTACCTGTTTCTTATCTTTACCTTTTCTGGTAAAACTCACAACGCCGTCAGCAGTTGCAAACAATGTATCATCTTTACCGCGTCCTACATTTTCACCGGGGTGAATTTTAGTTCCGCGCTGTCTAACAAGAATATTACCTGCCAGTACGAACTGACCGTCGCCTCTTTTGACACCAAGCCGTTTGCTTTCGCTGTCCCTGCCGTTCTTGGTACTTCCAACACCTTTTTTATGAGCCATTTATTTCACCTCCGATTACTTATCTTCTGCTTTTGGGGCTGTTTTCTTTTCAACTGCTTTAACATTTATTATTTCTACGCATGTATATGGCTGCCTGTGCCCCTGAGTCCTCTTGTAACCTTTTTTAGGTTTAAACTTGAAGACTACAATCTTTTTGCCTTTACCGTTTTTTACAACTTTTCCAGAGACTTTGACATCTTTCAGATATGGTGTGCCTGTAACTAATTTCTCTCCATCTGAAAATGCAAGTATTTTGTCAAAATTTACGGTCTTGCCTTCTTCTTTATCAAGCTTCTCAACGAATACCTGATCACCTTTGGAAACCTTGTATTGCTTTCCGCCGGTTTCAATAATCGCGTACATTATTCTGTTTTCCTCCTCAATCCAGTCTCGCCGGTACCGGGCAGCATTTGCATGCTTTTAAGAGCCTGTTCCGTGCGGCTACCTGTGGTATTCTAACATAACCCATTCCCAATGTCAAAACTTTTCCACATAAATTCCAGGGACTAGTCTTTTAAATACCTTCCCCAATAAAAATGAAATAGAGCAAATATATTTAATGGGGACAGGTCCTTATTATATACAGATTATGTACTATGTAAAACAAAAAAAGTAATTAATTTTATAGGGAATTCAAGATATTGGAAAAACTTTTCAATTACTTTTAATAGGCTTGATGTTTTTTTATTTTTCAATTCTGAAAAATCGCCTCATCAGGAATTAACATTTCACCCGAAGATAAGCATTTAATAATATTTCTGATGCTGCTGTCATATTTACGATGTTTAACAAGGTTTATGTACTTTTCTCTGGCTTTTTCCATAGTTTTAACCAGCATTAAACTTAAGATATAGTCTGTATCGAGAAAATCATCGAAATTATTTCTTATTCCTGCATAAATTCCATATGAGGAATAGTAGAAATATTCTTCGCGCCCTCTGAATCCTACAACATCTTTTGGATTATTATGAATATATGCAGATAACGCCAGGCTGTATGTATTGCTGCAAACAGGGTCACTTTCAAACCTACCCCTGAAAACCGGACCGCCCCTATTATATTTTCTATTATAATATTGGGCATAACATAAATTAACTTTATGCATGAATTTTGAAATATCATAGCCTTTAGGATCTATAAAAAAATGACCATGAGTATTCATTATCACATAAGAATAAACTTTACACTTATGGATTTTTTTATATTTACTAACAATGCTAATATATTTAGCTTTGTCTTCTTTATCACGGAACAACTGAACTTCATCCATTCCGCGTATTCGAATATGATATTTATAAGCTGGAGATTTCTTTCGCCTTATCCTCATGCTGCACCTTTCAAAATATATACATATTTTACCATTTATCTAGATTATGTCAATATTTACCACAAACATTTCAGACCTGTCCCTATAAAAAAAGACCTGTCCCTCATATTCAAAGACAGATCTCAATTATGATTTATGAATTTATAGGTTTTTTATTATTTCTCCTGTTGCCAATTCATCGCATCTGTTATTTTCCACATTATCACTGTGTCCTTTTACTTTAATCCAGGTTATCTTATGATTTGAATTCATTTTATCAAGTTCGATCCATAGTTCCTTGTTCTTAAGTTCGTCCTTCTTTCTTTTCCATCCTAAACTTTTCCAGTTATCAATCCAATTGTCATTAAAAGCATTTACAAGATACGCACTGTCAGAATAAAGGCTGACCCGGCATTTCTGCTTCAATTTACCAAGGCCTTCCAAAGCTGCGGTTAGTTCCATTTCATTATTAGTCGTTTCCTTTTTAAAACCTGAGAATTCTTTACGGTGTCTCCCATATAGTAAAACCGTACCCCAACCCCCAGGACCGGGATTACCGCTGCATGCTCCATCGGTATAAATCGATACTTTTTTCATTATTTATCTCCGGACATATCTCTTGACTTTTTAGTACAGGCTTTAACAGCTTCTATAACTATTGTTCTAAAGCCGCCCTTCTCAAGCGTATTAACAGCCTCGATGGTTGTGCCGCCCGGCGAACATATTTTATCCTTTAGTATTCCTGGGTGTTCATCGTTTTCAAGCATTAGCTTAGCAGAACCCATTACTGCCTGAGCGGCCATTTTATATGAGGTCTTCCTTGAAAGACCTTCGCTCACAGCAGCGTCTGCCATAGCTTCAATCAGCATAAAAACATATGCCGGGCTACTGCCTGCAATAGCAGTTGCCGCATCCATAAGGGATTCCTTAATAACAACAACCTTACCCGTCGCCCTGAATATTTCTTCAGAAGTTTTAATATCATCTTCTGTTGCATGCATACCCACAACCAATGTAGTCATTCCTTCAGAAACTGCAACAGCCATATTGGGCATAGCCCTTATGAAACGCTGCCCGGGAACCATTTCTTCATATTCTGCGGTTTTCATCCCAGCCGCAATTGATATTAAAAGCTTATCTTTTATATAGTCTTTTATTTCTGAAATAACAACGGGAATTATGTTAGGTTTAACTGCAATAATAATAACATCAGCTTTTTTACATGCATCAATTGCTTTGGCTGTCGCAATGCACCCGCTCTTTATAAGATCTCTTTCTTTTTCAAAGATTTTATCATATATAAAAACTGTGCTGCCTTTTAAATTGCCAGCAACAGCTTTGGCAAGGGAGCCACCCATATTCCCAACACCAATAATAGCGATTTTATGTGACATTATGATTCCTCCGATTTCTTTTTCATTAAGATTGCGTTGATTTCAACAGGCATTTTCATTTTCATATAGTATATCATCTGAGCATGTGGTGTTGAAAGGACCTGTCCCCCGCCAGTACCTGTCATATTTTTAACTTTTTGTGTAAAATCTTCCAGTTTCGGCTGTATCACTTCAACTTCTTCACCATCAAAGAGTGGATTTCTCTGCATAATCCTTGCCAGACCTGTCTCTGCATCGTATTGTAGTACTTTGCCGACAAATGAATGAGTTCTAATATATGTGTTTGTATTATAAATTTGAGCATTCTCTGGTCTGTCGTCAAAAAAGAAAGCTGTGGTGTAATTCCTGTGGCTTGTTTTTGATAAATCCGCAAGCCACTGCGTATTGTAGACCTGTCCCCCATTGTCAGAATAATAAGCATCAATAGCTTTTCTATAGCTTCTGGTTGTCATTGCTGCATAAAAGACACTTTTCATTCTTCCCTCAATTTTGAAGCTGTCTATACCAGCCCCGATTAGCTCCGGAATATGTTCAATCATACATAAATCCTTTGAATTGAACACATATGAACCCCTCTCATCTTCATGAATGGGATAATACTCACCAGGCCTTTTTTCTTCAACCAATGAATAATTCCATCTGCATGGTTGTGCGCATTCTCCCCGATTACCATCCCTGTTAGCCATATAATTGCTTAAAAGACATCTGCCTGAATAGGAAATACACATTGAACCATGAACAAAAACTTCAATTTCAACATTGCCAGGAAGCGCAGAACGGATTTCCTTAATTTCCTTAAGCCTAAGTTCTCTTGCTAAAATAAGCCTATCAACACCTAAATCAGCAAAAAAACGCGCAGTTTCCTTATTTAGGATATTGGCCTGAGTGCTTACATGAATACGCGTCCCGGGGGCATGTTTTTTAGCCAGATTAATAAGTCCGATATCCGAAATTATCATTGCATCTGCATTAATCTTATTTATAAATCGCATTTCTTCAATAATTTCTTCAATATCCTTATTTCTTGCAATAATATTGACAGTAATAAATGCTTGTTTTCCCAGTGTGTGGGCTAGATCAACTGCTTTTCTCATTTCTTCCGGTGAGAAATTGTCAGCCGCAGACCTCATGCTGAAATTCTTACCGCCTAAATAAACAGCATCAGCACCATAGGCTAAAGCCATTTCAAGTTTTTCATAATTTCCTGCCGGTGAAAGCAGTTCAGTCTTTTTCATAGACCTGTCCCTCTGATTACAATTATCTTTTAGACCTGTCCCTCTGAATCATTAGTTTCAGCAGACCTGTCCCTCTTCCTGTAGCTTATGCAAACACCGTCGCCGATTGACAGGATGTCAGTGGTAAATCTGGTGTCATTAGCAGCTGTATCGATATATTCACGAAGTCTTCTGACAAACAGCTGCTGTCGTCTGTTGATTTTTGCCCCGCCTGCCGTCATTCCCCGGTAAAGTACATTATCTGCAAAAATCATCCCCCCCGGCGAAACCATACCGGAGCACAATTCATAGTATCTGCAATACTGCCCTTTTGCTGCATCTATAAAAATAAAATCATATCTTTTATCTAAATTCTCCAATACATCAGCGGCATCACCGACAATCAGGTTAATTTTTTCTTTTAAGCCTGATCTAGAAATATTCTCCGAAGCCTTTGCAGCCATCTCCGATTCAAGCTCTATCGTATCAATCTTGCCGGACGGCGCCAAACCCTCCGCCATCAGCATTGCTGTAAATCCAACCGCAGTCCCAATCTCCAGTATTCTTTGCGGTCTTGACATATGCACAAAAATCTCCAGGAGCTTTGCTGTCTCAAGAGAAATCACCGGTATGCCTTTTGATACAGCTTCGTTCCTGACGTTACCTAAGAATCCTTTATATGGCTCCAAAGAACCCTTTATATAAGATTCGACCCTCTCATCGGCGATATGAAACCGTTTTTCCCTATCCATGGCACACCGCTAATCCTGATATTTTATAACATTGTTATTGTGTTCCCTGAGTGTTGATGCAAATGCATGGCTTCCGTCGCCCTTTGCAACATAATAATAGTAATTATGGGTATCGGGATACAGCGCCGCGATGATTGACTTCTCGCCAGGGTTGCAAATCGGCCCTAAAGGAAGACCAGGGTATTTGTAAGTGTTATAAAGGCTGTTCACCAAAGTATCCTCTGTCAAAAGCTGTTCCTTAACCTCGCCTGTTTCATTAAGCAGATAATATTGGATTGTGGCATCAATCTGAAGATAATTCAAAGACGAATCCGATGAATTCAGTCTATTGTAAATAACTCCTGAAATAATATCCCTGTCATCGTCAATCTGTGCTTCCCTTTCAATCAGGGATGCAATGATGATGATCTCATCCATAGACATCCCAATGAGCTCAAGGCGTTCCTTATAGACATCCTTAAATTTAAGTTCGAAATTCTGAAGCATTTTATCAATCGCTTCTTCTTCAGGTTTGGTTTTGTCAAAAATATAAGTGTCAGGGAAAAGGTAGCCTTCAAGCCTGTTATACCTGCCGTTTTTAGGAATTCCCGAAACAAAGTCATATTCAAACTCATAATCGTTGCAGACTTCAGTGAATCTTTCGGCATCAAGGAACTCTTCCTCAATGAACCTGTCGATTGTCTGATTAAAAGTTAAACCCTCAGCAAAAAATATCTTGGCAGTCGGGTTTGGTATAGGGTTCTGTGACAAAATGTAAACCAACATATCATAGCCGACGGGATTATCGTACTCAATGCTGCTGTTAATCCAGTGGTTGCCCGACTTATACCCGCCGTCATTTCCCATCAGCTTTGAATAGAGTTCAAAGTATGTAAAACCCATAACATTATCATCACTGATTATGTCATTCTCGATTAAAATATCTACGATATCAGCAGTCCTGGAACCACGCGGTATAAAAATTTTGAAACTGTTTGTCTCATTTAACTCCCCTACGAGTGCAGGTATGTCTGTTTCGGCTCTGTCATGAATAAAATTGTTAGTCAACTTATATGCAAAAATCCCAAGAAATACCAGCCCTACAATAAATGCAAGCCAGACAATTCTTCCAATCACAACACGCCTATGGCTTTTCCTAAGTTTAACAGTGCGGACTGTCTTATGCTTATCTCCCGTAGTACTTTTTGAAACCGGTTTATTAATCGGAGTTTTCTTTTTAGCTGTCTGCTTTTTAACTGATTTATTTTTTGCCGACGATTTAGTATTCGTTTTCTCAAATCCCATGATTTCCAGAAGGGATTTTTTCTTTTTCTTTTGTTTTGCCATATCATCATTACCTTTGAAGAAGTTCTTCAAACTATCAGAACTTTTTTTATAAGCCGTTTTTATATTGTTTTTCAATTTTGTAAAATCAAACATCATAAATCAACTACCTTTAGGTTCTCCTCCGACTTCATAAAACTTATCCCTCATCCATTGAGCCCATTCCTGCTTGACCTGGATTGTTCTATAATCGCCATAATCCCTTGCAATAAAACCGCCGTTTTTGTGGAACAGGCCAACCATTTTTTGTGTAGTCTCTTCAATGAGCTTCCTGTCGCCTGTAGGTAGAATCTGCTGTATATCAGTTTCGGCGAACAAAGTCGCTCTTTTATCAAATATTGCTGCAACCCTCTCCATGCCCATCAGACTTGGCTGGTCGAACTGGAAAACGTTAATGCCGACCTCAATGAGATCTTCAAGTATTTCATAAATATAGCCGCAGGAATGCATGAAGACTTTCATTCCATTTTGTTTCGCTCGGTCACACAATAATTTAAAAGAAGGTTTGAATAATTCCCTCCATAGGTCGGGGTGAATCAGAAGCCTGTCCTGGAGTCCCCAGTCCTCGCAAAAGAAAATACAGTCAGCGCCCGTAGTGCCATAATTGTCAATCATACTAAGCAGCATCTCAACAACCATGTCATTGAGTTTCATCACATTTTCTTTTTCAATTATCAAATCCATTAGGAAATTTTCCATTTTTCTCATTTTTCTCATGAGTGAAAAAGGAAATCCGGGAATCCATGCCGTATTATAATAGTCAGCTTGTTCTTCATGCTTTGCAGGAAGATGTGTATATCTTGACGGGTCGCCCCAGTCGGGCATTTTGAAGTTATCTAGGTCAGCCCAATCCTGTAGGACACCTTGAAGGACTTCTCCGCCGCCTGTTAGGTCGTGTGCCATTTTGCCCCATAGGTTCCCGAAGTCATCAAGCCTAAGAAATCCATGGAAATCCTTATACTGAGGAAACCTGTCTTTAAAAAATTCAGGATTCTGCCATTCAAGCTCGAGACGGCTGTCTCTTCTCATGTCAAGGCCGCGCAAATCACTATAATGTCCATATTTAAAATCATATCCGATCCGCGGCGGGTCATTGAAGTCTATAATCCTTTGAATAACTTCCTTTGGCTTCATAAAAATCTCCTATTGCTGCCTTTCGGCGTAATCGCTAAAACAAATTATACATACTCCTGCATAGCTTAGCAACCACCTGAAGACCTGTCCCTCCGCACTAAGCCATTGTCCTGAATTGCTTTTCACTTACAAGGTACTTCAGCGGTTCTCCATTTAAGTAACGTAACATCTCATCAACAGCGTATTTTCCCATACGCCTGCATTCGTCATTCATTGATCCTGCGATATGGGGTGTAAGAAAAACATTGTTCATTGTAAACAATTCGGAATCCGCTGCAGGGGGTTCCGGATCAGTAACATCAAGTATCGCAGTTATATCATTGCGTTTTCTTAAAACTTCAATCATCTCACCCTCATTTACAATTGCACCACGGGCAGTATTAATAAATGAACTTCCATTCTTCATCATTTCAAAATGCATTCCTTTTAACATGCCCTCAGTCTCAGGCAGCCAGGGGGCGTGAAGCGATACAACATGGCTGGTTCTAAATAAAGTTTCCAACGATACAAGTGTTGCTCCCAGCTCTTCTGCTTCATCCCGGGAAATAATAGGATCATATGCAATCACATCAACATCCAGGTTTTTTAGTAAACCACACACAAGCCTTCCGATTACTCCAAGAGATATAATACCGACAACAGTTCTGTATGCACCATAGGCTTTTTTACTCTCATGAAGCTTATGGTAAGTCACCCCGGGCTCTGCTGACTTAGCAGTCTGTGGATATACATCAGTATATAATCTGTTAAGTCGGTATGTGTTTTTTAAACATAAGATTATCTGTGCGAAAGTAAATTCGGCAACCGGTATTGCATTTGCAGTCCATGAACTTGTAATTTTAATATCTTTTTCCCAAAATTCCGGCGTTACAATACCCCTAATGGAACCTGCTCCATAAAAAACAGCTTCTAATTCCGGTGATTTATCAAGAAACCAATTGTCAATCAGTGGACCGCCCCATCCACTTAAAATAATATTGCATTTTTTTAGAATATCAGGGTTTTCTTTAATTTGTTTGTAAGTCAGCATTGGCGAATAGACATCAACGGCTTTATTTACACGTTTCAATTCATCAGGACCGTAGATTTTATCCCTGCTGCTTTCATTCAAAATAAACAATGCCACCTTTTTCATAGACCTGTCCCCTTTTATAATTATTTTTTCAGACCTGTCCCCATTTAAAAAAACCTATGCAGACCTGCCCCTCACATTGAAGACCTGTCCCTCTGGGTGGAGATGGGATTCTGCACTATTGTGTATTCGCCATCTCTCAGCGCATTTACCAAATCGTTATTATTGTTAATTTCAGGGAGAAACTCCATGGCGGCTAGGTTAATATCGCATTCACGGTGGAAATCACTGCCGCCCATCTTAATTAAGTCATGTTCATCAGCATATTGATTGCTGATATGATTCCTTGAATTTATCCTTAGGTTGCCGTTGATAGTTTCAACACCATCGAGGAACAGCGGATTGATCTGTATCATGTTGTCTCTGAAGGGATGAGCCTGTATTAACAGGAGCCCTTCCATTCTAGCCATAGAAGAAAATGCCTCGAGCCCCATTCTGAACATATATGGATTTTCATAAAGCATTTCCTCTGTAATCCCATATACAAGGTAGTCATTCGGAGTCTCCGGAAACTTGATTTCCATACCAAGAAACACCTTTAAGCCCAACTTCGCGCCTTCCTCGAGCGTATTTCTATATCCTAATAGGTATTTATCGACAACCTCACTGTCTTTTAGGTCGACCTGCCTTCTGAAAAACTGTTCGTGATAATGATCAGTAATGCATATCCCTTCAAACCCCGCGTCTTTATGTATTCTGGCCACATTAACCGCGTCAACCCATCCGCATGCACTGACTTCGCTGGTGTGGCAATGAATTTCGTATAAACCCATGTTGCTCCTATCTAAAATATCTGACGCCGGACTCGAATATTCTCTGGTTCTTCTCCCCCGGAACGTTTATAAACACATTATTCCCAATTCTTTCGGAATGACCCATTTTGCCGAAAACACGTCCATCAAGGCTAGTAATTCCCTCAACTGCGTGCATTGAGCCATTGGGATTATACCTTATATCATATGAAGGTTTGCCGTTAGGCGAGACATATTGTGTTGCAATCTGGCCGTTTTTGAACATTTCGTCAAAATGTGGGCTATCCGCCACAAAGCGGCCTTCGCCGTGGCTTACAGGAATATTATGAATATCACCGGCATCAACCAAACCCAGCCATGGCGATTTATTAGAGACAACCTTCGTATCCACCATACATGAAACGTGCCTGCCGATTTGATTGAATGTGAGCGTGGGACTGTCTTCCATCATGGGTCTTATATCACCATATGGCAGGAGTCCCAATTTTATCAAAGCCTGGAATCCGTTGCAGATTCCAAGGACCAGGCCATCCCTACTATCAAGTAAATCCACCACTGCTTCAGATATTGATGGATTCCTAAATACAGTTGCAATAAATTTGCCTGAACCCTCGGGTTCGTCACCGGCACTGAATCCGCCCGGTATCATTATCATATTGCTCTCTTTAATCAACTCTGTCATTCTGACGACCGACTGGTGGACAGCTGAGGCTGACAGGTTACGAAATACCATCAAATCAACATCTGCCCCCGCCTTTTCAAACGCTCTCTTCGAATCAAATTCGCAGTTGGTGCCCGGAAATACAGGTATGAAAACCTTCGGTTTAATAATGCCCTTTGGCTGTATTGAAGTATGCTCATAATTCCTTAACTCTTCCCTGGGCTGCCCTTCATTTTCACCGGTTTCTGTAGAGAAAACTTCCTCAAGGGTGCCTTTGAATGAATAAAGCAATTTGTCGATTTCATATTTTCTGTCTCCATATGAAATTACCTGTTCGGTTGTTGTGGTTCCGATAACCCTGTAATCTGTATCCCCTGTCACCTCAGCAACAATGGCACCATAGCCAGGTTTTGTAAAAAAATCATCACTCATTTCTCCGATGGACACAAACCCAATTTTATTACCGAAACTCATGTTTGCTATCACTTCCGCAATTCCGCCTTCCTTCACGGTCATTGCAGACAATACCTGTCCCTCATCTGAGAATTTCTTATATTCCTTATAAATTTCCCTGGCCGCTTCAAAATCCGGCACGTGATTATCACCTATCGGTATTTCAACAAGTATGACCTTGGAACCTGCCTGTTTGAATTCAGCTGATACAACTTTATCTGCTTCAACAAGCGCTACTGCGAACGATACGAGCGTAGGTGGCACATCAATATCTTTAAATGTACCTGACATGCTGTCCTTGCCGCCGATAGCCGGGATACCGAATCTTTTTTGAGTGTAATACGCCCCAAGGAGTGCACCTAGCGGTCTTCCCCATCTATCCTTGTCACTGCCGATCTTCTCAAAATATTCCTGCAGTGTCAGCCGTGCTTTTGATATATCACCGCCGAGGGCCGCAATTTTAGCAACACTTTCAAGAACAGCATAACAAGCACCGTGAAAAGTGCTCCACTTTCCGATTGATGGATTATATCCAAAAGACATCAATGTCGCTGTGTTTGTATCACCTTCAAGTACCGGCAGTTTTGCAGCCATTCCTTCCTGGGGCGTCATCTGCATGCTGCCGCCGAAAGGCATCAGGATACTACCGGCGCCTATGCTTGCATCAAAACGTTCAGCCAATCCCTTTTGCGAACATGAATTCAATCCCTTCATTCTTTCAACCAAATCGTTATATCCAATATTGTTGAAATATGAATCTTCATCTGGAGCGCTAATCCTTACACTGACATGCTGTGTGACTCCATTTGTATCAAGGAAATCCCTGGACAGATCTACTATTGTCTTGCCGTTCCACAGCATTCTTAGCCTATTATCCTTTGTTATATCTGCCACAACCGCACACTCGAGATTCTCAACTGAAGCCAGGGCAAAGAATTTCTCAACATCAGCAGCATCCACCACTACGGCCATGCGTTCCTGTGATTCACTTATTGCCAGTTCAGTTCCGTCAAGTCCTTCGTATTTTTTGGGCACTTTATCAAGATTTATAATAAGGCCGGGAGCAAGTTCCCCAATGGCAACTGCAACGCCGCCCGCCCCAAAATCATTACACTTTTTAATTAATTTACTTGCATCAGGATTCCTGAACAACCGTTGTATCTTTCTCTCGGTGGGCGGATTACCCTTTTGAACCTCAGCCCCGCATACTGCTAGGGATTCTTCATCATGTTCTTTTGAAGACCCTGTTGCACCGCCGCAGCCATCACGCCCGGTCCTGCCGCCGGTCAGTATAACAACATCCCCCGGGTCTGCATTCAACCGCTTTACATTTTCCCTGGGAGCAGCTGCAATAACCGCACCGATTTCCATCCTTTTCGCAAGGAATCCATTGTCGTAGATTTCACGCACCTGTCCTGTTGCAAGCCCAATCTGGTTTCCGTAGGAACTATAGCCGTGCGCTGCTTCCCTTGTAATTTTTATCTGCGGGAGTTTACCTGGAAGAGTTTCTGAAACACCGACAGTCGGGTCGCCGCATCCGGTCACCCTCATAGCTTGGTATACATATGAACGGCCTGACAACGGATCCCTGATCGCCCCACCGAGGCAAGTCGCAGCACCACCGAAAGGTTCGATTTCCGTCGGGTGATTATGTGTTTCATTTTTAAACATGATCAGCCATTCCTCAGGCTGCCCGTTTATATCTGCTTCAACTATAATGCTGCAGGCGTTTATTTCATCGGATACTTCAAGGTCGTCCAGCTGCCCTAATGCCCGCATTTCCTTCATAGCCATCACAGCAATGTCCATAAGGCATTCAGGTTTATCAGACCTGTCCCCATATAGCTTTCCCCTTGCTGCCTTATATTCTTCATAAGCCGCCCGGCACTCTGCCAGATAGGGAGAGTCAGCAATTTCCACATTATCTATTTGGGATAAGAATGTAGTATGCCTGCAGTGATCTGACCAATATGTATCAATAACTTTTATCTCAGTAACGGTAGGATTTCTCTTTTCATCATTCTTGAAATATCCCTGGATGAACTCAAGGTCTTCAATATTCATTGCAAGCCCAAAGGATATCATGAACTTTTCCCTGTCCGCGCTATCCATGTCTATAAAACCATCAAGGATCTCAACTGTTTTAGGTATATCAATTTTCATCTCAAGCGAATACGGCTTGTCCATCATGGCAAGTCTGCTTTCAACCGGATTTACAAGATGATTTTCAATTTTTTTTATTCCGACATCATCAACGCTGCCTTTTACGATTGCAATCCTAGCCGTCCTTATGACCGGCCTTTGTTTTTCAGCAATAAGCTGGATGCATTGTGCGCATGAGTCCGCTCTTTGGTCATACTGACCCGGAAGATATTCATACGCCACCGCCATTTCATCCGGCGCGAGGGACAGGTCTTCATCATATACAAAATCAGCGGGCGGCTCAGCAAAAATCATTTCACGAGCTTTTTTATATTCCCCGTCCGTTATACCTTCAACGTCGTATCTGTTGACAATCCTAACCCTGTCAATCCCATGGATTCCCAGAAGATGCTCAAGGTCATGATGAAGATGCTGTGCCTCAACATCAAAACCAGGCTTCTTTTCAACGAATATCCTTTTCACCATGTGGCGGCTCACTTTCACATTCAGCTTAAAAAGAAGGTGTCAAAGACACCTTCTTTAGTTTATTCAGTTTCTTTATTATCGGGTGTTTCTCCGGCCTCAGCAGCTTCAACGGTCTTCTCCAACATGCTCCCGCTTCTTTTGACAAAGTCACCCAAAGCCTTCGCATCAAGTTTTCCGGCTGCAAGCAACGCTAACTCGTAAATATGCTTAACAGCGGCTTTTTTACTATCACCGTCAGCGCTCTTTGCCATTTTCTTTATTACAGGATTGCCTGTGTTTAGCACAAGAGTATTGCTGTCAGGGAATGCCCCGCCCATGTCCATTCCACCGAACATCCTGCTCATGTCGCGCATTCGCTTGGATTCTTCATTCCCCATAATCACTGCTGGCATGTCAGCGGTTTTCAAATGAGAAACCTCGACTTTAATGGCTGCCTCCCCGATTGTATCTGTAAAATACTTAATAAGATCATCAAAGCCTTCTGTGTCGCCCTCGCCTTTGAGAGCCTCCGCGATATTGCTGTCAATGCTCTCGAACTTTATATTTTCAAGCTTTGTTTCAATGAATGATATATAGCTTGAATCAAGCATAGTATCTAAGATAACAGCATCTAGGTTGTGCTCTTTAAACATTTCCACATACTGTGCCTGTTTGACTGTATCAGATACATAGTAGATTTTTGTACCTTTTTCGACTTTCTTATCTTCGGCCTCCGGTGCAATCCCAAGGAACTCATCCGCAGTCTTATACTCATCATTAATTGTTTTGTAAATGATGAAATCCTTGACCCTGTCATAAAATTTCTCATCGCGCAGGCAACCGTATTTAACAAATGGATTGATATCGTCCCAGTATTTATTATAGTCGTCGCGTTGTTTTTTATACAGCTTCTTGAGTTTGTCCGCTACTTTCTTAGTAATGTGCTTTGAAATTTTCTTAACATAACCATCATTCTGCAGGAAGCTCCTTGAAACATTCAGCGGCAAGTCCGGACAATCCAGTACACCTTTTAACAGCAATAGGAATTCCGGGATTACTTCCTTTACGTTATCCGCTACAAAGACCTGGTTATAGAACAGCTTGATCCTGCCCTCGGCAGATTCTAATTCATGTTTCAGTTTCGGGAAATACAATATTCCTTTAAGGCGGAAAGGATATTCCATGTTCAGGTGAATCCAAAAGAGCGGTTTCTCATAATCATTGAAAGCTTTCTTGTAGAATTCCTCATATTCCTCGTCTGTGCAATCTGAAGGCTTCTTCAACCACAGCGGATGAGTGTCATTTATAGGCTTTGGTTCTTTACCTTCTTCAGGTTTTTTATTCGCATCCTCAACATAAATATCCATAGCCATGAATCCGCAGTACTTTTTGGTTACTTCATTTACTTTCCAGAAATCAAGGAATTCCTTTTCTTCCTTGGTAATATGAATCGTTATCGTGGTTCCCCTGGTGGTGCGTTCACTGGTCTGCATCGTGTATTCGCTGGTCCCGTCGCTTTCCCATACCACTGCTTCTGCACCTTCTTCGAAGGACAGCGTATCCACCTCAACCTTTTCCGCAACCATGAATGCTGAATAGAAGCCCAGACCGAAATGCCCGATGATATCGTCTTTGGTATCTGCCTTATCCTTATATTTTTCAAGGAAATCCTGTGCCCCGGAAAAAGCAATCTGGTTGATATACTTTTTAACTTCTTCCCCGGTCATGCCAATACCGTTGTCTGAGAAACTCAGGGTCTTTTTCTTTTTATCAACTTTTACGCGTATTCCATAACCGCCGCTGAATTCAGGGGCTTCTCCCATGTCAACAAGCCTTTTATGCTTATTTATCGCATCCGCTGAGTTTGAAATCAGCTCTCTGATAAAAATATCTTTGTCTGAATATAGCCACTTTTTGATAATTGGGAAAATATTCTCCGTATTAATTGAAATATTGCCTTTTTCGTTAACCATTTTTTACCTCTTTTTAAATAATGTTTTTCTCACTAGACAGTATACGAAAAAGGTATCCAAAATACAAGATACAGTATGGTTGTTTAGAATAGTTATACAATTTGTTGCTGTATATATGCTTTCATTAAAAAAAGGCAGAAATATAGCGGCATCCGTAAGTTGTTGAATAATGGGTCACGATGGTCGGATGCCGCAAGATGGGAATTGTTAGCTCATTCTCTCTCTATTTATTCCGGTACTGGTATAATTTCCAGTTCCGGTTCGCAGTCGCACTCAAGCACGACTGTTTCGCTGATTAGTAGTGTTCCTCCTGGTCCATTGATCCATATGGAGAATTCAATCTCTCCTTCTATACATTCAACCATTTCGCAAAGAATGTTTACATGCCAGCTGACATGTCCTTCTTCATCGGTCATAACCGTAAATGCCGGAAGTTCTGGAGTCAGTAGTCCGGGAAACCAGTCATCACCAGATTCAGAAGTAATATCCACCGGGCCGTCAGAATATACAAACCCTGTCTGTGCTGCGCTGCTTACCCAAGTACCTTCCATGGAACCATCGGTTTCGTCAATGGTAATAACTACATCGTAATAGTAGCCTGTAGTGGCCCCACCGTACTCAACAACATAATCGGAATGTAATGTGACCACATTGCCAACTATTGTCCCATAAACTTCTTCCAGTACTCCATCATTAAGCCCTTCACCATAACCTTCAAATGTCCCGTCTTCGTTTTGCAGAGTTATAACAAGAGTATGCGGATAACTCGCACCATCAGTCGTTGTTAATCGGTAATCCATCAGGTATTCACCCATGAAATCAACTTCAAGCGGCATAAACGGCAGATAACCTTTGCCTATATAGACAGTATATTCAGTATCAGGCATTAACCCTTTTAAGATTCCTGTCACATTTGCAATAGGCTTTCCATTCGGCTGGTTAACAATAAGTTTAGATTTTTCATCCGATCCTTCAACATCGCTTAAACCATAAGGAGGCGAAGGCATGACATCACCTGACAGGAAGAACTCGTACTTCTCTGCTCCGTTTTCTTTTTCTTTCTGTTCTTCTTTTCTTACTTCTTTTTCAACTTTAACTTTTTCAGCTTTCTTTACTTGTCCGGGTGCTACATCAGGCTTAGCCGCAAGAGCGGGGACAGTCAGCGATAAAAGCAAAGCCAGAACAACGAATACTACTAGAAATTTTTTCATAAATTTTACCCCTTTTCAAAAATATTAACCAAATGATTCCATATATATAAGCTGCAAATAAAAGGCCGGGGAACCATTATTTCCCTTTTAATATATTTATTCGAATATTGATACTAATTTTTAGGGGTCTTTAAAGAATTTTTTGAAATATTTGAGACCTGTCCCTCTATCTTGGGCAGACCTGTACCCATGATCTAAAATCATGGAGAAACATGCCAAATATTTGTTATTATTACTTATAAAGCTGATATTAAAATTCTATTGATACTGTTTCAATGCAATATGCACCGATTTTTAGAATAATTTCTCGCCCATCTACCCTGATATCGCCTTGCAATTTCTGTTCGTGCAAATCGACAAAGTCGGCAGATTTAGGTTTTTTCAAAAATGAAATAGTCACTTCAGCACCCAGGCCTTGGGTCTCATACAGCCTGATGACTAGACCTGTACCCGTATCTTCATCCATTTTTAATGAGGATACAACTGCGCTTTTAGACCTGACATTCATAAATCCGGAAACAAGTGGAAAGCTGCCTTCATGGGATTGGCCTGATATGAATGATACCGGATGATTATACTCGTAAGATGTCTGAACCAATGTCTTTTCATTATTCAACAAAGCAGGGGTCAGTGCAAAGCTAATTTGGTGTATTCCGTTGTCCGGATAAGGATCCGGGTCGTATGAACTTCTCAACAAGTTCAGCGACAGGCAGTTATCAACCCCCCTGAAACCATATTTAGTTTTAGACATCAGCATAAGAGACCTGTCCCCCGAATCGGGAACCGCAGCCATCCAGCTGAGAGCAGGCACATCATGGTGCAGTGGTTTTCTGGTGATTGTTCCAAAAGGAATATCATATTTGTATTCAGAGCATCCGAAATTAACAGGTATCTGGAAATTTAACTGCGGAATAGATTTCCCTTTTACTGCATTTTCTTGCCAGTCACATTCAATATCATACTTTACTAAAGAAGAACCTTTATCTAGTGAAACTTTCACCCGGAGTTTGGAAGATTTAAAATCGCATTCATAGACTAGCCATTGTCTAAGGTTGTTTCTATCAGTGTGGTTCTCAGTCACACACACTTCTCCGCCTAGAGGAACCACATCCATATATCTCCCTACAACCCATGCCGTCATGCCTTTGCCTGGATCTTCCGTTATAAACTTGAATCCTGCAGACCTGTCCCTGTCCAGCAATTCACTATTTGTTGATTTATCAATAAGGGATTTCAACGACATTGACTTTGCATTGAAGGCTGCCTTAACCAAATCATTTTCCAAAATTAACTCATCCGGTGTTTCCAGACGTGGCCAGTCAGGCCAAGCAACATTAAAATTTTCCTTATCCTTCTGAGAAATGACATATGTTGAGTATCCATAGGCCGGAACTTTTGCCCTGATAAGTAATCTCATATATGTATGAGCCCAAAAATCTTTGGAGTTAAACTCAAGCACCTGGTATTCAACGGTTTTACCATATGCATCTTCTACATAAACTCTTTCACCATCACCCTCCCAGTCCCAGATAAGAATTTCAACGACTTCCTTTCGCTCAAATTGCGTGGGATTGAATAAATGTATAATTCTACTCAGACCTGTCCCTCTCTCGGGATGGGGGATTTGCATTCTTCCCATTTCAAAGCCGACTCCGCCGCCCTCCGACCTTGTCATTGCAGGGGTTTTTTCATTTATTCCCAAAGATTCCGTATCAATTTTGGCTGCAATGCTATTCATTGCAGCTTCAATCCCTGTATTTGTATAAGCAAGCACTTTTTGAAACTCGCCCATCGCATATTCCCTTGTTTCTATAACCCCTGAGCCAGGCAATATGTCGTGGAACTGATTGAAAAGTACTTTGCGCCATGATTTCACATAATTTCCGGATGGATAATGACCTCCCGTGAATACAGAAGCTAAAGAACTGACTGCTTCCGCTTCATCAAGTTTCGCTTCGCCTATCCTGTTAGCTTCCTTAATTCTGCTCTGGGTCGTATAACAACCGGTGAAAACAAAGTTAAGTTCACCCTCTACTACCGGAAGGCTGCCTTCAATCTCCTCGATTTTCTTAAAATATTCGTTATATGTACCAAAATTTATTCTTGGAAATATCGGCCATGTATCCATTTCAATTAGACGTTCAATATCTTTCCTTGTAGGTCCCCCGCCATGGTCGCCTACGCCATAAACTTTAATAACGGTATCCATTCCGTTTTTCTTACAAAACTCAGGTACATGAAGTGCGACATCCGGGAAAATATCCATGTTGTACCATAATGGCTCACGATAGACGATAATCTCACTTCCTGAAGGAGACTTCCACTTATATATATGATGGCCGTCATAACCGCGGCAATGATAATAGTATTTCACGCCGCCTTTTGCCAATATTTCCGGTACATTCCGATTGTGCCCGAATGTATCCGGTTCATAATCCAGCAGAAGTGTCTCCGGGGACAGGTCTAAAAGTTTCGTCAGATATCTTTTTGTATAAAGAACATGTCTTGCATGACTTTCACCGTTCGGCATATTCTTATCAGCTTCAACCCAAGTCGAAGCAGCAACTTCCCATCTGCCTTCTTTTACCCTTGTTTTTATTTCCTCCAGCATTCCGGGATCGTGTTTCTCGACAATCCTGTAAACCGAAGCCTGAGACTGAGAAAATGTGAACTTGGGATATTCTTTCATCAGATTCAACATTGTTCGAAAAGTTCCAAGAGTTATTGCAACAGTCTCGGAATAATCCCACATCCAGTTCATGTCGATATGGGCATGTGAAACACACAGCATGGTATATTTTTTCGCATAGGGAGACAGGTCTGAAAGGCTGCCTTCAACATTTTCCGCTAATTCTTTTGTCAGTGCGCCGTCTTTTTTGCATCCTGATTCGAGTTTGTTGACTGAAGCTGTTATCACCTCATCAAATTTCCCTTCATTCACCGCCGACAATTTTACTGCGAATTCAAGCTGTGCAAACAATCTGTCTGCAATATATCCCTTGCACAAATTCTTCAATTCAGAAATTTTTGATATATTGTTCATATATAACCCCCAATTACTTACTACTATTCTTATATTCCCAATCAACTATTTGCCGCTTTTCCGTATATCCTTTAACAAAAGCCCTCGCCATACTGGAATAACCACCAATCTCACGGATTGCCGAATTGGATTTGAAATATTCCCTGACAAAGTAATGTGATGATATGTCATATTCCTCATCATCAATTTTCACTTTAAAGAGCATCGCATAACGTACTTTTTCTGTTGTTACACTGACACTAGGTAGACCTGTCCCTTCATAAGGGACGATTATCTGGGCGATGCGCACCATGTCTTTATCAGTTTCAGCTTCAATTGACAGCATCGGGGCAGGCGTGATACCGCTTAGTTTTCCGCCGGTCCGAGAATTGTATCCAAGCATCGGACCTGTCCCTCCGCAATACAGCCGCGAAATGGTAGCGATATTTGAGTATACCTTCTTAACCAGCACATTATAGTCATCAAAGCAGGTATGGACTGACTGCTCCGGCTCATTATGCACTGTATCGCCCTTGAGAAATTGCCAGTGGCTTGCGATGTTATTCATATCAATATTTTCATTCAGATTAATACTGTCAAACACAAATATGAATTTCCCCTTCAACCATAAGAAAATTCTTTCATGCGCACCGGTAATCTGAGACCTTTCCCCATAGTGACCCTGCTTTGGTCTCTTACCATCAATCATGCTCCAATCCTGATAACCTCCGGTATATTCACTGACCATGAAAACTATTTTTTCATCCGCATGATACTCCCGAATCACCGAATCCGAGACCAGACACTGGGAGAGGTTGTTGATGGATACAGTATTGTGAGCAGGCGTCAGCTTCCCATACCATCGCTCCGGGCTGTTGCCGTAATCCAGGGAACCAGGATCAATCAACAACATTTTATTACCGAAATAGAAATTCAGGGAATTCTTCGACTGGTGCATATGCCAGCTTCCCCACTTGCTTGCATCGAAATATAATTTCTGAATCGGACCTGTCCCTCCATTGGTAAAGAAATATTGCTGAACGGTATCGAACCGGAAATTCTGAACATCTGCATATTCCTGCACAAAGGATTTCCTTCCGGCTTTCCTAGCGATGTAATCCCGGATTTCTATTGTGCGGGAAGACTCAATCGGATTATCCTGATGCCATGCATAAGAATCGTGAATTCCAAACTGCCTGCCATCAGGAGCTTTACTTATTATTCCGTAATCAAGTGCTTTTAGAACTTTTTCAACACTAATATTCAACCCCAATCCCGGCCGGTTTGTACTTAAAATATAGGTTAGTGCAAATATATCAGTCATCCAATCATGATAATCAGTTGTATGCTCAATATGAACCCCATCTTCTTCAAACTGGGCAAAAAAGGCATCATTAAGCTGCTCAACCGCATATTGGGTATATCCTTCCGCTCCCGGCAACACCTGACTAAGAAATAACAGTGTCGCCAATTCATTCGGCCGCCAATTATGTTCATTGCTGTGATATTTATTGTTTTCAACCATGGGACCGATCTGCCACAAGGCACTGTTAACAACCTTTTCAACAAATTCATCCGTAAACAAAGGATGGTCAAAGAAATACAGCAGGCAGCCAATCCATCCGTGTCCCGGACCAGCCCCGAGGCGAAGCGGCGTGCTTATCATAGGATGGAACAAATCACAGCACATCCATTCGAAAATATCAGACCTGTCCCCGTAGTAAGGCCAGTAGACCATCCAGGCATTTATAGCATCATAAACAAGCCGCGCCATATGGTCCGACTTGTTTTTCTCATATTCAATTGCGCAATACTTCATCCAATAAAACCGGTTGAGTTGCTGAACCCATTCTGGATGCTTAATCTCGGGTCCCATATAATCAATTTTGGAGAAATCATCATAATGGACTTTCTTGTTATTTCCACGCATCGGAATTTCATTGTTATGGAGATTAGTGGTGTAAGTTTCAAGATATTCATCGTCATGCCGTGCAAACCTATTCAAAAAGACCACGTCATTTTTAAACTTTTTTACATTGTTGCTTAACGTTTTCTTCAGATTCATAATTCCCCCACCGATCAACAAACTCAGTTGCCAATCTATATCATTATCCTTAATATAATTCTGATACTAATACTACGACATTATATATTAAATTTAAACTTGAATTCGACAGAATTTTTATTTTTGCAATAAAAAAGACAGATGAAATCCGCCTTTTTCTAATATTCTGATTTCCTAAATTTTGTGCGCGGTATCGGATATAAGTCCTATCTTGCTGTAATCAGTTTAAGTAGCCAGTTATTCATCAGTCTCGTCAATAAAAACAACCGCCTGGTTCTGCAGTCCGCCGTAGGGACAGGTCTGCAATAAATATGATACCAATAACGGATGTGCATAATCTTAATATTTGGTATTATTTTTATTATTTCTTTTTCAGATTATATGTACTCAAATCGGTATCGATATACCGTTTATGGTACAATTAATAGTGTATTATCTTGATTAAAGGAGATTAAGCATGTCAGCAGCTGAAAAATCGTATAGTATCTTAAGAATTTTACATGAACATGCGGACGAGGACCGCCCCATGAACGCCACGCAGATCTGCAGGTACCTTTCTAATATGGGAATCGATGCTGACCGCAGGACGGTTTACAGGAACATCGCCGGCCTTGAACAAGCTGGTTTCGATATTATAAAGTCCGGAAACGGAGGCTGGTTCCTTGAACGCGACTTTGAAACAGTTGAAATAAAGATTCTTATGGACGCTGTCCAGCAAGCCCACTTCCTCACATTCAATAAAAGCAATGAATTAATCGGCAAACTCCTTAGCCTGACAAGTTCGGGCATATCCCATGAGCTTAAGAAGCAGGTATCCATTTCAAATCGCCCCAAGCATGAAAATGAAGCTATTTACTATAATGTAGATAAAATAAACACCTGCATAATTAAAAACAAGAAACTGGCCTTCAAGTACTTTAGCTATGATACCAAGGGCAAGCGCGTTCATAAATATGTAGACTACACATATACCGCCAATCCATATTTCACCACATGGTTCAACGAGAACTATTACATGATAGCCGCAACGGGAAAACACAATAATTTCTCACATTATAGGATCGAACGAATGACGGAACTTGAAATTATCGACGAACCCAGGCGTCCCCTTCATGAAATCGCACCGAATGGCTTCGACCTCGCCGATTACCTGAATAAAGCATTCTCAATGTTCACCGGCGAACCCTCGCATATCCGCCTGAAAGTACATAATGACCTGGCCAACCAGGTGTTCGACCGTTTCGGCACGCATATCAGCCTTGTTCCTGCTGATGATAATTGCTCATATATGAACACAGATGCAGTAATTGCACCTGGACTCATCAGCTGGATTATTTCATATGGCGACAGAATTAAGGTAATTAAGCCGGATACTTTAAAAGAACAGGTAATCGAACACTGTCAGAAAATACAGGCTTTATACGACTAAATGCTGTTCCTTTTTCATATAATATTTGAACTTGGAAGCCGATTGGCTTCCTTTTTCTATATTAAAGAGGTATAACCCTAAACCCAATTAAAGAGGTATAACCCTAAACCCATCTTCGATATATGCAGCCATCGGCGGATGCCCGGACATGTCGCTATTCAACGGTATTCCGCATGTCGAATTATATTCAAGCACTCCCATCTTCGAAGAACATGCTTTGCAGATGCAGTCAATCAGTCCCATATCATTTGCTTTTTTAAATAGCGGATTGGCCGACTCTATCATTTTTTTGACTAAAACCACAGCTTCACCTTCGATAACGATTTTAGCGGTTATACCCTTTGATTCCATATCCAGTGCATTCAACAGAACATGCATAAAGCACATTGTATCGCCCTTGAATGCAAAAAAGACAAATTTCTTCATATCCATTCTCCCTATCTATACTTAGTTGGTTTATAATTTCCATCGAGTCCCCTGTACCTGGGATATTTATCAGAATCAGCACTTCTCTTACCCTTCAAGACAGCTGTCTGAGGACAAAAATTATAGCACTTCAGACAAAAAATGCACTTACCAATGTCAATGGCAGCTTTACTATCATTCATTGAAATTGCCCCGACCGGGCAAATCGAATAACAAATTCCACAGCCGTTGCATTTTTCTTGGTCAACATAATATGTCTTTTTGAATGCATTGACAAAAAGCTTGTATACCATCCTGATAAAGGTGCCACCGATCCTATTTAGAAAACCCTTGCATTCGAAATAGCGCTTTTCCTCAAGAATGTCCGTGACCGCCTTTTTTATTGTGTGCTCTGCATATTCCAGCATTAGAGCACTTTTTTCAGGTGCCCTCTTTTTAATAAATTGAAGCCCGGGAAAACTACTGTTCATCGGAAGAATTACATTCGCTGCATATACTACATCATAACCCTTTGCTTTTAGTTTTTTTCTAATAAAACTGCCGGTATCCCATGCGTCCATGCCTGCATTTCCAAAAAGGAACACCTTTTGGCCTTCGCTGTCTGCCAGTTGATCGATTGAATCCAGCTGAGGTTTTGGAATTGATGAACCCCATATTGGGTATATAAACCCCAGCATGTCGCAGTCTTCAACCCAATCATCACCACATGCAACACTGTCAAAGACACGCACCTTATGTCCCGAATCCACAAAATAGCCCCTGAGCTTATCTAATGTCCATTTGGTATTGCCTGTCGATGTAAATATATTTATATTAAATTTCATTATGTCTCCCGCCGAACTTTATTATATCCCATTCAGTCAATTCCCGCCATTTGCATTAGTTTACAGTGAGGATACTGTTCAATATTTTACTCGGCTGCTTTTACCCATATCGGGCTCGAATATATATAATTACCTTCCGCCATAGCCAGATTGTGTAAAAATTCCCTATCTTCGCCTTCTAGCTTAATTTTTATGTAAAAATATTTATTAGCTTTGGAATGCGGAATCAAAAACTCCTGCTTGTATTCATTTTTTGACAGATTTATTATGTCGATAGGCTCTTCATTACATATAACAGCTATATATTCTATGTTTCTTTTGGATTCCACTTGTAATGACAACACTAAATCTTCTTTCTTGCCAGCACTGATGATTTCACCCATACCAAATCCATTAATAGAAAAACCGATATAGGTTTTATTACCGCAGGTGGCATAGTTATGCCTGTTGAAAATTGCTTTTTCAAGGGCTGCCTTGGATAATTGCTCTGCAAAAACCCCTGTCAGAGCTCCTCCGCACCCCGGAATATACCTGTGGCTATCGCTTGCGCCCATAAATCCGAAGACCTGTCCCTCAGCAAGTTGTCTGTGAACAGTTTCATACTCTTGAATATTATTCGCCCAAGCACTGACTATCTCAACATTGGCATCATGCTTCGGATCCAATATGCGCCATATACCATGATGGGCATGCCACATTGTGTTTGAGCTTCCTAATGTTGTACTAAAAGCAGCTTCGTTGTAACCGGTTGAATCCGCCCTTGAAGCCATAATATGATTATCATCAAGAAATATAACAGTCCTGTGATTGAAGTTATCCGGTTCGTCAAGTCCGGGCCTGTGGTAAGTCCATTCGTAACCAGTATAGGCTTGAAAAACTCCATCCTTCGATAGACTTTCACTTAATGATTGTATGTATCTGAGTGCAGACATAGTCAGAATATTATCTCCGTATATGTCGTTATCAGTTATAGCGCAGAAATCTATAGTAGACCTGTCCCTCGCATAGAAGAACAGCTCATCGGGATATCCCTCGGCATCAGGAGAATATATTGAATGACAGTGAAGATCCCCCCAGTACAAACCTTGACGCTTATTTAGGGCAGCCTTATACTTTACCGGTTTCCATTTATCCCATGAAATATAGTGCGGGAGTTCAAATTCAAGTAAATCTATGACATTTATGGTGCCAAAATGAATATCCGGACCTATCCCCTTGGCACCTCTGTATGCATACTTTATCGTATCATTGATTTCAAAAGTACTATCAATAGTAAAACAGTTGCCGCCATCCTGGATTAAAAAAGGTTTGCTCCATATTTGACCAGAATAAAACATGCAAAGAAAATAACCGTTTTCAACATTGTCCCAGTTTTCCCTTTCATCCCGTTGCATTTCCCAGAACAAAGCGATGTCACCGTTTCCACAGCACGCAACCTGGGGATTACGACGAAGTCCATGGTACCCGAAGTATCTTTTATTAGGAAGCAAACCTAAATCAAGCCGCAAAACCTCTTCACAATCATTACCGGGGACAGGTCTGATGCAATTTACGTCATATTTAGCCATCATGACATGGTTTGTCTTAGAAATAACACCGTCGCGCTCAACATCTGTATTTTTAAGCCATGCTATTAAAAGACTGCTATCCTTACTAACTGAAATTGAGGGTCTTAAATGCCAGTCTTTTGATTTTGTAATGCGTTTTTCTCCAGTAAATGTATCATTTGCTATACAATTAAAGTATATATCGTAACCATCATTGCTATATCCATCCCACACAATAAAAATATCACTGCTTCCTGCTGCAATCTGTGGCCTTTTGCAAAAAATATTCGAAGAATTCAGTTTCTCAGAGATTTCCCACATGCTGTTGGCAAATTTTAGCAAAATAATGTCACTGTTCATATAGCCGTTCATTAATTCACAGGCCAGCCAAATATTGTTTGACTTGTCAATACAGGCAGAGTGTACGAATAAATTTCCTTCAGGACGCGGTAGCTCTCCTCCAAGGGTGCCTTTAACATGCCATCCGCCGTCAAACTCAGACCAGAATGAATAAACTTCATTATTTTGGTAAATTGAAACCGGATAATACGCATAACCATGCTTTGAAGGCATTAAAAAGACACTTCCATCAATAACCATGGTGCCCTCCTCACCATTCCTGTAGTATGAAGAAACTGCAAATTGATAAGAATCCCCTGCATAGTAGTTAAATTCCCTTGCGGAATAGATTCCCGATGCATAAGGATAAATAAATGTACTATTATTAAATGGTTTACAGTCTTTATTCATATATCTCCCCCGCATTAGCTAAAATAATTATATCAGACCTGTCCACCTTTGTAGCCTACTTTCAGACCTGTCCCTTATTACAGGCCTGTCCCTCACTAATTTTATTGAATTTATACTTGACAACTATGTCGGAAGCCGATATAATCACTATGTCGGTTACCGATATATCGTTATATGACATGTCGCTATATGATATAACAAGGAGGTGGGCAAAATGCCTGAAAGCACTGAAAGAGGAGCATTGACTGAAGCTGTATTCTATATTCTTTTGACATTACTAAAACCAACACACGGATACGGAATCATGAAATATGTAGACGAAATAAGTAATGGAAGGGTCATACTGGGTTCTGGTACCCTTTATGGGGCCATTAATACCCTGCTTAAAAAAAAATGGATAGAAATTAAAAAAACCAATTCAGAAAGCAAAAAAGAATACATACTCACACCTGAAGGAATGCATACGCTTATTTTGGAAATGCACCGGTTGGAGGAATTGGTGAAAACTGGAAACGAAATTCTTGGAGGTGAAAATCATGAGGAGTAAAGTAAACAAATTTATGTTTTTCAATTTTGAAAAAGAGGAAACATGGCTGAATGAGATGGCTTCAAAGGGTATTGAGTTCGTCGATTACTCATTCTTCAAATACCAATTTGAAGAGGGGCTACCGGGCAGATATACATACAGGATCGAATTCCTTGAAAACAAGGTACATCATCCTGAAAGCATGCACTATATTAAATTCCTTGAAGAAGCAGGTATTGAATGTATTTCAGCAATCGGACATAGGTTGTATATGAGGAAAAAGTCTTCAGAGGGCCCGTTTGAAGTTTTCACCGACTTGGCTGCAAGGTTGAAGCAATATAAAAAAATACGAAATTTTACAGGAACGATCGTTATTTTAAATGCGCTTGCCACTGTGTTCAATGTAATTTTAATCTTTGCCAACCAAGTCATACCCCATCTTAACATTGCAGGATCTACTACAATAATAACAATCGTATTTCTTCCCACATTTATTTCATATGCTAAAAAAGTAAGGGAATTAAAAAGTGAAATTCAAGTAAGAGAATAAGATAGAAAGCCGGTGCATGCACCGGCTTTCTTTTAGAGATCATCAATTTTCATTCTATCTATATCATTAATCTCTTTGGCAAATTTCCTGCGTCCATTAAGATAAAGTATGAAATTTATTATCGCAGGAATCATTAAAAGTATCAGTATTCCGAAGAATGACCCGATGAACCCTCCTGTGTTTACAAGTTTCTCACTAACCTTAATCCCATCAACCATTTTTTCAGTAGTAACCGAATATGGTGATGCAAAGGTTGCTACTGCAATGGCAACGACTGTATTGAATATTGGAATATACAGACCGCGTTTCCAGGCTTTCCCGGATGTTATAAAAACCTGGGCCACAATAAGTGCAATATTAAACAAAACAAATATTATAATTTTAAGCATAATCATTTCCTTTCTGTTTCTTATATTCATTAATAAGGATTTTTGTCGTCTCAAGGCTGATTTTATCATCAATTGCCAGTTTCTTAATCAAGGCGACATAAGGTTCGTTCATCTCGCGATCGTTTATTTTTATCTTTTGTATGATTTTGTCTAGCCTCAGCCTGACTGTGGGATAAGTCACACTATAGAGGCCGGCAACCTCTTTAAGGGATCCGGATGCTAAAATGAATTTCTTGATAAAGCTCAAATCCTCTTCTTCCAGGTCAGCCATCCAATCTGGTATAACATTAACCAAAACAGCACCTCCTAAATAATATTATTAAAGAATTTTGTATTATTTTCTTTAACATAATTAAATATATACTTTAATATTATTAAAGTCAAGAGGTATTTTTATATATTTTCAGAGAAACTATACTTTTATGACATTTTATTAAATCAACCTGATACTTGTACTATTACATATACAAAATCAACTTTTGCTGTGGCTCCCATACCTTGGAAAACTGGTTTAACATTTGGAACTACTGATATTATCTTCCCGTCGAGTCCATTTAGGAATTCTTCAAATTTATTCTTTTCTTTGTTCATATTCAAATCAAACCTGTGAACCCGTAATTATCGCTCATTGTATAACTCATTATCTCTCTCCTTTTTATGATGTGATGAGTTTGCTAATGAAGCAAAATCCGGTCAAGTATTAAGCTTTGAAATATGATATAAAGCGGATAATCTATACACTTTTCCTTTTAAGAGCTAACCCCCATTGAAGACCTGTCCCTCACTCAAACAAAGAGTTGACCAGATTTATACTTTCTTGCACCAGTAAATCCCCTGCTTCCCTGGGTTTAACCCGAACACTCTGTATATATGCGCTATAACCGCCTGCCTCAACCGCTTCAGGAGTCGGGAAATACCCCTCATATCCGTTAACCAGCTGAATCGGCCAAACAGATTGGGCAACAGCCCCCGCGGTTATCCTGTTGCCATACTCTATAAAAAGTTCAAACGGATTTGTCACTATTGCTGTATCGCCAACCCTGATTGCCATTATTTCTATATCCACATTTTCGTATTTTTCAGACTCTTCATACTTGACTATTGTACTCTCAGCCTTTTTCGCAAGCGCCAGCGGCTGGTTATAATAAGGCTCAACACTTTTTTGAACATAATCAGATATATCGAATTTCACAGCATCAGTCTTTATTATCTCTTTCGCCCATTCATATTCCTCTTTAGTAGGAATCCATCCGGGAAGGGCAACTTTTTTACTTGCAATGCTAAATACCGATGAATCCACCGTCTTAAGGCTGCCTTCAACAGCATCAGTAATCCCCATGTAAATCCTCTCGGCAAACTTATCTGCTCCAGATGACGAATACATATCCCCCAGCCCAT
>Ga0233412_10000253_pt1 | contig 31788 bp, 26 predicted proteins | sample Na_anoxic_4_MG_FD_180667 | JGI IMG/M metagenome (GOLD analysis project Ga0233412, IMG submission 180667) | Seawater microbial communities from Saanich Inlet, British Columbia, Canada - Na_anoxic_4_MG | ecosystem: Environmental > Aquatic > Marine > Inlet | place: Canada: British Columbia... | reverse complement strand
TTGGCTAAAAGTGCAATTCTAAAGGGTGTCCCCCAATATCCCTACAGCCTTTACCCCCCAACCTCCCACCCTTTTAAAGGAAGAAGACTATTAAAAGAAAGACAAAAGGCAGTTAAGAAAATATAATCTCAACTGCCTTGGTATTACTGGCTTTCAGGAATCCTCTTTATTGAAATATGTAAATGTGAGGAACGTCCCGAATCACAGAGACTTACCCCTCAGGCAAAGGGACGGGTTGAGAGACTCTTTGGGTACTCCAGGATCGGCTTATCGCTGAGATGGGGTTCAGGAACATTGCAGAGATGGCAGTGGCAAATATGTTTTTTGCCGGCCACTTCATTGCTGCCTACAATCGCCGATTTGCGATAGATCCTGAGGTATCGCAACCAGCGTGGAGAAAGGTAGATAGGAATGTGGATATTAAAAGAATCGTAAGCCTTCGCTACCAAGCGGCAGTAGGTAACGATAATACTGTGAGATTAGGGGGTATGGTCATAGACATACCAGAAGGCCTCGGACAAAGAGGGTATGCCAAGGCAAGGGTAGAAGTCCGTCAGCTCTTAGATGGAAGTTGGAGAGTGTATTATAAAGACACACTCATAGCTAAAACAGATCCAACTCCTTTAAAGGAGCCGATAAGGGCTAAGCCCAGGAGAAAATCGAAAGTAAGGGCTGCTTCTGAAGAGAGATGGATTTATATGGCATCAGCAGATTAGGAGGGACATTTTCACTAAGCAGTTAAGGGGACATATTGACTAAGCTTAAAGAAAATAATGTGGGTATTTAAAGGGAGGATTAAGAGAATAGGACAGGTTTTTTATCAAACAATTCTAAATATCCGTAGAATAAAAAAGAGAACCCCAACAACCAAACCAAACAAGGCACAGATCTGGGCGATCAAAAAAAGGTAAAACAACGTAACCTTGGTGTTCTTATCCCGTTCATATGGCCTTTTTCTTTTCGTTAGCCCAGTAGTCATATTGGATACATTAGAGGGTCAGTGGTTGGTTGTCAGCAGTCTGTTGTATCTTTATTGCCAGGTATTGAGTGTCTTGTTGAGATTGAAGTCCCTAAAGGGTTTTCGCTAAGAAATTGCAGATGATAAGGAAAGGTTTAAAACTCCTTACAGATTACTTTTTTCTTGCTTCGAGAGAGGCCTTGATCTTCTTTAATCGTAAGAAGCTTTCTCTTTCTATTTCTTCCATTCTCATTTCTATATGCTTAATCGTTGCCTTTAGCCTGGGGATAACAATGTATTCTAATGCATTAACCCTTCTTTTTGTCTTTTCTACCTCTTCGGCAATTCTCCTGACCGATTCTTCTACCTCGGCCAGTTTCACAATTGATAAAATTGACTCCTCAAAATTCTTAGCGGCGTCATCAAGTTTCGCATTTGTGCTTAAAAAACCATAGCCTCTTTCATGTACCCGCCGAATTAAATTATCTACTCTCATAATAGGGACTGAGACACCCATTATGTTTTTAATCATAAAATCTAAGTTTATATCTCTAAGCGTTATCCCGCTAATCTGTTCTAAATCCCGCGACCCTAACAAAACTTCAGCCATTAAAAGATTATAAAAAGCGACCTTTAGGGTTTCTTCTACCCTCTTTCTTGCGTCTTTATATTCCTTAATTACTACCATGAACTCAGAAATCAATGCATCTCTCTTTTCCTTCAAAAGCCTGTGCCCTTTATCAGCCAGCTTCACCCTCTTTCTGAGCTTCAATAATTCCATCCTTGTGGGCTTAACATTTTGTAGAATATCCGCCATGTGCTTGTTACTTGTTATTGGTTATTAGTTATTGATAATTTTAAATTGCTAATTGCTAATTAAGACCCTTTCTTATAATATTGTTTCACATATTTCTCGTCTATTCTCTTCAGCTCCCCCTCTGGAAGTGTTGAAAGAAGTTCCCACCCTAAATTAAGTGTTTGCTCAATAGTTCTGTTTTCATCCACTCCCTGCTTGACAAACCTCTCTTCAAAAATATCTGCAAATTTTAAATTGAGGAGATCCCTTTCGCTCAATGCCTCCTCTCCTACAACTGCAACGAGACTCCTCACGTCCCTTCCTTCAGCATAGCCAGAATAACATTGGTCAGACACCCCTAAATGATCCGCCCGTGTCCTGCCTTCCCCAATCCCTTCATTCATGAGCCTCGAGAGGCTAGGGAGAACATCTACGGGAGGGTAGATTCCTTTTCTGTGTAATTCACGCGAGAGGACAAATTGTCCCTCGGTTATATACCCTGTAAGGTCAGGCACCGGATGCGTTATATCATCATCTGGCATAGAGAGTATTGGCATCTGTGTGATAGAGCCTTTCCTTCCTGTGATTCTTCCTGCCCTCTCATAATGGCTTGCTAAATCGGTATACATATACCCCGGATACCCTCTTCTTCCAGGAACCTCTTCTCGTGCTGATGAAATTTCCCTCAGGGCTTCACAGTAATTGGTCATATCAGTGAGAATAACCAACACATGGGTGTCGTAATTAAAGGCCAAAAACTCCGCAGCGGTAAGGGCCATTCTTGGTGTAATAATCCTCTCAATGGCTGGGTCATCGGCCAAATTAATAAAAGAGACTATCCTCTCCAATGCCCCGGTGGATTCAAAGCTATTCATGAAAAAATTTGCCTCTTCGTGGGTTATCCCCATAGCAGCAAAGATCACAGAGAATGGTTCCTCTGAACCCAAAACGGTAGCCTGCCTTGCTATCTGTGCAGCAAGCTCGTTGTGAGGTAATCCAGCGCCTGAAAATATCGGAAGCTTCTGTCCCCTCACCAAGGTATTCATGCCATCAATGGTGGAGATACCGGTTTGGATAAATTCATTCGGGTATGCCCTTGCTGTCGGGTTTATAGCCGCACCGGTGATTGGCAATCGAGCCTCTGGAATTATCTCTGGCCCGCCATCAATCGGTCTGCCCAAACCGTCAAAGGACCTTCCGAGGATTTCCTTAGATAGAGCTATCCTCATGATGTCCCCAGAAAATCTGACTTTTGTCTGGTCTGTATCAAGTCCTCTGGTGCCTTCAAATACCTGTACTATGGCCAGATTCTCCCGTGATTCCAGGACTTGACCCATTCTACTGTCCCCCCCGGGTGTCCTGATATACACAACCTCTCCAAAGGCCACCTCTTCAACGCCCTCGACAATCATAAGAGGCCCTGCAACCTGGGTAACAGACCTGTACTCCCTTGATTTTATATCCTTAGTTTTCTCTTTCATTGTTGATTCCTCAAAGATTCAAATTCAGTTTCAATGGCCTTTATTAACTCCTCATATCTCTGTGGAAAATCCGGGTTTGGCGTGTACTTCATTCGAGCTATCTCATCCTTAACCTTTACCGCAGCTATTCTGCTCGCCATAATACCTGCCTCAATTGCCTTATTCACCTCCTGGTAAAATTTCATAATGATCTTAAGCATGAGAAACTGCTTCTCTTTAGAGCAATACGAATCTATTTCGTGGTATGCATGTTGTTGAAGATAATCTTCTCTGATCATTCTGGCTACCTCTAAGAAGGCTCTATCTGATTCTGGTAACGCATCCTGACCAACCAACTGGACGATCTCCTGCAACTCGGACTCTTTCTCAAGGAGAGCCATCATGTTTCCCCTAAGAATTTGGAATTCCTTGCCTACATTTTTATCATACCAGTCCTTTACAAAGTTCAGATAGAGTGAATAACTCGTCAACCAATTGATGGCAGGAAAATGTCTTCTGTCTGCCAGGTTTGTGTCTAATGCCCAGAAAGCACTTACAACCCTCAAGGTATTTTGCGAAACCGGTTCGGAGAAATCACCTCCTGGTGGAGAAACAGCACCAATAATTGAAACCGATCCGAGTCTCTTTTCCTTCCCCAATGTCACTACCCTGCCTGCCCTTTCATAGAAATCAGCAAGCCTTGTGCCCAGATAGGCTGGAAAACCCTCTTCGCCTGGCATCTCCTCCAGCCTTCCTGAAATCTCTCTCAGCGCCTCAGCCCATCGTGAGGATGAGTCAGCCATCAGGGCTACATCATATCCCATATCCCTATAATACTCAGCAATTGTAACCCCTGTATAGATAGATGCCTCCCTGGCTGCCACTGGCATATTTGAGGTATTGGCGATTAAGGTGGATCTTTCCATTAATTTCTCCCCGGTGTTTGGATCATCCAATTCTGGGAAGGTCACCAACACCTCTGTCATTTCATTCCCTCTTTCTCCACAGCCGACATAGACTACAACCTGGGAATCAGCCCATTTTGCCAGTTGATGCTGGCTCACCGTTTTACCAGTTCCAAAGCCCCCGGGAATTGCAGCTGTGCCACCTTTGGCAATAGGAAAAAAGGTATCATAAATCCTCTGGCCAGTTAACAGCGGCACCTCGGGATCAAGTTTCTCTTTTAAGGGTCTTCCTATCCTTACCGGCCACTTTTGCTTCATCATTAATTCATGCTTTTTTCCGTTCTCATCAAGAATCGCAATGATGTCATTAACTGTAAAACTCCCGCTTTTAATCTCCACCACCTTCCCTTTTATCCCTGGTGGGACCATTACCTTGTTTAGAATAACCTTTGATTCCTGAACCTCCCCAATGTAGTCACCTTCAACAAGCTCGTCACCCTTTTTAACGAGTGGGTTAAAGTCCCATTTTTTTTCAGGATCCAGACTGGGAACGTTAACTCCTCTCGTTATGTAATCCCCTACCTGATTTTTAATTTCAACCAGAGGCCGTTGTATCCCATCATAGAAATTAGTAATAATTCCCGGACCAAGCTCCACTGAGACAGGGGTGCCAGTTCTCACGACCTCTTCACCTGGTTTAAGCCCGGTGGTATCCTCATAAACCTGTATATACGCCAGATCCTCTACGAGTTTTATCGTCTCTCCCATGAGACCTTCCTGGCCAACCCTCACAACCTCATACATCTCGCAGCCTCGTATATCTTTGGCGATTACAAGTGGGCCAGCAATGCTTTTTATCTTTCCTGTCTTTTGATCTGCCATAATTTCCTCTACTCAAGTTAAATAGGACGCAGATTTTCGCAGATACACACAGATAATAATATTTTTTCTCAATTTCTTAATCCAAAAAATCTGCGCTCATCTGCGTACAAAATGGTATTTCCTATACTATCAAGCTATTTCAAATCCAACAGTTCTTTTAATAAGCTCCCTCATAGGGTCAACCTTAGAGATCAAAGGTCCACCACTATCCGGAATCTGTAAAACTATAGGCATTATACCTTTCCTAAATCTATTAGCCTCTTCTAATAAATCCCCTGTTTTTGCAGCTATCTTTTCAGTAATCAATATCAAGGCAGTGCTATCCTCAAATAGACCCTTCAATATCCCTCTAATATCTTCCTGCCTGGTATCCTCGATCAAGAATGTTTTTTTTATGCCTGCCAGTCTGAAACCATAAATTGTGTGCTTATCTCCGATCAGTGCAATTTCCATCATTTCCTCGCAAGTGCTTCCCTGATTTCACGCCTGTCCAGATCAACCTCAGTGCTCCTCACAATAGTCAAAAGATTTTTTACCTCTGCATCCTTTGATACAAGAAACCCGATGAGGGGTCCTGAACCAAAGGGCCTTTTCTTTCTAATATCTTTTGCCCTTTTGAGCACCAGATTATCGAGCGCCTGCTCAAAAACTAAAATAGAGCCAGCTTGCTCATACCCCTGCTGAGCGCTTAACAGGGGTTCAAAATATATAGTATCTTCCAGAAGAGGGATAAAGCCTGACACATCCTCTTCGTCAAAAGCAGAAAGCAATCCATTCAGGGCTATGCACTCAGGAATTAAAAAAGGATTAATATCTTCTAATAAAAGCCCGTCCTTTTTTGCCCTCAAAATAATTTTAAGGTTGTGTGTTTCGACACATACCTCTATAAACTCTCTGAATTCTTTAATTCCTTTTATCCTCAAAACCTTTAACCATATATCCTCCCAAAAAATTCTATCTAATAAGGCCTCTAAAAAAAAAAGATTCTTAGTCTCGTTATATTTACTCAGCCCATCTATCAGAGATTGATAAGGGGTTCTTGCCAAGAGAGCAACAAAATCATCCATGCTCTCTGCATCGATGAGGGTCTTAACAAAAGCAACGTCCAGTTCGCCTCCCTCAATAAAGGAATCCGCTATTTCATCTTTTTTCTTTGCGTCTCGATGGATTCCTCTCATAACAGCTCTCAAATTAATAACATCCCACTTCTTAAGGAGATATTCTTTTATTGGCCATGACCCTTTTGGAATAATTGTGGATATCTCCCTCCCTAAAGAAGAAAACTCTTCTAAAACAGCCTTCTCTAATTCTTTTGAGTCACTCACTGCCCCTTCTGAAAGGTAAGGAAAATAGTCTGTTCCCTCTAAAAGAGAGGCTATCTCTCCAGGTGATGTACATCCCCATAGATCTTCCCATCTTGATGAGGAAATAAACTTTCCCTCTTTTGCCATTATCTTTGCATTAACATAAAGATATGAAAGAATATCTCCAATCATATCTTATCACCGAATAGAATCTTGGCCACATCTACCCTTAGGCTCTCTTTAAGCTGGTTTAATTTAGTTTCAAGGGTGTTGTCAACCTCCACTTGCTTTTCCAAATCCCTCACAACTACACCCCCGAGGCACTGGATAGTCTCTCCACTTAAAGACAGAGAAATCTCTCTTCCTGTCCTCTTCTTAACCGATTCACGTGCTTCGCTCAGCATCTCCTTGTTGAAGGTTTTGCTGTCCCTTTGGTTAAAAACCAACTCAAGCTTGTTTCCAGCAAGAATTTCAGAGGCAGAGACAATCAGGTTAAACATGATATCCTTATATTTCAGATTATCCAGTTTCCCCTTTTCAGCCAATTCTTCCAAAGCCTTTTTAGCGGCTTCAAATGAAGCAACAATTGCTTCTTCCTGGGAATCCATCCTCTTTCGTCTCACATTAATTCGAGCTTCGGCAATTCTTTTTTGCCCTTCGAGAGAGGCAACTCTTTTCCCATTTGAAGCGACTCTCTCTGTCTCTCTCTCTGCTTTTTCCTGAGCAGCTTTTGTAATAGAATCTGCCTCTGCTCGAGCCTTAAGAAGTGTCTCAGATATCTCCTCCTCGGCCTCAGCCTCTATATGGGCTATTATCTTATCAACCCCTTTATCTGACATAATTCTCCTCTTTGCCTAAAATAAGTGAGATAAAGTTAAAAGTGAGATAGAGTGCCTCGTTCAAAATCACTAACTTTAGGCACTTTACAACTTTAGTCATTTTAGGCACTTTTTTTTAATCTTACCCACCCATAATCTTGGTTCCTACAAAGATCAGGATGGCTATAAGGAGACCAAAAATAGCAAATGTCTCTGCCATAACAGCAAGGACAATTGCCTGACCAAAAGTTTCCGGCCTCTTGGCTACAGCACCCATGCCACTGGCAGATATAGCGCCCTGAGCAACAGCCGTGATACTGCTTAAACCAATCACAATTCCCCCTCCAAGCGCCGCATAACCCATGCCAATAGGAATTGCTTTAGCCTCTCCACCAAGTACACCAACACCGATGAGTATCAAAACGGCCCCTAAAAAACCATATATTCCCTGCGTTTGCGGTAGGGCCTGGAGAACTAAAACAGGTCCAAACTTTTTTGGATCCTCTGATATAACACCTGCCCCTGCAACACCTGCCAAACCAACTCCGACTCCGGCGCTGATGGCAGCCACACCCATAGAGATCGCCGCACCAATAATTGCCAATACCATTCCTGATGATAATTCCATACAAACACCTCCCTTTTATTTAATTTCTACTACTTCATACCTTGTCTCAAGGGGTGTAAACTCAGTGCCCCCGCTTTCAAAAAATTTGGTAAACAATTCTACATAATGCAGCCGGAGTCCATGAACAAAGGCTCCCATTGCATTGATGACAAAATTGAATAGATGCCCAATAAAAAAGACGACGATAGCAAAAAAGATTCCGATTGAACTGCCAGCATAAAGCATATTTGAAAGGACATTAACTGTCATAGCAATCCCTGTTGTGCACAAGCCCAAAGCCATAAGCCTGGCGTAAGAAAGAACATCCCCCATGAATCCAGTTACTTGAAACATGGCCATGGCCTTATGTCCAAGGAAAAGCAGTACGAGAGAGATAACCATAAACATTAACCCCACCGACCTATAGCCTACTAAATAGAAAAAGATGCCAGGCTGAGCAAACAAAAACCACAGATTGCCAGTTAAGGCCTTCCATGCCTGCCTTCTTTTTAGCCTATTCCACACATTAATCACTACACCTGCATTAACATGAGTCAGACCAATAATGAGGGCAATCAGCAAAAATGTTGTTACCTGGACCATGGGGTCAAACATCTGCATAGCTTTTAGTACAGGTAACTTGAGTCCAAAATCGCCTAACCATCCCCCGGCGAGGGCACCAACAATAATAGTAGCCACGCCTGCTGATGATAAAATAACACCGGCATCCTTAATGAATATATTATATTTTCCTCCCCCTCTTATCAATAACAGTCCCAAAACAAGGGCAATTACCCCATACATTGCGTCAGTTAACATGATTGAAAAAAACAGCAGAAAGCCCGGAACTAAAATCAGGGTTGGATCAACGCCATTATAGGTTGGCATACCGTAAAGACGTGTTAATAGCTCAAAACTCCTGATAAATTTAGGATTTTTTAGCAACACTGGCACATCATCCATCTCTTCGGGCTCCGATATCTCTACCATGCATGCCCCATCGCTGACTTCTTCTATCTCCTGAGCTGCTTGGGCTGCTGAGTTTTCTGGGACCCAACCCTGAATGGCAACAACATGCTCCATTTGAGCAAACTTATTCTGACTTTCCTCTCTCTGTCGCTCCATCGCTAAAAATTCCCGGTATTTTTCAAGCTCATTTCGCCATCTTTTCGCTATATCAACAACGATTGCCTCTTTTTTTGTCTTCTCTTCAACCAATGCCAAAATTTTTTTATTAATCGAATCTCTTACCTCGTTTGGTGTTCCTTGCTGGCCCACTATTTCAATCTTTTCCCAGCTTATGCGGCGAAGGTTGGCCAATATCAGCGATGCTTGTTCTTTGAGACAGATTAACAGTGTTACAAGCTTATTCTCAGATGTCTCCCTTACACCAAGATAAAAGTTACCTTTCGTCAATTCCTCTAATCTTTCCCGTATAGTATCAGTCTCTTCCTTTGGAATAATACCTAAAAAGGTTGACAAAAAGTCTGATTCACCGATGTCTTTTAGATCTATCTCTAAGTTTAAAATCAGTTCCAATAGCCCCTTAACTCTCTCTGATTCTATAATCTCTTCCTCAATTTTTTCTAATTCTTTAACTGGTTTTTCTGTCTCTAGCCCAATCTTTTCTATTATATCGTCAACGGTATTAATGAGCTCTTTGCCGTATACCTCTCTCGTTTCAATCCTTTTTGGCGGCATAGGTGCAAAGATCCCCTTTATAAAACCCTCTTTTCGTTCAGGATCATATCGTTCAAAAAGATCTAAAAATCGGTTTATTGCTATATTAACAGCCGCTATTTTTCTGATATTTGTAGACGGAGGCTGAGGTCTTAGCAGATTATTCCAATTAGGGTCTTCGAGTTTTTCAGAATAATCAATGAGATGAATAGTTCCAAGCGCTTGCAGTCTTTTAATTACCTGATATCTCAATGCTTCTAAGGCAAGTATTTGTATCTTTTTCATCCGAATTGGTTGTAACATAATCTCTACCCTAATAATGAACGTAAAATAAACTCTTTGGCCTTTTCCATGTTCTTTTGGGCCTTCTTGCTGAGTTCTTGGGTTTCCTTTGCCCATTTATTAGCAATGTTCAGGCCCTCCTTTTTTGCCTCCTCTCCGGCATCCTCTCTCATCTTTTCAGCTTGTCTTTGAGAATTTTTCGCCTTTTCAGCTAATAATTCTTCTGCCTCTGCCTTGGCTTTCTCAATTATGCGAATTGCCTCTCCTTTGGAATTCTCTATCCTCTCTTTTACCTCGGCTTCGGCCTTCTTTATTTTATGTAAGGATTCTAAAATCATTCTAAACCCCTAATGCTAATTAAATGTATCGGAATATCTACAATTTATTGAAATGACAGCATATTTCGTGGCACCAAATTAGTGCCTACCACATGGAGTAATGGGGTGTTGGAGTGCTGGATTATTGGGCGGTAAAAGCCTAAGTTTATTTTCCTATTCCTTTAAACCCATTCCTCCAATGCTCCACTATTCCAACAATCCAATTGGGGCAGAGCCCCAGGTTCATTTTATAAAGAAACTATTTCCGGCTACTTTAAAACGGTGAGGCCTTCAGGTTTTTTTTGGGATACGGCACGATCATTATTTGTCTCTTCTTTTAGATCTTTCATTTTGCAGTTACCCTCAAAAATGACTCCTTCTTCTAAAACCAGTTTTGGGGTCTTGATATTGCCAAAGAGCTTACCTGGGACGATTATTTCGATTTTCTTTTCTGCAAGTATATCACCATGAACCTCTCCGCTTATTATTATATCAGCAACATGAATCTGCGCTTTAATGACTGCGCTTTCCCCTGCTATCAAAGTCCCATTGGAAAAAATCTCTCCAGAAATTTTTCCATCTACTCTAACAGCGCCAGTAAAGGAAAATTTACCCTCAAATTCTGTATCCTTGCCTAAGAAAGCATTAATCTCATCTTTTGTTTTCTTCATTGATTTCTAACCTCGTCTACATATTTTCCAGCGGCTTAATACCATTATTGAATAGATGATTGCAAGAAAAAATATCTACTCAATGGGGTTGATTTTAAAAAATTCTTTGAAATATCGATCCTGTCTGTTAATCATTCCTGAAACATAAACCTTCTCATGCTTATATTCATTACCAATCCCATAGCAGCCATAGTGGAAATTACAGAGGATCCACCATAGCTAAACAAGGCTAATGGTATACCGACTACCGGGAGGAGACCGATTACCATGCTGACATTTGTAATGAGATGCCAGAAAACTAATGCAGCAACGCCTACAACAATAAGGGTGCCAAACTTATCTTTGCTGTTTTTTGCTATGTTGAGGCACCATAATATTAAAAATAGATAGACAAGCAAAAGCATGGCTGAGCCTACAAAACCCCACTCCTCTGCTAAAACAGAAAACAGAAAATCGGTATGTTGTTGGGGAAGAAAATGTAGCCTCGTCTGGGTCCCTTTAAGAAAACCTTTCCCCCAAAAGAGGCCTGAACCAATAGCAATCTTGGATTGGGTAACATGATATGCGGCGCCTAAGGGATCCAAATCAGGCCTTAAAAATGTTATTATCCGTTTCTTCTGGTATTCTTGAAGCATTATCCAAAAAAACGGTGCTGAAAGAAAAGCGATGGATAAAAAAATGACTATTGATTTCCAATTAACATTAACAAAAATAATAATCGAGAATGAGATTATGAGTAACATCAGTGCCGTTCCCAAGTCAGGTTGATAAATGATCATTATGAAAGGAATGGCAATGAAAATTAACGGCTTCGACAGATCTCTAAGTCTGTAATTTCCCGTCCTTTCTGAATTAGAGAAATATTTAGCAAGAACAATAATAATGGAAATTTTAACCATCTCAGAAGGTTGGATAGAAAAATAACCTAAACTCAACCAGCGTTGAGAGCCATATATAACTTTCCCCAACTTTAGAGCGGCCACCAGAAAAACAAGGGAAATAAAAAATAACGGATACGCAAGTCTATCTAACACATGATAGTCAAAAGTTGTCATTAATAGCAGAATAAAAAAACCTATGGCATACCAACAAATTTGTTTTAAATAAACATAGCCTCCTCCCATAGGTCCAATTGAATGGGTGGCGCTGTAAAGATTAAATCCGCTCAATAATCCTATAAATATCAATATAGCTAACAGTATCCAATCAAAGTTATTTATCAATCGACGATCAAACATGCTTGTTTCCCGTTTCCTATTTCCTGTTTTCTTAACAAGAAATGAGCAACTATAACATTCTTGCCTTCTTAAAATAACACTCGAGTATTTTTTTTGCAATCGGTGCCGCTACACCTCCTCCTGTACCACTATGCTCTATAAGGATGACTAATGCTATCGTCGGATTTTCAGCAGGCGCAACAGCCACAAACCATGCATGGTCTCTAAATTTATACGGAACCTCCCTTTCCCTTGCTAATTCTCTTTCCTCTGGCAAAGCAATTACCTGAGCAGTGCCAGTTTTACCGGCAACTTTTATCTGATCAAGCCTTGCCCTTCTTCCCGTTCCATGGGGCTCATTTACAACACCAACTAAGGCCCTTTTTACCAACTCCATATTTTCTTTTTTTATGCTCCATCGACGCAATGAATTCGGCTTGAATTTAAATATTTTCTCCTTGTTCTCTTTCTCTATCCATTTGGTTACCTGTGGTTTAAACAGAACACCCCCATTAAAAAGGGTTGATACAAATCTGACCATTTGGATAGGCGTTATAAGCACAAAGCTTTGTCCAACTGCCACGGACAATGTCTCCCCTTCCTGCCACGGAACATGCCATCGTCTTAGCTTCCAGGCCCTATTTGGAATAAGCCCTTCCTTTTCGTCTCCTACTTGGAGGTTTGTTTTAGTGCCAAAACCGAGGCTCTTAGCATATCTTGCGATAGTATCAATCCCTGTCTTCTGACCCATTTTATAAAAGTAGACATCGCATGATTCAACTAATGCCCTATGTAAATCAACATAGCCATGTCCTCCCTTTTTCCAATCACGATATACCCTTCCTCTAAAGCTATAGCTTCCTCCACAAAAGACTTTTTCATCGGGATCAATAACTCCTTCTTCTAATCCCGCTAGGGCTACGACCATCTTGAAAAGAGAGCCTGGTGGATACTGTCCTGAAATTGCCCTATTTTGCATCGGAAAGTGTGGATTAGAAACCAATCTTTTCCATCCCTTTTCGTCAATTCCTTTGGCAAAGTCATTAGGGTTAAAACTCGGGCTACTTGCCATAGTTAATACCTCTCCGCTCATTGGATTCATGGCAACAATAGCGCCTGCTCTGTTCTCGAGGGAACGCTCTGCCAGCATTTGAAGGTCTTTATCTATTGTGAGATATATATTAAATCCTGACTCTGCCGCCCTTTGGTATAACACCCTTAATCTTCTGCCAGACGCATCTACTTCAACCTGTTGTCCTCCCCTAATACCATTCAAATATTTTTGCCATTTTTTTTCTACGCCAAATTTTCCCACAAAATCACCGCTCTTATTCTCTTTATATGCCTCCTTATTAAGCTGTTCTTTGTCAATTTCCCCAAGGTAGCCGATGAGATGGGCAGCAAGAGGACCATATATATAGTGTCTTTTTGGCTTTACCTCGATAATTACACCTGGCATATGAAAAACGTTAGTTTCTATTCTCGCTAACTCATCTCTCGTGATGCCCTTTTTTATGTAAACAGAATTAAATGGGTTCCGCCGTAAGCCTTCATTTATCTTTTTTTTAGCAGACAGGCCATCGATCTCTATCAATCTGCCTGTATCCTCTATCAGCCCATCAAGATTTTTAATATCCTCTGGGATCACTCCCAAGGCAAAGGATGCTCTATTGTCGACCAGAAGCTCGCCGTTTCTGTCAAAGATCATCCCTCTCACAGGTAAAATATCTCTTAAATCTATTCTGTTGCTTTCTGATTTTTTCCTATATTGGGCCCCGCTAATGATTTGTAAAAACCATAACCGTACAAACAAAATGCCAACCATAATGACGACAAAGAGAGTCAGCTTTTTTAGTCTTTTCTGATATATTTCGGCTTCTATAGGATTAATTTTTGAATGCCATATCATGAATTATCCCTCAAAAATGGCTATAAATAGGCCGGAGATCTTTTTTGGGCGTGATCCTGGCTCTCTTGTCCTCTCAGAAGATTTAGGAAATAAAATAAAAATGGGGTAATCAGGCTTGTTATTGCAATGGAAACGAAGACTAAAACAACAGGAATCAAGCCAATAAATTGCCTTATAGGGAAAAATCTCATTACAATCAGGAAAAAAGACCACTTAGCCAAAAGAAAAAAGACCACCAATAACATCGCGGTCTTGATATTGTTGAAATCCAAAAATCGTCGAAAATGATTAACTACAAAAAGAATAGCAGAATAGGTAAAAGCGAACAAACCGAGCTGACATGGAGCAAATATATCTGTCAATATCCCCATAAAAAAAGCGAGACAGCTCGCCTTATAATCTTGATCTTTTACGACGAGGTATATCAGGAAGATAGGAACGATATCAAGATCTAACCATTCGATCCTTAAAAGATGGTTTATGCTTCCCTTTAAAATTACAAAAACCCCACATGTCAACCAGATTAAAGGATAAAAAAATATCCTGTCTTCTTTCCATAACTTAAAAAATTTACTAATCTTCAATTCAATACCTTGGTGCTTCAATCTGCAAATACGGTGACGTATTTGACAGCTTGTTTTAGCAGTGTTGCCGCTCCTCTAGCGAACGGAACTGAAAGCTTTCTTCTAAAATGGGTCCGCTCCTTAAATCGTCAATCATTCATTGGCGCCCCCGTCACAAAACCTGGTCTCAAAATTACGAGGACCTCTTCCAGTTTTGAGAAATCTACAGATGAAACTACCATGACATCCTTGAATAGCTTATCAGGAGAATCATCTATCTGTTTCACTGTACCCAGATAAAGACCTTTAGGAAATGCTCTCCCCAATCCTGAGGTTACAATTGCGTCACCTGTTTCTATATCACATGCCTTTATTACATAATCAAAAGAGCATTCACTTAATCTTCTTCCTTTAAGCATGCCTCTGCATCTTGATCTCTGAACCAATCCATCAACAGCACTGTTTTGATCTGTAACCAATAATACCTGTGCGTAATTAGGTGAGACAGAAACTGTCCTTCCCACAACTCCTTTTGAATTAACCACCGGCATGTTTATCTTAAGACCATCGTTTTCCCCTCTCTCGATAATTATGGATCTAAACAATACGCTTGAATCCCATCCAATGACCCTCGCTGGCAAAAAGGTCTCTTCGGTGTTTTCTTGAAATTTAAGGAGTTGTTGCAGGCGCTGGTTAGTCAACAATAGTTCTTGATATCTGCTGTTTTCTATCACGAGGCGGTCTATCTTTTTGTTGAGATGCAAGTTCTCTTGACGTGTCTCGACTAAGAAAAAATAATTCTTCCATATATCCCTTGCTGTGGATATTGTTCCGATAAAAATTTTTTGAAAGGGGGCAGTAATCTCAATCGCAAGCTTTTCTGCAGGATTCCATTCCCGTCCCTTGCCAATACTGAGAGACAGCAGGATTAGGGATAAGAGAATAAAAATATAGGAAACCCATTTTGCCCTATGCTCTAAAAAAATGGTCAATTATTTTAAACCTAACCGTTTTGATTATTTGACTGTAACCTCTCTTAAAATCGATAGATTCTCCAAGGCCTTTCCTGCCCCTATAACAACGGTGGTAAGTGGATCATCCGTGATAGTTATTGGTAAACGTGTCTCCTCGCGAAGCAAGGTATCAATATTTTTTAATAGTGCACCACCGCCAGTTAAAACTATGCCTTTATCTACCACATCAGCAGATAATTCAGGTGGAGTCTGCTCTAAAGCAATTCGTATTGCTTCAATAATTGCATCTACCTGTTCAGATATTGCCTTTCTAACCTCGCCTGAGTCTATTGTGAGTATCTTTGGTATGCCTGTGACAAGGTCTCTGCCCTTAACTTCTATGCACTCTGCCTCTTCAGTTGGATACGCATTTCCGACAGTGACTTTGATTAGTTCCGCCGTCTGAAGACCAATCAAAAGATTATATTTCCTTTTGATGTGCTGCAGGATAGCCTCATCCATCTTATCACCAGCGACCCTTACTGAACAAGAATAGACAGTCCCCGCCAAGGAAATAACAGCCACTTCTGTGGTCCCTGCCCCTATATCAACAACTAAATTGCACGTTGGTTCAGTTATAGGTAAATCCGCCCCCATAGCCGCAGCCATGGGTTCCTCAATTAAAAAAACCTCCCTGGCTCCTGCAGACTCTGCAGACTCACGGACTGCCCTCTTTTCGACCTGAGTTATTCCCGATGGAATAGATATAATTATCCGGGGCCTCACAAGAGATCTTCTATTATGAACCCTTCTAATAAAATACCTGAGCATGGTTTCGGTGATATCAAAATCGGCAATAACACCATCTTTCATTGGCCTGGTCGCTACAATGTATTCGGGTGTTCGCCCCAACATTGTTTTTGCCTCTTTTCCTACTGCTAATACCTTGTTTCCTCCCCGGTCTCCCTTTCTTATCGCTACTACAGAAGGCTCATTCAAGACTATCCCTTTGCCCTTTACGTACACCAATGTATTGGCCGTACCTAAGTCAATGGCAAGATCGTTAGAGAATAAACCGAATATAGGGTCTAATAGCATTTAATCTCCTTTCCGTAATTTTGTAATTGCTCAAAATCCTGTGGCAATTTACTGCTTCTTTATTGAGCAGAGACATAATTTTAATTTATAACCCACTATACATAATTAATTTTACAAAATTTATCAAATATAAAATATTACATGTCTCTTTTATCTTGACAACTTACATAACCTATGATTATTAAAGTGATCAATTTTTTAATGAAGACACATTAATTTATGAAACGAACATTTCAGCCAAGCAACATAAAGAGATCTCGTACGCACGGTTTTCGGGCCAGAATGAGCAGTAAAGGTGGCAGAAATGTGATAAAGAGAAGGAGGGCAAAAGGCCGCAAAAGACTATCTGTGTGACTATCATGCGTAGCAGTATTTTATAAGGGTTAGGCTTTGCCCATATCGTAGCGACAAGCTTTTAAGATGGGATTATTTTCTTTTAAACGAGAGGAGCGAATATTAAAAAAGAAAGAGTTCATTTCTTTAAAGCTTCATGGGAGACGCTATTATACAAAAAATTTTGTTGTTATTATAAGAGAAAATAGGGGGGATATTACCAGACTAGGTATAACGGTCAGCAAAAGGATTGGAAATTCAGTAAAAAGAAACAGGATTAAGCGATTGATAAGAGAATTCTTTAGGCTAAACAAACAACAGATTCCAAAAGGATATGATCTTATAATTACTGCTTTAAAAGGAAACAATATGTTCGCCTTTTTTAAGGTACAAGAGGAGTTAGGAAACTTGCTGCTAAAAAATGATGGTCCTTTCCTTTAAGCCTCGAGCTTACATAGTTTCATTAATTAAACTTTATCAGGTATTAGTATCACCATTTATGCCATCCTCTTGCCGCTTTATGCCTACCTGTTCTACCTACGCCTCCCTTGCCATTGATAAATACGGTATAATAAAAGGAGGTCTCCTCGCTTTAATTAGGATCCTTAAATGCCACCCTTTTCATCCGGGGGGCTATGATCCTCTCAAGTAAGCCCAGTTAGAATTATAGGTGGAACTTTATGCCCCGTGTGAAGGACTAATCTCCTCTCTATGCATATCTCCCGAAAGCGTCCCGATCCAGACACATTCTAACAGGGTAAACTTCTATTTAGTGCCTGAACGAAAAGCCAGTTCAGGCACGATTTTGGATTTTGGATTAAAAAATAAAGCAATTTCAAAACTTTGAAGATTTGAGGCCAAAAGTTGAAAACTACATTTCGAGGTTTTCGTTCAGCCACTATTTAATAACCCTTTTGAGTTTCGATACCATTGTTTAGCGTTTTATTTGTCAATCAAGCAGCACAGGTTGATAATTTTAACATTAGTTATTATAATTCACTTTATTTTAGAGTGGGAATTTATTTATGGATAAAAAAACGTTGTTGGCTTTAGGGCTGTCATTCCTTGTCTTCCTTGTATGGTCCGTTTTGTTTGGCCCGAAACCAACAGATAAATCAACTGAGAAACAGTCAATACCCAAACAAGAACAGAGGCAACAAAAAGATCAATCTCAACCCGCTTTGAAAGACAGATCATCGCCCGCAGGCCCAAAGCGAGATCTTATGTTAGAGACGGAAAGGGATGCCAGAGATATCACAGTCGAAACAGATCTTTATATAGCTGTCTTTTCTGGGTCTGGTCCTGTCATTAAGAGTTTTAAACTAAAAAAATATCGATCAACGATTGAAAAAGTCTCTCCCTTAAAAGAATTAATTCATGTTAAAAACAAGAGCGGATATGGGTTTAATCTCGGCTTCTCTGGGAAAAATATACCCAATATCAACTGGGCTGCCTATAAGGTAAACCGCAAAGAAATTACAATCAGGCCGGGTGACCGACCAAAGAAGTTGATTTATGAGCGGGTATCACCAGAAGGAATAGAGATACAAACAATATTTGTTTTTTACGCCGACAATTACGAAATTGATCTGTCAGTACATGTAAATAATAGCTCTGAACGCATAATTGATGATAATCTTTCATTAAATTTGGTCCATCTCCCTACAAAGACCAAAAAGGGCTATGGCGCCTTTGAGGGCATGGCCCTGCTTCTCGAAAATAAATTAAAAGAGGTTAAAGTTGGAAAACTAAAAGATAAGCAGTTTTTTGGCCAGATATCCTGGATTGCCCGTGAAGAACCGTATTTTTTGGCCGCTATCGTCGATGAAAATAGCAGAAAATCAACTGCAAAAAGTACCATTCTCCCCGATGATGAGATAAAAATATCGTACATAACCCCTTCGCTCAATCTCGGACAGGGCCAGAATACAACGGAAAACTTTACCCTCTATTTTGGGCCCAAGGATCTCTATATTCTAAAGGCCCTGAACAAAAAACTAGAAAAGGCTATCAACTTTGGATGGTTTGATATTATCGCCAAACCCCTCTTGGTTACGCTTCGCTTTTTCAATAAATACCTCTCTAATTATGGTCTTTCAATTATATTGCTAACCATTATCATCAAGATACTGTTTTGGCCTCTCACTCATAAAAGTTATAAATCTATGAAAGAAATGAGAAAACTTCAACCTATGATGGCCAAGATACGGGAGAAATACAAAGGAAATAAGCAAGAAATGCAGAAACAGCTCATGGGTCTTTATAAAACCTATAAAATTAATCCCATGGGAGGTTGTTTGCCTATGATAGTCCAGATTCCTGTTTTTTTCGCCCTTTTTCGAGTCTTACCGAACTCGATAGAGTTACGACATGCTCCTTTTTTTCTATGGATTAAAGATCTCTCTGCACCTGACAGGCTTTTCTCCTTCCCCTTCCAAATTCCTTTTATGGCTCCACCCTACGGTATTCCTGTGTTAACCCTGATAATGGGAGCATCCATGTTTCTCCAGCAAAAAATGACACCAACTACAGGAGACCCTGCCCAGGCTAAGATGATGATGCTTCTGCCAATCGTATTTACGTTTATGTTTATTAACTTTCCCTCTGGCTTAGTGCTTTATTGGTTAGTAAACAACGTACTATCAATAGCTCAACAATATAGGATTAATCAACAAGTGGGCTAATTTTAGGAGGAAATTTTATGTCGTCTACAGAAATAGAAGCTAAAACAACGCAAGAGGCTATTGAAAAGGCCTGTAAACATTTTAATTTAAGCGAGGAAGAGCTTGATATAGAGGTGTTGGAAACCAGGTCTGGTGGAATTTTTGGTCTAACTGGCAACAAGAAGTCTAAAATCAGGGCAACACCAAAGAGGAATGACAGTATAGCCCTTGCCCAAGAAATACTCACAAAAATAATTTCATTAATATCCCCAGATACAAAGATATCTGCAAGGAAAAAAGCTGATGATATCGTTTTAAATATAGAAGGGAATAACCCTGGGCTCCTAATAGGACCTAAGGGTAAGACCTTAGAGGCACTGGAGTTTATTATCAATAAGGCAGTAAATAAGGCATCTGAAAAAAAGGTAAGGGTAATTGTTGATGCAGAGAATTACAGACAAAGAAGAGAGGAATTCTTAGAGAGACTGGCATTGAGAATGGGCGAAAAGGCGAAAAAGACAAAAAAAACTGTCACGATAGATCCAATAAGCCCACATGACAGAAGAATAGTTCATCTTGCCCTTAAAGGAGATTCTCAGCTCCTAACAAAAAGTAATGGTGAAGGCTTCTTTAAGAGTGTGTTTATTATTCCACACAAAAAGAAGATCGATAAAAACCACAATGATTAGTCCCGAATTACTTCTTCCACCATGGATTATAAAGAGGAGACCATTGCTGCTATAGCTACTCCAATAGGGGTGGGTGGTATAGGAATAATTAGGATTAGTGGGTGTAACGCTGAAAATATCGCACGGAAAATTTTCCGATCAAAGTCTCCCGTTACATCATTTGATAGTTTTCGTCTTTACCTCGGCCATATTATCGACCCGAAATCAAACCTTCCTGTGGACGAAGTTTTGCTTTCCGTAATGCGCGCCCCTTTCTCTTATACTCGAGAAGATGTGGTCGAAATCAATTCTCACAGTGGTTATGCACTCCTGTCATATATACTCCAAATAATTCTTCAAACAGGCGCCAGACTGGCCAAGCCTGGTGAATTCACCCTCAGGTCCTTCCTTAATGGGAGGATCGATTTAACCCAGGCCGAAGCGATTATAGACCTAATAAATGCGAAAGGTGATATGTCAATGAGGCTGGCAACCGGCCAGCTTATTGGAGGATTAAAAACAAAAATTAATGAAATTAGGCAGGTGCTCATCGAAATTCTTACAGACATAGAGTGTTCAATAGATTTTCCTGATGAAAAATCTTCTGAAGCAACAAAACCACACACAGCAGATCGTCTCAATGAAAAGATTATAAAGCCAATTAAAAAGCTCGTAGCAGCCTATACGCAAAGAAAGATATGGCATGAGGGTACCGCCGTAGTCATAGTGTAAGGTTAACGTTGGTAAATCGAGCATTTTAAATAGGTTTTTACAGGAGGACAGGGCAATTGTTACTCCAATACCAGGAACAACGCGCGATAGTCTCGAATATACTGTTACTATCGAAGGGCTTCCTTTAAAACTGGTAGATACAGCCGGTATACGAAAGGTGAGAGGAGAGGTCGAAAGAAAGGGTGTAAATTTAACAAACACGCATCTTGGCCTTGCTGATCTCACTCTTTTGGTAATCGACCGAAGCAGACTTTTAAACAAACACGACTTGACTCTTTTGCGAAAAATCGATAAGGGGGCCACTATAGTTATTATAAACAAAATCGATCTTCCCGCAAAAATAAGTGACAAAAAGATCAATGCTGTATTTCAACGCCTTCCCAGGGTTGCTGTTTCGGCCCTCACCGGGGAAGGGTGTGAAACGCTCAATAAAGCAATCTTTAATAAGGTTGTTAATAGGAATACAGATGTGTATCCAACATCTATTGTGCCCAACATAAGACATAAAACTACATTAACTAACGCCTCTGTGTTTTTAGAAAAAGCATCTAAAAATTTAATAGGTAGTTTTCCATTGGAAATAGTAGCAGCGGATCTTTTGTGGGCGAAAAATGCTTTAGATGAAATAACGGGAAATAAAACGACAGAAGAGATATTGGACAACATTTTTAGTAAATTTTGTATCGGCAAATAATCCCTTAATAATTCCCTGAAATTGTCACCTTCAGAGGTAATAAATATATTGTAAATAATAACCTAATGTTTTATACTTTAACCTTAATAAGGATTCATTTAACTATATATTCAGACCATACTACAGTTCTCATGCTATGGGTCGAAAAATGGCTTAATTATAGAGTTAGTATTTGCCGGGATGACATTGGAGTCGCATCTCACATAGTAAATCTATCTTAATGATTAACAGGGGTAGGTAACAACCTAACACTAAAGCAAGGAGGTAAGAAAATATGAATTTCGAATTGTCTGAAGAACTGCAAATGCTTAAGGATATGGTTCGTAATTTTGTAGATGAGAAAATTTCTCCGTTCGCAGATGAATGGGAAGAAAACCACCATTTCCCATACGAAGAGGCCATTAAACCGATGGGTGAGTTGGGTTTTTTCGGCACAGTTATCCCTGAGGAATACGGGGGAAACAATATGGGTTGGCTGGCAGCCATAATACTAACTGAGGAAATTGCCCGCGGCTGTAGTGCGTTGCGGGTTCAGATTAATATGCAGACAACAGGTAATGCCTTCACCATCAACCATTATGGCAGTGAGGAGTTAAAAAGGAAATATATTCCTAAGTTGGTGAGTGCCGAGTATGTAGGGGCATTCGCAATGACAGAGCCTAACGCCGGGTCTGATGTTATGTCTATGAAATCTACTGCCGAGGACAAAGGAGATCACTGGCTTTTAAACGGCTATAAGACATGGATCTCTAATGCCAGTGTTGCGGATGCGGTCATTGTTTATGCATACACAGACAGGGAGGCTAAGTCGAAGGGTATGTCCGCCTTTGTTATCGAGCCTAAAAACTTTAATGGAATCACAACCACAGATTTAGACAAGACAGGTACACATGCAACACCCACCGGTGAAATTATCATGGAAAACACTAAGGTCCCCAAAGAAAATATTATAGGCAAACCAGGAGATGGGGTTAAGATCCTTTTTGGCTCCCTTGCTAACTCCCGCCTCTCCGCTGCCGCCGGAGGCGTTGGTGTGGCACAAGCCTGTTTAGAGTCCGTTACTAAATATGCTATGGAGAGGGAGCAGTTTGGTCAGGCAGTGGGAAAGTTTCAAATGAATCAAGACATGGTCGCCCAGATGGTCTCAGAGATCGAGGCTGCAAGATTATCCTGCTACAGGGCAGCATGGCAAAAGGATCAGGGAATGTTGGGAAATAACATGGAGGTTGCTCAAGCCAAGTATCTGGCTGCTGAAGTTGCCTACAAGTCCTCTCGATATGCTATGAGTATTCTTGGGGCTTACGGTTATTCTACAGAGTATCCGGTGGCCCGTTATTACAGAGATACTCCTCCTTATGGTATGGTAGAAGGATCAACTAATATCTGTAAATTCATCATTGCACAAGATCAACTTGGTATAAGGAAGGCAAATAGATAAACCCTATTGCACTACCCTGCGCTTATACATATGGCAGAAAATAGACGGTTATTAAGTGTGTAGATTAAAGACTTTAAGGTTTAGTATATATTTTTAAACATATACTGGTTGTAAAAAACTAAGTTATAAGAAATATATATAGTAAAAAATATAGTTAAATAAGTATATTAAACTATTTCTAAACAATTAGGTGCTTCTTTATTATTATTGTTAGTAGTATAAAATAGAATAATAATATAATCTTAAAATTTTGGAGTAAAAATGGAAATTAAAATTAATAGAGATGTTCTTTTAAAGGGTGTGTCCCGTGTTCAAGGGATCCTGGAAAAAAGAAGTCATATGCCTATATTATCTACAATACTCTTAACAACGAAACAAGATAAAATTGAAATATCAGCGACTGATTTAGAGATTGGATTTCAAAATAGTTACCCGGCTGAAATTATTAAGCCTGGTAGTATAACCATCTCTGGTAAAAAACTTCTCGATATAACGAGAGAAACTAACAGTAAAAACATCTACATATTAGAAAAAGAAAATAACTGGATTTATATTTCTGATAATAAAGCCCATTATAATCTTTCTTGTCTTCCTGTTGACGAATTCCCTGTCTTAACAGAGCCGGAAGGGATAATAATGATAGAAATAAACAGTAAAATATTAACTGAGATGATTAATAAAACCATTTACTCCATAACCATGGAGGATACCGCCTTTAAATTATCAGGTGTGTTTATGGAAACAGTAAATAAAGACAAAGAGGATTTTTTAAGAATGGTTGCTACAGACGGTCACAGACTCTCACTAATTGATAAAAAAATACCTAAACTTCAGGAAATAGATATTAAACAAGGTGTTATGATTCCTAAAAAGGGGTTAATTGAGTTAAATAAACTTGCTTTAGAAGATGGAAACATCCTTTTCGGGGTAAAACAAAACAATCTGGTAGGCAAAAAAGAAACAGCTTTAATTGTAATAAGGTTGCTGGATACAAAATTTCCTAATTACAAAGACGTTATCCTCCCCAAAAAAGAAGATAAAAAAAACATTATTACTGTGAATAGAAACTTTTTATTAGAATCCATGAGAAGAATGATGATAATCGAGGGTGATCAGTATCAAGGAGCAAAAATAACCATGGGAACAGATTATTTAGAGATGGTGTCTGTGAACCCTGATTTAGGTGATGTGGAGGAAAAAATAGAAATTAAATATGACGGCGAACCAATAGAGATAGGTTTTAACCCTAAATATTTTATGGACGTCCTTCAGACGATGGACAGTGATATAATCTTTTTAGATATTAAAGATCAAACAAGCCCATGCCTGATTACAGGAGAACAAGATCAGGGTTTTCTGGGTTTAATTATGCCGATGAGGGTTTAAGGGATGACAGATAAAAAAAAGTACACTGCATCGAATATTAAAGTTTTAAAAGACTTACTGGCCGTTAGAAAGAGACCAGCGATGTATATTGGAAATACATCAACAGAAGGACTTCATCATTTACTATATGAGGTTGTAGATAATAGTGTAGATGAAGCGTTAGCGGGTTACTGTGACCAAATAGACATTAAAATATTAAGCGATAATAGTATCGTCGTAAAAGATAATGGCAGAGGGATACCAGTAGATATGCATAAATCCGAAAAATTGCCAGCCCTTGAGGTTGTAATGACCAAACTCCATGCCGGAGGTAAGTTTGATAATAAAAGCTATAAAGTATCCGGAGGGTTACATGGTGTTGGTGTTTCAGTTGTGAATGCGCTTTCTGAGTATCTCGAAGTGGAGGTATATTTAAATGGCAACGTGTATTATCAAAGGTATGAGAGGGGAGTAACTGTTAACCCTGTGGAGATAATAGGAAAAACAAAAAGAAGGGGAACGAGCATCCACTTTAGGCCTGATGAGGATATCTTTGAAACGATGGATTTTAGTTTTGATATAATTCGCCAGAGGATGAGGGAATTAGCATTTTTAAATACCGGATTAAAAATAAACATCTACGATGACAGAACACATAAAGAGAAAAACCTTTTTTATAAAGGGGGTATAGTATCTTTTGTGGAATATTTAAACCAAAATCAGGACGTTATACACCCTAAACCGATATATATTAATGGAGAGAGAAATGGGGTTGATATTGAAATAGCGCTTCAATATAACCGTTCTTATATACAGAAAATATTTTCATTCGCGAATAATATAAACACAAGAGAGGGTGGTAGCCACCTGGTTGGGTTTAAGGCAGCTTTAACAAGGAGTATAAACTCTTATCTCCAGGGAAGCCAACAGGGTAAAAATATAAGGCTGACAGGTGATGATGTACGTGAGGGGATCACTGTAGTTATAAGTGTTAAGTTACGGGAGGCGCAATTCGAGGGTCAAACGAAAAGCAGGCTTGGAAACAGCCAGGTAAAGGGTTTAGTCGAAAACCTTGTTAATGAAAAACTAACTATTATATTTGAGGAAAATCCACATATAATAAAAAATATTTTACATAAGGTTGTTGAATCAGCAACGGTAAGGGAGGCTGCACAAAAAGCGAGGGAGCTGACGAGAAGGAAAGGGATTTTGTCTGAAAGTTTTTTACCGGGAAAACTTGCCGACTGCCAAGAAAAGGAAGCTGAGAGGTCTGAAGTGTTTTTGGTAGAGGGAGATTCAGCTGGTGGCTCGGCGAAGCAGGGCAGAGACAGAAGGTTCCAGGCTATTTTGCCCCTTAGGGGAAAAATACTCAATATCGAAAAGGCACGTTTTGATAAGATGCTTTCTAGTGAGGAAATAAGAACTATAATCTCTGCTTTAGGCACTGGAATTGGTCAAGAGGAATACAGCCTTTTAAAGCTTCGCTATAATAAAGTAATCATTATGACAGATGCTGATGTTGATGGATCACACATAAGAACCCTTCTCTTAACCTTTTTTTATCGACAGATGCCGGACCTCGTGGAAGAAGGGCACCTGTATGTTGCAAAGCCCCCTCTTTATAGAATGAAAGACGGAAAAAAAGAAACATATTTCCATAATGAAGATAGTTACAATGCTTATCTGATAGATAGAATTTCGGAAAAGGAAACAATCTGGGTAAACGGACAAACAAAGATCACAGGGAAAAGGCTCCGGCTGTTACTCCATGCACTGATTGATTATCTCGATAGAATGAACAGGTTGGTAAAAAAGGGGTACAGTAGTAGATTTTTAGACCTCATATGTCAAAAAGAGATTAACAAAAACCACATAAAAGACGAAAATCTTGCTATTTCTCTATCGAAAGAATTAGAGAAGGAGACTTTTGTTACCGAGGAAATAATTTTTGATGAAGAACATAATCGTTATGAGTTGCTATTAAAGGACCCAAAAAATAATGGATTTCATTTTAAAGTTAATTGGGAACTTTTAACCTCACCAGAATTTCAGAAGTTACTAAACCTCAATAGAGAGCTCAAAGAGCTGAATAGTCCATTCTTTTTGGTTGGTGATGAAAAGGACCAAACAAAGATAGAGACAAAGGAAAAGCTTGTTGAATATCTGGTGGATAAAGCAAAGAAGGGCACCGTGGTCCAGAGATATAAGGGATTAGGGGAGATGAATCCAGAACAGTTATGGCAGACAACGATGAATCCGGAGAGAAGAGGTTTGGTAAGAGTAACAGTTGAAGATGCCGTAGCTGCTGATGAGATCTTTACCTTGCTTATGGGTGATAAGGTTGAACCTCGAAGAGAGTTTATTCAAAATAATGCATTAGAGGTGACAGAATTAGACATTTAGAAAATTAAGAAAAGCGCATAAAGCCCGCCCTGCTGGCGCGACGCGATTGTAATAGGCTAATACTGCTTTAATAATTCTAAGCGGCAGCTATTAAACTTCGCCCTTGAATGCCAGGCCTGCCCGCCACCCGGCAGGCGGGTCTGGACTAGGGCTATAAGTGCCTAAAGTGCCTAAAGTGCCTAACATTAGGAATCTTACCTGTTGTAACTTTAGGCACTTTTCATTTTAGTTCACTGTATACGCTTAAATTAAGGAGATGCGATGAATCCTTTACAGGTAATAGATTCAAATACTGTTACCATAGAAGAAGAGATGAAAAAGTCTTATCTGGAATATGCCATGAGTGTAATTGTTGGCAGGGCATTACCAGACATACGAGACGGACTAAAACCGGTTCACAGGAGAGTCCTTTTCGCCATGGAACAGCTAAAAAATTATCATAACAGACCATTTAAAAAATCTGCCAGGGTAGTAGGCGATGTTATTGGAAAGTATCATCCTCATGGCGATGCGGCCGTTTATGATACTATTGTAAGGATGGCTCAGCCCTTTTCTATGAGGTATCCATTAATTGATGGCCAAGGCAACTTTGGTTCGGTAGACGGTGATCCAGCGGCGGCAATGAGGTACACCGAGATAAGAATGCAGGATATAGCGGAACAGTTTTTGTTAGATGTAGAAAAAGAAACAGTCGACTTTGTATCTAATTACGATGGCTCCTTGTTAGAACCCGTGATATTACCCACCAATATACCCAATTTACTTATTAGCGGATCGTCTGGCATAGCGGTAGGTATGGCTACCAATATACCACCGCATAATCTCAATGAGGTGACGGATGCCATTATCCACACTATAGATAACCCAGAGATAACCTTGAGAGAACTTATGATCGATGTGCCGGGTCCGGATTTTCCAACATCCGGCTATATTCATAGAGAGAGAGGCATTCAAGAGGCCTATTCCACTGGAAGAGGCATCATAAAGATTCGTGCACGGGCATTTGTGGAGAAGATAGGAGAAAATAAAGAACGGATAGTTATAACTGAAATACCATATCAAGTTAACAAGGCGAATTTACTTAAGAGCATAGGAGAGCTGGTTAAAAACAAAAAAATTGATGGAATAAGCGATATACGAGATGAGTCAGACCGTGATGGCTTAAGGGTGGCAATCGATATGAAACGAGATGCTAATGCAGCAATAATCCTCAATCGCCTCTATAAGTTTACACAAATGGAGGTGTCTTTTGGAATTATTATGCTGGCCATTGTGGATGGAAGACCAGAGATATTAAGCCTTAAGCAGATAATACAGCACTTTATTAATTACAGAGAAGAAATAGTCGTACGTCGAACATCTTTTGAATTAAAAAAGGCTGAGGCAAGGGCCCATATTTTAGAAGGCCTGAAGATTGCATTAGAACACCTCGATAGGGTCGTTGAGCTTATTCGATCTTCTCCTTCCCCAGCGGAGGCCAAGGTAAGGCTCAAAGAGAACTTTCAACTTTCAGATATACAAGCCCAGGCTATTCTGGATATGAGGCTACAAAGATTGACCGGTCTTGAAAGAGATAAGATAACCGATGAGTATAATAGCATTATCAAAGATATCGCGAGATTTAAGGCTATCTTAAGCAATGATGCGCTTGTGTTAGATATCATAAAAAAGGAAACGATGGAGATTAAGGAGAGGTATGGCGATGAGAGGCGAACCGAGATTATCAGGGATGTTCAGGATATCGATATCGAGGACTTGATCGTAGATGAGGATATGGTTATCACAGTAAGTCATGCAGGCTATATCAAGAGAAGCCCAATCAGTCTGTATCGGGCACAACGAAGGGGCGGGAAGGGTGTGTCCGGGACAAAGACAAGAGAAGAGGATTTTGTGGTATCTATGTTTGTTGCCTCAACACATGATTATCTTCTTTTCTTTATGAATACGGGGCGTCTCTACTGGAGAAAGGTACACGAGATACCTGAAGCAGGAAGAATCGCCAAAGGGACGGCTATCGTAAATTTGTTAAATCTTCAGCCAGGGGAGCATATAGCCACTATCCTGTCAATAAAGAGTTTTGAGGAGGGAAAGTATGTTGTTATGGCGACCAAGAATGGTCTGGTGAAAAAGACAAAGCTTTCTGCCTATAGTAGGCCTCGGTTAACAGGCATTACTGCTTTAAAGACAAACGAGGGAGATGAGTTAATAGGAGTAAGGGTAACCAACGGAGAGCAGGACATTTTTTTAAGCACAAGGAGGGGGAAGGCAATACGATTCAACGAAAAAGGCCTGAGGGCGATGGGACGCGTGGCTGCAGGAAACACAGGGATTCGTCTTGCAGATAAAGATCAGGTGGTGAACATAGAGATCTTAAACGAGGGAGCAGCCATACTCACCATTACAGAAAATGGCTACGGAAAGAGGACAGACACAAAAGAGTACAGGGCACAACAAAGAGGTGGCAAAGGTGTCTTTTCAATAAAGGCATCAGAGAGAAATGGCCCTGTGGTGAGCGCTAACCAGGTAACAGAAAATGACGAATTAATGATTCTATCAGGAAATGGGAAGATCATTAGAATAAAAATATCTGATATCTCTGTTATAGGGCGTCATACGCAAGGGGTAAAGCTGATAAATCTCAAAACGTCTGAAAAGGTTGTAGCTGTAGCCAGACTAATAGAAGCATAGCTATTCAGTTCCAACGCTTTCCCAGGTTTAGAGCGATTTCTTTCAGGTGGAGGCAGCGCGAACACTTGAAACCTGTAAATAGTTAGATGGAAACGTAAGGGTGGTAAAAATGGTTAAGATCGGTGTTGTGGGCGGAGGTAGTTGGGGTACCACCATAGCAAATCATATGGCCCTTAAAGGCATTAATGTGGATCTATGGGTTAGGGAAGAGGATGTATATAGCCAGATTAAGGAAAAAAGAATAAATGAGACATTTTTGCCAGGAATAACGCTTTCCAAGGCAATAAGGCCTGTTCAATCATTTAAAGAGGTAAGCAAGGAAAAAGATTTATTATTTATCGTTGTCCCGTCTCATTTTTTCAGAGCTATCCTCGCTGAGTTATCTCCTTTTTTTTCTTCTGCGACACCCCTGATAGTGGGTACAAAGGGCATAGAGAATGAAACCCTTATGACTATGTCTCAGGTAGTTGCATCTGTATTGCCTGGAGATTGGGGTAATACGTTTGCATGCCTTTCTGGTCCAAGCTTTGCTCGAGAGGTCTGTCATAAACACCCAACAGCTGTAACCCTTGCTTCCAGAAACAAAGAACTATCTATTTATTTACAAGAGCTATTTTCTGCTGACTATTTCAGGGTTTATACAACGCAAGATGTGATAGGCGTAGAGCTTGGAGGGGCACTCAAGAATGTAATAGCGATCGCTGCAGGCATATCAGATGGCCTCGGTTTTGGCTTTAATGCAAGAGCAGCTTTATTAACGAGAGGCTTGGCTGAAATAACAAGGCTCGGCGTTTCTATGGGTGCGCAACCATCAACCTTTGCAGGACTGGCAGGCATAGGTGATCTTATCTTAACCTGTACAGGGGATTTGAGCAGAAACAGAACGGTTGGATTAAAGCTCGCTGAAGGTATTTCTGTTAAGGAGCTTGTTTCTGGCATGAAGATGGTTGCAGAGGGAATAAAGACATCACTGTCTGCCTATAACTTAGCAAAAAAGATGAGTGTAGATATGCCGATCATAACAGAAGTTTACAATGTTATTTACAAAGGAAAAGAGCCGAGGAAGGCGGTTAAGGATTTAATGACAAGAGAGCTTAAGGTAGAGGCTGAACAGCAAGAAGCAGATCGCAAGAAGAACCAAGAACAGTGATAAGTGACTGAAAATGGGTAATGTATAACTTTTTACTTTAGCTTAATTTAGGCGCTTAAAAAAGATAGATCTGGTGACTGTCCGGATTTTTGCCAAAGAAGGTAACATCATCGATTTTGTCTACCTTTGGTCCGCGGGAGAGGGCATAAAGCGTCCGCTCTATTCCTATGCCTCCGCCATAAGTATCTGGAAAGGTTGACCTTCCCGTAGCATCTTTTATGCTCGCTGCTAACAGGAATGGCCCATATCCATCGAGCTGATTGATGTTTTCAATATTTCCTTCAACTATAATAGGTTTTACAGGGATAATTTTATTATCCAGGAGCCTTTCAACGATTGGATTAAAAAGCCATTCCCTTATGCCACCGGAAAGCAGCTCCCGTGCTTCAGTCTGCTCACCGGTCTCCCTGATAATGCTTTTGGCACAGAGGTCATAGTTATATACCATATCGGAAGTTACCTCACCTGCTGTTACCTTTCCATCAGGTTTTATGTAAGGATATATAAGATCATAATTCTCTCTTGGTATGCCAGTAATCCAGAAAAACTGTGATGAGGTCTCTTTTCCTACCCCTACTTCATATTCTTTGAGGCTGTATTTCTTTCTTGACTGATCATAGGCGAATGTGGGGAAAGGCTGCTTGGGAATTTCTATGGCAACCCCGAGCTCCTTGAGCTCTTCTCTGTTTTTTTCCGCTATCTTTGCCATGCTGTGAATAAGCATCCTTTCAAAGAGACCTTTGGCAATAGCCAGATCCTCTTTAAGAATCTCTTTTACTTCAGCTGGCCTGGAGAGATAGGTCTCAAAATCAATACCCCGATTTTTCCTCACTTCTACATCCATCTGGCTGAAGTCAATGATGTACTTTCCCCTCTGAATCCTATCAGGGCTCTCTACCTCGAGTCTGATGTTGGGGGAATCAACAAACACCCCCTTTATTTTGGGGTGGTAGCAGGCCAGAAGCTTGGAATAGATCATGCTGTGGGTCATAACATAATGAAGGCCTTTGTACGAAATTGATGGAACATGCTCCACATCATGGGCCAGCGGGTCCGTCAGGGGACTCAATTGCACCCTTTCAAGATTACAAAGCCCCTCATCAGCCAGGAATTGGTGCATGGCTGTCACGAACGTGGCTCGTATGGATACTGCAGCAAGGAGGGTATCCCCCACCCACCTTTGATAGTAATATTTTTCCAGATATTCCTGAAGGCTTGAACCACCTTCTTTGAG